>JGI24146J20443_1001744_pt1 | contig 12927 bp, 6 predicted proteins | sample BarGraIncub1131A_FD_20443 | JGI IMG/M metagenome (IMG submission 20443) | reverse complement strand
TATAACATTAATATAGAAAAATGCAAGTACAATGAATATTTATTTAATAATCTGAAATACATTTAAGGAAAAGAAATACAAATATTTCTCCTTTACTTTCTTACCAGTTATCCTTTCTAGTGCCATAGTATAATAGTCAATTTGTATGGTATACCTTTCTACTACCTCTTTTATATTCTCTTCATTTACGTGATCAGTTTTGTAATCTATTAATATTAATCCATCTTCTTCCTCAAAATAACAATCAATTATTCCTTGCAAGAGTATGAATTCTTTTCCATAAATATGCACATCTAAATCTTTTTCAAGTTCAGTTAATTTAATAGGTATATAAAATGGGACTTCCCGAAACGTTTTCTCAGAAGCTCTCAATCTTTTACCTATATTAGTTGTAAAATAGTTGTATATTTTATCTATGTTTATCAAATTCATTTCTTCTTTAGACATCAATTCTTTCTCTACCATAGCATTAACTTGAAGTTTTATATCTTCCATGTTTTCGCAGAATTTTATATCAATATGCTGCATCACCAAGTGAAATAGTGTGCCTCGTTCCGCTGCTGTAAATTGTTTTCCTCCATTTTCTGACTTTAGTATAAACCTAGGCCTTTCAAATCTATTATCTTTATATAATTCTTTCCCTGGTGTAACTTCCTCCTCCTTTCTCCTCTTAAGCTCAGAAATGGAGATTTTAGGGGCAATAGTAATTGCTGCCTTATATTTATATTCCCAATTTAGCATTTCATGGACATTTTTATAATCTATTTCTTTTTTGTTATTTAAAAGTTCCTTTATAAAGCTTTCCATATCCTTAGAGTGAATATTTTCTTCATTTGCAACTACTTTATCTATTACTAGTTGATTTTTACTCCAAAGGCTTATCTGCCAGGTATTATCACAAGCTTTAGAATTTACATCTAAAGCTTCTCCCCTTATTTCCTTTAGAAAAGTTTCAAAAGCCTTATGCCTTATTAGGGCAAAGCAAATCCAGTCTAAATAACTTCTCCCCTTTAGCATGTCGAAGGTTGATAGTTTACCCTTTTCTTCTAAGGTGCCCTCCCATCTTTCTATTGAGGACTCTATGTCCTTCACAGCTCCAGTTATGATCAATTTTTCCTTAGCTCTGGTCATAGCCACATATAACACTCTCAGTTCCTCAGATAAATTTTCTACCATAATCTTTTTCTTTATAGTATTTTTAATTATGGTGCTGTGGGTTATCCTCTTAACCAGGTCAACAAAATCTGCCCCAATACCTATAGTTTTATGTAGGAGAATTTTACCTTTTGAATCCGACTTATTAAAGTTTTTCCCGATTCCTGATAAAAATACCACAGGGAATTCCAAACCCTTACTCTTATGAATACTCATAATCCTTACTAGATTTTCATTTTCCCCTAGAATTTTCGCACTTCCTAAATCCGTGCTACTCTTTTTTAATCTTTCTATAAAATTTATAAAATTAAAAAGTCCCTTATAAGAGGTTCCTTCAAATTGCTTAGCTCTTTGAAATAGGATTCTCAAATTAGCCCTTCTTTGAAGACCGCTGGGCATAGCGCTCACATATCCCATATAGGCCGTATCTGCGTAAATATACCATATAAGCTCGTCTATAGGCATATACTTTGCCTTTTCCCTGTAACCCTCTAATTTGGTTAGGAATTGATCTATCTTTTCAGATTCGTTCCTTCCTAATTGTAATAGATTATAAAAGCTCATATCTCTATTTAATGCCCTCATATCTATAAGTTCCCCAGGTGTGAAGGAAAATATAGGGGAGTGGAGTACTGCAAGTAACGGAATATCCTGCAAGGGATTATCTATTATTTGCAGTAGGCTAATAACAGTTTTGACTTCAATGGTCTCAAAATAACCAGTTGCTCCATCAGAATAAACAGGTATAGCTAAAAGCTTTAGTTCTTCCATAAAGCTTTCAGACCATCTCTTTGTAGCTCTAAGTAGGATAACTATATCCCTATATTGAAGTTTTCTATACTTCTTTTGATTTTTATCGTAAATTTGGAAACCTTCTGTTATAAGTTCCTTTATTCTCTTCCCAATAAATCTTGCTTCAAGCTGTATATTGTCTACTTGTTCTTCCTCCTGAATATCTTCTTCCTCTATAGCTTCAGTTACTATTTTTTCCTTTTCAATAAGATGAAGCTCGATGGGGCCTCCTACACTTAAAGTATTCCCCTCTTCTAATTCTTTAAAATCTGCTCCATAGTTAAGCTCTTCATCCTGGTTATAATCTATTTCTCCAATTTCAGGTGACATAAGTCTAGAAAACAGGTAGTTAACACCATTTATTATTTCATGCCTACTTCTGAAATTTTTAAATAGAAGAATTTTCTCATTGAAGGAATCTTTCTCCTCCTCTACGTTATCATAGGAAAAATACTTATTTAAAAATATTGCCGGCTCAGCTTGTCTAAATTTATATATACTTTGCTTAACATCCCCTACCATAAACATATTACTATTGGAGCCTTTTCTTGATATCATGCTAAATATTACATCTTGCACTTGATTACTATCCTGATATTCATCAACTAAAATCTCATTAAATTTTTCACTATATAATACTGCCACCTTTGAAGGTATGGGCTCACCCTCTTGAACCTCCGTTAATATCTCCAAGCAAAAATGTTCCAAATCATTAAAATCAAGAATATTTCTGTCCCTTTTTAGCCTTGCATAGGTAGCTTCAAATTCTATAACCAATTCCACAAGGCACTTTATTACTGGATACATGGTTGCTGTATATTCTATTATTCCTTCTTTTGTGTGTTGAAAGCTTTCATTTAAAAGCTTTGAAAGTTCAACTTTAACCTCATCCCTTATATATTTAACCCTTTCCCCTATTATCTTATCTGCATCTTTAGGACATCTTTTAAGGTTTATCAATTTTAAGGTAGACGCTTTTTTATACAAATTTTCATAACTTCTCTTATCTACATTTAAAAAATCCTGAAGTTTGTCTAAATCATCTATTAAGGTTTCCCTATAAGGCATAAGTCCAAAGCCATCCTCTGTTAAGCTTATCCCTTCCTCAAGTCTCTTAATAAAACTATTTATTTGTATTTTAAAGCTTTCATAAAAAATATAATACCATTTTGTGTTTTCAATTATAGTGCTTTCATCCATATTGAAGGCTTCCGCCGCATCTTTAAGCCATATTTCTGGCCAAGGTCCGCTCATTACAAAATTATAAATTTCTAGGATTATCTCCTGAAGCCTTATATCATCTCTTTCTGAACTATAGCATTCAACTAATTTTAAAAATTCCTCAGGGTGCTCTTCATATTTCTTGTCAAAGAGTTCATTTATTGCTTCCTGTTTCAATAGTATAATTTCTGTGTTATCAGCCATTTTAAAGGAGGGGTCTATATTTAGTAAATGTATATTACTTTTTATAACCTTAAGACAAAAGGAATGAATTGTTGTTATGCTTGCCCTACCTAGTAAGGAGAGTTGCCTATGAAGCCTCTTATTTTCGGGACTTTTATCTAGTGCTCTAGCTATAGCGGCTTCTATTTTTTCCTTCATCTCAGAAGCTGCCGCATTAGTAAAGGTAACTACTAAAAAGCTATCTATGTCACACGGACTCTCTTCATCAGATATTTTCCTTAATATTCTTTCTACAAGTACTGCAGTCTTACCAGAACCTGCTGCTGCTGCAACTAGAAGATTCCCCTTGTGTCTTTTTATAGCTTGAAGCTGCTCCTTAGTCCAATTAGGACCTACACTAACAATTTCATCTGTCATCTTTTATCAACTCCCATACCTTTTCGTCGCTTAAATCCTTTAGTATCCTATAATTGTTTCCCTTAATTCCTGGATCAAACCGGCATATAGCTGCATAATTGCAGTAGCTACAAGCAGTATAATCCTTTTTCTTATATGGTCGAATACTAATATTACCCTCTAACATCTCTCTTACAAATTCTAATATAGAGCTTCTAACATATGTCCTAAGCATCTCAAACTGGGAAAGGCTGGCAGTGGAGGAACTACCTAAAGATCCGTCCTTATTTATTCTGGCGGGAATAATCAGAGAGTACCCATTAATGCCCTTATCCATTTCCTTAACAACTCTTGCATCTTCTAAGAGTAAGCCCTTAAGCTTAAGCTTTTTTAATATATTATCTTCTATCTCTTCCTTAGTTAATTCCTTGCTCGTCTCTACTAAAGGATCTTCAATATTAAAATAGAAAATTGCACCTGGAAGATATTTTTTATCCTTTAGTTCCTCCTGGTTTGATAAAATAACATCCAGATAAACCAACAGTTGAAATTGGAGACCATAATACACGTCACTTAGCTTAAAGCTTTTGTTACCTGATTTATAATCAACTATCCTTACATATATATTTTCCCCTTCATCCTCCAGCTCATCTATCCTATCTATTCTTCCTATAAGTTCTACGGTATCTCCGGAGGGCAAAACTAACTGAATCGGAGGAAAGGCAGCACCAGTATTAAAGGCGGTTTCATGTCCAAAAGGCTTAAAATTACCAGCTTTCACCTGAGTAGCTATGGCCCAAATAGACCTGTTAAGTATTTTTTTAAGTCTTTCCTTATAATACTTAAATCTTTCTGAACTATTAAATATCTTTAGCTCTTTAGCTTTCTTTTCTACTAATATATCTATAGCTCCCTTACACCATTTATCATCAAGATTCTTCCAATCTATTTTTTCCTGCTCAATAGTTCTCGAAAAATCATCTAAAACATTATGCATTAAGGACCCGATATCTGGATATGTGAGCTGATGTATTTTTCTTTCAGCTGTATTTAATCCATACTTTACATAGTAAGAGAATGGGCATTCTACATAACTTTGAATTCTAGAAACGCTGAATTTATAAGGCTTTTTATATAGCTCGTTTATTTTCTCGGAAGATACAACAGGGGTATTATCGTAAAATAAGCCCTTAAAAGCACTTTCACTATATTCCTTCCATTTCGGATCACTCCTATACCAACTCAATACTTCCCACCATAGGTTATTTTGCGTTATACCCTCTAGTTCGTTTCTAAGGGCCAATAGAAGTTCTTTTAAGGTAGCCTCTGGTGAGGTCAATAGAGCTAGCTCCCGGGGCCTCGTAAGCTCCCTATCATTTCCCTCTATAAGCCTGGGAAAAAGCTTTTTCAATTTAGATATTACAAGGGATGCTCTAATGGATTTTCCCTCCAAATCTGCCATGGGATAGCTTAAATATATTTTATCCTTAGGTATAGCAAAGGTAGAATATACGAGAAACTGTTCTTCATAAGCCCTTTCTAAGGAATCCTTAGCTAGCTCAAGACCTAACTCCATAAGTTCATTTCTATCTAAGTCTGATATTATGCCCTGGTCCTCATCTGTTTTAGGGAATACGCCATCATTAACCCCTATGACAAATAGGTGTAATATTTCATGACTTTTAACCCTTTCCACATTTCCAATTTGAACCTGATCTAAGGAAGACGGTATAAGTCCCATCTTATATTCCTTTAAGCCCGTACTAAACAATTTGGAAAACTTATCTAAGGTTATGTCTTCATCCCCTAAAACTTCTACAAGTTGATCGAGCAGCCTAATGAGAATATTCCAGATATCCTGATACTCTTCACTTTCATCTATAAGACCCTTTAATCGAAAGCTATCTGAAATGCTTATAAGTCTATTTTCCATATCTATTTCCTCTAAAAAGCTATAGAGGTAAGTAGCAATATCCTTTACTTTTTTCGCCACTTCTAACTTGGTAAGAAAGGGTTTTAGCATTTGATTTAAAAGCTTTCTTGTTTCATTAACTTTTTCTAAGCATTCCTTCTCCACTGGGTTTATATCTACCTTCAAATCTCCTTGGAAGGAGTATTGAAACTTTTCTTCCCACTCCCAACCTTTTATTCCATTTGCCAGGACATAATTTTCTAAAATATCGATATCTTCTTCAGGTATTCCAGTAATGCCAGTTTTAAGAAATCTAAAAACAGACTCATAAGACCAGTTCTTAAGCTTAATTTCAATAACTGCTTTAATAAATACAATAAGTTGATTACCTTCTATATCTCTTTTCATATCTAAGAAATATGGAATACCATATTCATTAAATATTACAGAAATCAATTTATCATAGTTTTCTAGATTCCTTGATAAAACTGCTATATCTCTGAATCTTAAGCCCTTATCCCGTACTAGGCTTAAGATATTTCTTGCAACCTCTTCCACTTCGCTATACACATTACTACTTTTAAATAAACTTATATTACTTATAGTCTCTTTATATGGTTTGTAAGGATATAGGAAGAAATTCCTTTCTAGATAGCTAAGCTCCTTATTATCTGAAAATTTTATTGAAGTGGTAGTATTTATATCTGAGGGTTTTTCATAAGCAATGTTATTTATTTTTATTAAATTTAATAGCTTTTCCTCAGTATTTTTCACTAAATCAAAGAGTTCTATCTCACCTTTAGGAGTCACTCTTTGAGTGCATAAGGCTACATTTACTCTATAGGACTCTTTTAATAGCTTTTCAATTATTTTATATTGAGCGGGAATAAAGCTAGTAAACTCATCAAACCATATAATTGCATCTTTAAACATATTTGATTCATCTAATTTTTCATAAAGGAGGGCTAAATCGTCCTCAGCATCTATGTATATTTCATGAAGCTTTGTTTCATATATATTATATATTAGAGCTAAGTCCTTAAGCTTATATTTTAATTCCTTGCTTTCAGGAAGAAACTCAGCGGTTTCTATTAGCTGCTCTGGAGCTATATCATATCTTTTAAATTCAGAGATTGTATCAGCTATTATTTTGATAAACCCCTGCTGTTTACTGATTCTATTAAAAACTTCTAAATCTTTTCTGTTGTCCTCTAGTATTTTGTTTATAAGCATAACCTTTCCTGCTTCATTAAGATGAGGCCTAGCTAAGCCTCCCGCCTCGCTTAGCACTCTAAAAGCTAGTCTTTTAAAGCTAAGAACCGTAGCATTTAATAAACCCATTTCCCCAACGGAACTTAGTAGATTTTTTTCCGCAATAAAGGAATATTGCTCTGGTACAATTAAAAAAAGAGGCCTTTTAATACTACTTGATTCAATTTCTTCCCGGATTTCTTTCAAACAGAAGCTACTTTTACCACTTCCTGCTCTACCATATATAAATCTTAATCCCAAACTTCTCACCTGCCTATAAAAATAGCTTTGATTTACAACTAAATTGTAAATCAAAGCTACAGCTTTTACAACTGAAAGAAATTACATTACAGCTCTTCCAGGTATTATGAGCTTATCTCCTGATTTAATACTATCTGACCCTGGTAATTCATTTATATTGACTAAGGTATCAATTGTTGAGTAGTATTTCTTTGCTATCTTCCACAAAGTGTCTCCATTTTGTACTGCATATATGGTAATACTGGCTTTCTTCTGTGGTGCAACATCTTCAGAAGGAGCTAAATCTATTAAGAATTCCTTTCCTTCCACATAATTTACTTGGGCAGTTACAGAAACCACTGCTTTAATAGCTATACTTCCGCCTTCAATGGTAGCCTCCATTAATTCCAATGCTGCCTTAGCAGTGGAGGTCATACTTATTTTAGTATCCGGTATATCTAAATTAGCAGTAAAAGTAAACTCATCAGAAGCAGTATTAACTGGCTTTTCTGTATCTTGAGTATTATATAATATATCCGTGCTTACTATTCCCTCAATTATAACCTTTCCTTCCAAAACCTTTTTATCTATGATGTTTAATCTTCCTTTACATAACAAAATCTCTGTTGGCCTATTAGAAGAGTCAATATCGATTGTTCCCTTTACTATTACTTCAGCCTTTCCTTGTCCATGAATAACATTAAGGTCATATTTTTTCTTCTCCATATCAATCACAAACTCTGGACTATAAGCATCTTCTATCATTTGGAATTCCTCTTTTTCCACAACTTTAATTGTTGCCTTTACAAGAGCATCCACATCTAATATCCTATTTTCACCTAAATCATCAGACAAAATATCAAAATCTATATCCTCTAAATAAAAGTCATGATAGCAATTCATATTTGGAAGTGCTCCGCTCATTTCTTCCCTTTTACTTAAAAATAAATCTGATGATACGTATTGTAAGTCATTGCTATCTAAGGCTTTGTACAAAACTCCAATTTTAGCAAAGAGGCCTATTTGAATTTCTCCTTCCCCTACGCTTACATCTTTCTTATGGAATACTACATTATTGCTTAAGATACTTCCAATCTGTGGTTTATCCATTGGAACCATTATTTGAGTTTTTCCAGCGAGATCTGAGGATAAATTTCCAACGATCCTATCTATGGATGCAGGACTTTTTAAAAGCTGTATCCCATCTCCATTATTTATATCCTTAATAAGTTGAAAATTATTGTTTTTGTATACCTCTGCCTTAACATTTAAAATGCCTTCAATGGATATTTTTCTTTCATTGATTATGCCACCTTCAATATGTTCAATAAAACAGTCGGCTTCACAAAACATTTTATGTAGAGCACCATTAATTTCTACATAGTTTGAAAATTTACCATTGTAAGTTACATTATGGGCTCCGCAGCTTTCCTCGTCCTTTGATAAATAGATAACATTATATTCGATCTGACCCTCAAGGTAAACTTTATCCTGGATTACTTCTTTACTTACAATACTTGCTTTTGCATCCAGTAATAATATTTCAAAAACATCTGGCAGTGTATCTGGAATAATATATTCAGCCTTTATTACTGTATCGGAAGCATTTTCTCCTAAAAGTTGTTCACATTCTATATTTTCTTTTATGAGTTCAATATCCATCATATTCCTCCTAAACTATCTACTACTTATTTATATAAAATACTTTAAGGAAATATGACTATAACTGCATATATTTATGTAAAAATTGTGATAATCGAGTAGAGGCTATCAATTAAAATGTTTCGCCCCTCTCACACCACCGTACGTACCGTTCGGTATACGGCGGTTCACTAGTTTACAAATTAACATGGCTATAATAATCAGAAAAGAATAAATAATTTAGTTTCTTTAGGACGTCATTAGTTAATGACGATTCACAATTGGGCTGTTGGATATTCTCCAATAGCCTTTTCTTGTGTTCGCAAATTCCCATGCTTTACTTTTCTCAATGCCAAGCGAGGTTAGCTTAATAAATTTAGTTTTAACTTTCTTCCATTGCTTCCAGTAAATCATCTGAATCCTTCTTCTCATCCATTCATCTATTGTTTTAAGCAATGATTTTATGTCCGCAATCTTAAAATAATTAATCCATCCCATTATGAGACGCCTTAGCTTGATTGGTCTTTCCTCATTACTTATTCCATAGCTTCTGCCAGTAAGTAGCTTAACTTTAGCTTTTATCTTGGCAATTGATTTTGGATGAATCCTCACTCTAACTCCATTCTTGTAATTGTAAAATGAGAACCCAAGAAACTTTAACTTATTTGCTAGGTCTACCGTTGTTTTCTCTTTAATCCCATCTTCTTTCAGTATTTCTACTCTTCTTGCGGGATTTGGACGGAAAGTTCCGTCCATGACAGATTCCTTCAAAGTAATCCAGTTATCGTTGAGATATGCTCGAAGTTCATCGACTTTCATCCCGTCAATTCCATGGCTTCCTTTATTTGAGATGACTCGTTTTAAGGCAACTCTTACGTTTTCCTTATCCATAATTTTCTCCAGTAATCTATCTTTAACCACGAATCCATTGGTGATGTTGTTTTCAGTTATCTTTAAAGAAGCATACACTCCTGCACTACTTTCATGTTCCGCATTATCCTCCTGCCTGGAGTCTTCAAAATCAATTTGAAGTTTGCTGTATTTGATTTCTTTATTAGTAACTTTCATTTACTTTCACCTCCTAATGTTCAGTCCTTCCCAGCTATCGTTTACTATATCTGGTACTATGACCTCTGCTGACTTCTCATGACAAACCGTTTTTGACCATGCTTCGAAATTCATCGCTACATGTCCATGAGATCTCCCAGGGTAAGACAATTCACTTTCGTTCCATATACCCACATTCTTTACACCTATTCATTCTGTGTAGTTATAGGACTTTGTCTTGTATTGCAGACTCATCCACGAATAGTATGCCTGAAAATGTTCGTGTTCCTTGGGCCGGAACTTTGCCTAAGACTTCCTTCAGTTCACACCTCACGATGGATACCTTGTCTTCAGCTAATGGTTGGTAACTACAGACCCCCATAATGGACTTTCACCATCAAGTTAATTGCCATGCCTGGCGCACAATCGAGTAGGAGGTAGATAATTATTTTATCTACCGACCTCTCACACCACCAAGCATGCTGTTCAGCACTTGGCGGTTCGATAAGCACTAACAAGTTCTAAGATAATATTTAGTTATACTGATTAGACCTAGATTTTCTAGGTCTTTATCTTTATATGCCCTACTCATGATTGGGCTCTTAGATATATTCCAATACCCTTTTCGTGTGTTTGCAAATTCCCATGCCTTTTCTTTAGATAAGCCTCTTTTTTTAAGTTCAGAGAATCTAGTTTTCACTTTCTTCCACTGTTTCCAAATGCACAGGCGTATCCTTCTTCTTAACCATTGGTCTAGCTGTTTTGCTAAAGTTTTCATATTAGCTATTCTGAAATAATTTATCCATCCTTGAAGTTTCTGCTTAAGTTTTAGGAATTTCCATTCTAAACTTTTCCCATTACTTCTTCCTGTCACCTCTTTGATGCTTTCCTTTAGTTTTTCAACAGCTTTGGGATGGACTCGTACTTGAGTCCCTCCTTTATCATAATAAAATGAAAAACTTAGATATTTCAGTTTCCATGGCCGGTCTACCTTACTTTTGTTTAGATTAATTTTCAGTTTAAGCTTGTTTTCAAGAAATTTAGTGATTGAAATCATCACTCTTTCCGCAGAACGTTTGCTCTTGACATAGGTATTGCAGTCGTCTGCAAACCGACAGAATCTTAGTCCGCGTTTCTCAAGTTCCTTATCCAATTCATTCAGATAAATATTACTAAGTAACGGACTTAATGGACCCCCCTGTGGGCACCCAAGTTCAGTATCTTTCACCACACCATCTATCATTACACCCGATTGTAAATATTTTCTTATAAGTCTTAATACCTTTTTATCAACTATATCCCGAGCTAAAATAGCCATGAGTTTATCATGATTTACAGTATCGAAAAACTTAGATATATCAATATCTACAACCCATTTATATCCGTCATTAATGTATTCTTTACACTTCTCTATTGCTTGGTGTTGACTCCTACCAGGCCTAAATCCATAACTTGTCTCTGAAAACTTCTCTTCATAGATTGGAGTTAATACTTGAGCAATAGCTTGTTGTATTAACCTGTCTACTACGGTAGGTATTCCTAGTAATCTTTTTCCTCCATCGGGTTTGTCTATTTCTACCCTACGGACTGGCATTGGGGTATAACTTTCTTCTAGTATTTCCTTTTGTAGTTGTCCCTTGTTTTGCTTAAGATACTCTAGAAGTTCATCTACAGTCATTCTGTCCACTCCACAACTTCCTTTGTTTTTCTTCACTTTCTTGTAGGCTAAATTCAAGTTGTCGCGGTAAAGAATTTTCTCCAAAAGTATACTAGTATCGTTACTACTCAGCCATTGACATTTTAGCATCTTAGTTTAAAATATACATATTATGTCAAAAAGGATTTTTGGGATTTATGTCGAATATATATACTATAAGGGCAATAGCCTGTAGAGGTGGTGTATACAATGGATGAATCTAAAATTATTGATGTTTATAATAAAGGTATTACAGAGGTTATCTCGCTAGTTAAGAATATGCATACTAACTTAAATGGAGAAATTAATGGTCTTTCTTGCAATATAACTCAATTGAATGGGGAAATATCAGGGCTTAATAGAGAAATCCTGGACCTTAAAATAGATAACAAAGAACTTACCTTAAGACTCGCAGAACTTGAAGCGAAAATTAACAAGAATAGTAGCAACAGCAGCAAACCACCATCATCTGACGGCCTGAAAAAAATTAAAAACAGTCGTGAAAATTCTTGAAAAGATTGAAAACCCAGATGAAGTCATAGATCTAAGAATTAAAATATGTGATTGCGGCTGTGATCTATCTAATATAGAAGGCAAATTGCAAACAAAACAGGTAATTGAAATTCCACAAATAAAACTTAAGGTAACAGAACTTCAAGGAAATGAAGTAGAGTGCCCAGATTGTCATAAAATACACATAACTAAGTTCCCAACTAATGTAACACAGCCTGTACAATATGGAGAAAATTTGCAGGGCTTAATGGTTTATCTTACACAGTATCAATTCCTACCCCTAGCAAGAGCATCTGAACTTATAAGAGACTTAGTAGGTCATACTATAAGTGAAGGTACTTTAGTTAATGTGAATAATAGGCTTTTCAAGAACCTTGAAAAGGTCGAGAATACTATAAAAGATCAGATTATAGCTTCTCCAGTAGTACATTTTGATGAGACGGGTGTCCGTTGCTCCGGTAAAACAAATTGGCTCCATAATGCTTCCACAGATAAATTAACCCATTATGGAGTGCATAAGAAAAGAGGGATGGAGGCCACTATAGAAATAGGCATACTCCCAGAATACGAGGGAACAGCAGTACATGATCACTGGATGTCATATTATAGCTTTGATAAATGTACTCATGCAGAATGTAATGCACATAACATACGGAATCTTAAAGGTGCCTATGAAAACTACAAGCACGCCTGGGCAAAGGATATGGCTGGGCTACTTATAGAAATCAAAAAGCATGTGGAAGCTTTGAAATCTATAGGTCAGAATAAGATGAGTACCGAAGAAATATCAAAGTACCAGATAGAATACAAAAGAATTATTGCAAAGGGTAAAGAGGAGAACCCAATACAAATATCAGAAAAGGCTGGTAGTCATGCAAAA
>JGI24146J20443_1001728_pt1 | contig 13005 bp, 8 predicted proteins | sample BarGraIncub1131A_FD_20443 | JGI IMG/M metagenome (IMG submission 20443) | reverse complement strand
GCTCACTGACCTGGGGTGGCATGGCAAACACCGATTACCTGATTGATCCGAAAGAGGGATTGATCATTCTTCTTTACACGAATAGAACCCCTGATACGAAGATCTGGGAGAAGTTTCTGAATACCGTGTATCAAACTTTGGAGTAATACTTTGCTAAGAGGAAAGAGATGATTTTTCTTTCGCAAGAGTAAAAATGAATTCTAATCCTCCGATAGTGACATTTCTGGCAGAGATAGTACCTCCATGTAATACGACAGCATTCTTTACAATTGCCAAACCCAAACCCGTGCCACCCAGCTTGCGCGAACGACCTTTATCTACCCGGTAAAACCGTTCAAAAAGACGTTCAAGATGTTCGGGAGCAACACCTATTCCTGTATCGGTGAAGCTAAAATAATAGTATCTGTTATCTTCATGAAAGCACCGTATCGTAATCGTAATACCTTTGCCTGCATAAGCCATCGCATTATCAAAGAGATTACGAAAGATGGAATAGATGAGCGATGAATTACCCTTAATGACTGTTGACTCCAGTAAATGCAACTTTAAGCTGATCTTTTTCTCTTCCAGTTGCAGAGAAACTTCATCTGTTACCGTATGAATGACTGAATTGATATCAACCTGATCCATATCAAACAACTCTGAAGCATCATCCAGGCTAGAAAGAACAGAGATATCTTTCAACAATCTGGTCAATCGGTTACTTTGCGCATAGCTCCGTTCAATAAACATTGTACGTTTCTCATCAGAAAGATCTAAATTCGAGATAATGGTCTCCAGATACCCTTGAATACTAGTCACCGGAGTTTTTAGTTCGTGAGCGATATTTTGAGTTAACTGACGTTTGATACGAGCCTGATCTTCCTTTTGTGCAATCAAGATCTCCTGCTCATTGACCAGCTCCTCTTTCGTCTCTACAAGATGTTTGTAGAGTTGAATAATATGCTTTGAAATATCTCCGAGTTCATTTTTTGGAAAAGAATAATATAGATCCTCCTCAATAGGTTCATTGCGATCTGCCTTCCTTGCAAACTCACGGAGTCGGACGACAGACTTCCCGATGCGATCGGTCTGCTTCCAAAAGAGAATACCGATTATAACGATGATGATGCATATCACAATCAAGAAATGCTTGTCCGGTTCAAGCATGTTTCTCAATGAGGTCGAATACGGGAGCGCGCTTCTTAAAATATATTTTCCCGGATAGAAGGAGGCAGAATAAAAGAAAGGAATACCTATTGTTGCCGACAAACGACGCACATCATAACCGGTTCGTTCACTAAGTGCTTGCCTTATCTCCGGCCGTGAGATATGATTGGGAATTGAATCGTATCGTTTGGCCAGATTATCATAGATGACATCTCCATCTACGGTTAATACTGTGAAGCGTAAATCCGGCAAGTGATGCTCTGAAATATAGGTGTTAAGCTTTGACTCAATATCAGAAATCGAATCACCAATCGCCTCATGAATTTGTTCGTTGTAGTCTTGCAGTTTGGTATTCAACACTCCTATCTTATATTCTTTTTCACGGGAATATTGGTAGATTAGGACACAGAAAGCAAAGATTACAAATAAAGAAAAGATACTTATAAACAGTCTCTGTGCAAAAGTAACTCTATAATTCATGACTTGATAGTATTATAATTCAGGCTCAAAACAATATCCATACCCTAAGCGGGTAATTATACATTTGCCGTAATCGCCGATCTTCTTACGGAGGCGCGTCATATTTACATCTACAGTACGGTCAAGGACATACACATCCTCTTTCCAGATACGGGTAAGTATCTCGTCCCGAGAAAATACATGTCCAATATTCTGTAGTAAAAGAACCAATATCTCAAGTTCTTTTCTGGTTAGAAGCACTTCACCATTATCAATCTTCACTTTCTTTCTTGAGACATCTATTGCCAGACCCTTATAAGAGATTATGCAGGGCTGTTCCACGCTCTCGACCGCAGTTCTCCGCAACACGGCCTTGACTCGTAATAGCACCTCACGGATTGAGAATGGTTTGGATATATAATCATCTGCACCAAGATTAAAGCCCGTTAGAACATCATTCTCTGTGTCTTTGGCTGAAATAAAAATGATAGGGATGGATGAGGTCTCTTTATTTTTCTTCAAGAGACTAGCCATCTTAAAACCTGAGATTTCTCCCATCATAATATCCAGTAATAATAACTGGTACTGCGAAATATTCAGCTTCAGAGCTTCTTCAGCGGAATTAGCAGTATCAACCTCATATCCTTCATTATCCAGATTGAACTTCAGGATCTCACAAAGATCCTCTTCATCATCAACAACTAAAATCCGATTCTTTTCCATACTTATTTTTGATTTTCAAACAGCATTACATATCAAATTCAACGCTTTAGAGATCCTGAAATCGCTTACTTACCTTCAGCAGATTGGTCAGATTGTTTACCATACTTTGCAGTTCCTGGATGGTAGTGAGATAGACCATACTCATCTTTATACTATCTTTTTGCTGCTTGATGCGTGTAAGCTCTTCGCGTCTCAAAGCTCCAAGCTGTTTATTCAGCACTTCAGCTGCAATCTGATAGGCATCAAAATGATCATAGTTTTTCTCATACATAATTTCGCGTCCTTGTTTCATCAACTCAAGAATCTTATCGGAAACGTCTTTCAGCTCTTCCTTTTGCTGATCGCGAAGAGGCGTAAAGTTATTGTCAACATGCTCATAGCAAGGCTCGCAAATACGAGATATACTATAAAGCACCTCTGTTGCAAAACTGCTTCCTTGCTGATAGAATAATCCTTTTTCAAAGGAAATACTGTTGTCCATATTGCTAACAGCAACTACTCCCACGCGCCTCACCTGTTTCATGTGCTGCTTCGCAAATTTAATCTTCCCGGATGCCTGCCGAAGACCTCTTAGATTCTCTTTAATAAAGGAAGATATGGTAAGGTCAAAGGTTTCTATTGAGAATGCCATCAATTTATCAATCTGCGCAAATGTATAATCACGGAAAGCAGTCAAGGGATCTTTTGACGAATTAATAGCCAATTCATTTTGCAGCAGCACCGCGTCTTTCTCTTTCTGATTTTTTCGGGTATATATAATCTGGCTACGCACCAACAAGAATACTGCGATAGCTAGCATGATAAAAATAGCTANGGCTCCACCAAAATAGATAATCGCTGTCAGAATCATNCAGAANGTAAACGCAGCACCCGCTGTGATAAACCATCCACCAATCACACTTAACANGCCGGTGATACGGTAAACAGCTGAATCACGCGACCATGCACGGTCTGCCAGGGAAGTACCCATAGCAACCATAAANGTAACATATGTTGTGGAAAGGGGCAACTTCATAGAAGTTCCGAGTGCTATCAACGAACCGGCAAGAACCAGATTGACCGATGCACGCACCAAGTCGAAAGCAGCTCCATCAGCTATAATCGCATCTTCTTTTCGGAAACGTGTTTCAATCCATCTTTTGGCGGATTCGGGAACTACGGTATTCACCCTATTTGAGAATAAAAGACCTACACGAACCAACGAACGTGCCATCGGTGTACTACCAAATGATTCTTCTCCTTCATCCTGGCGGGACAGGTCAACAGAAGTCTTCACTACTGTTTGCGCTTTCTTAGAAAGAAACAGCGTCAAGACCATGACTACTCCCGATCCAACCAAAAAATACCAGGGAGTATTTGCTGAACCTTTCAAGGAAGTCATCAGGAATGTATCCGGAGTAGCACCCGGGGTATTGATAAAATCAAGATAAGAAGAATAGCCGGCCAAAGGAACACCTATAAAATTGACCAGGTCATTACCAGCGAATGCCAATGCGAGAGCAAATGTACCAAGTAACACTATAATGCGGAAAACATTCACTTTCATACAATGAAGTACCTGCATCAATAGTGTGGAGGCAACAAAGAATAAAGGTACAAGCATGCCGATATTATCATCTATCCACATCTTGCCTTCCAAACTGATAAAGGTGGTATCTTTGAGTCCTTTCAGAAACATATAATAGATAATAGCAGTAGCAGAAAACCCTCCAAATACTCCGATAAAATACTTCAGTTTCTTCTGATAGCTGAAAGAGAATATCATACGGGATATGTATTGCACAACTAATCCGAAGAAGAAAGCAATTGCAACGGATACGAAGATCGCCATAATGACAGACAATGCTTTATCAGTATTGATCAGCTGACTCATATCAAGAGAGGGGTCATTTGATGTTTTAAGTAACGAAAGAGCAAAAGTACCACCCAGCAATTCAAAAATCATGGAGACAGTGGTAGATGTAGGTAATCCCAACGAATTAAAGAAATCAAGCAACACGACATCTGTCAACATAACAGCCAACAAGATGCACATAATCTCATCAAAATAGAAATATTCCGGTTGAAATATACCATGCCTCGCTATATCCATCATTCCGTTAGAGAAAGTCGCTCCAACAAAAATACCAATCGCGGCAATAACCATTATTATTTTGAAGGAAGCAGCTTTAGCTCCGATTGCGGAATTCAAGAAATTGACCGCATCATTGCTAACACCAACGACCAGATCGAAGATGGCGAGCATAAAAAGGATCACGACAATGATTAAATAACGTTTCCATTTAGAATGCAATTTAGATTTTCTTTGTATATTTTACAAAGGAACATCATTTATGTTACAGAAAACAGACATAGAAGTTACATTTATGTTTCAAAGATAATTAACTATCTGAATTATCAGATATAACAATGCTCTTTTAACAAAAGAAAAATAATCTGAGAAAGAATCTTTGATCTGAAGAACAATTCCTTGATCCATCCAAAGGAAAGAATACAAAAAAGGAAAAGAGCAGAACTTTCGTCCTACTCTTTGTGACTGCGGAGGGATTCAAACCCACAACCGGCTGATCCGTAGTCAGCTACTCTATTCAGTTGAGCTACGCAGCCATTTTCCTTAAATGCGATGCAAAGGTAAGCCGTTTTTTTTAATCCTGCAAGTCCCTGAAACGTTTTTTATCCTATTTATTCTACAAGTTTAGGAGTAAAAAGTAAGTATCCAATATTAAACCCTACATTCCAGCTACTTACAGGCGACTTNTAATAATTTATATAAGCACTCAGACATATCTTGGAAAACTGAGCAACGGCACTTAATTCGCCCATCCATTTAATTGTACGAAATTCTTTNGCGTAATAGGCATGGCTATTAGCATCACTTTTGATCTCCTTATAGGGCAGAAAGGCATAAAACTCGCTTCTTAAATGAAAATTGTCATTAAANCGCCAGAGAGGTTTGATACCGACAGCTGCAAATTGATTGGCACGAAAGGCTTCATTAAAGATCATCTTGCTATGAGGGGTAGGGGTAAAAGACGGAGAAGCAATGATAGTTGAAGTGTAGTTATTGAGAAACCTGGATGAAGAAAAAGCCAGATCAATAGAGTTACCTAAAACAAAATGAGAACCTATACGTTTGTAATATTCATAATTTGCCGTAAACTGCAAATATGCCAGGTTTGCACGGTCAGTACTTATACCTGTACCATTCTTAAAATAGTATTCTGTTCCCCAAACGATTTGAGACAACATGTTGGTCCGCCGTCCTCTGGTGGGATACTGAATATTATTCAATGTATTGCTATCAAAGAAGACAGATCCTACCGCTAAATTGTAGTGACTTTTATCAAAGTTTCTTTTAGCTGTTGAACTTAAAGAAGACTGATAATAATTATCTACCTGCGCACCATAGCCTAAGCCTAGTTCAACTTTTCCTTTTGTGCGAAAAGGGAAGCCTAGCTTGAGTTTTAAATAATAATCCTTTTGGGAAATAAAGGCCGTATTATCACGGAAGTCAAATATCTTTTCTCCTTCATAATACCTGCGTCCACTAAATGCTGTGATCACATTTAGTGACATCGGCACACTGAAAGATGGGATATCTGTACGGGAACGAAGAGTCACACTATTGTAAGTCTTTCCGAGTTGTAGATCCATTGCATACGAATGAGACATCGGAGCCAGACTCTGATAAGAAGCTCCGAGATATATCTCATTGAAGTTTTGAGAAGAAATCAGCCCTCCGAAAGACAAAAGGAGCTTATCTTCTATCTTGAAATCAAGATACAAATCATAGGATCTCTCATAGTAGTTATAGACTGCATGGGGAATGATCTCGGATATCTTAGGATTTGAGAGTAATCTGAAATAACACCGTTTGAACTCTTCGTACGTAAATGTACGTCCCTCCGCAGGTAGTTCATCCTTAATATATTCCTTTTGCAACGGGCTTACCCCTTTAATAATTACCTTATTGAAGGTCAACTCCGGTTGTTGACTCTTAAAACGTTTGCGTTTCTCTTTAATATCTTCTAATGCAACTCTTCGGGAGACGTTTCGTTGAATAGAATCCAACGCTTCCATCGTCTTATCATAGCCTAACTTATATATGGAATCGGCTTTACCAAAGTCCAAAAGACTGACATCGCGGAGTTCAAAGGATAGCAAAAGTCCTTTTTCTTCAGGAACCGAATAGTCGGTTTTATCTATCACCATATTTTCTATTTGCCCGATAATATCACGTTCATCAGCAGCCAGACGTCCAGAGGCAACTTTACTGCCAATAATATAATCAGGTTTAAAGTCTTTCATCATAGTTCCTACAGGAAAATTGTCAAAAATGCCACCATCATAGGCGAGAATACCGTCAAGCTTAATTGGTTTAAAGACAAAAGGGAAACTCATCGAAGCACGGATCGCATCCCCCAAGTCCCCTTTCTTACAGATGATGGGTTTGCGCTCATAGACATCGGAAGCCACACATCGGAACGGTACCATCAGATAATCAAAGTCGTAGTCACAGGAAGCGCTCGCCGGTCCGAAGAGTTGAGTAAAAACGATGTTCATCTGACGCGGATTAATAAGATTGGCCGGAAGCAAGAAGTTTTTATTGACTGATAAAGAGTCTTTCAACCAGATACTTAGATTAAACATTTCCGGTGTAGGACTTTCATTTCTGAAATAATACTGAAATCTCTCTTCCACCTTCCCGGACATCCAGTTTTGGAAGTCCTCGGATTTGATTAGTTCCATCATTTCCTCCGGCGAGTATCCGGCGGCGTACAAACCTCCAACGATTGCCCCCATTGAGGTACCGGTGATATAATCAATAGGGATATCATTATCTTCCAAAGCTTTGATCATTCCAATATGAGCAATCCCTTTTGCACCTCCTCCACTCAGTACAAGCCCTACCTTCTGGGCATGCAAAGGGATGAAAAAGTACAAACAAAGTAAGACTATCAGTATCCTTATTCTCATTGTATAACCGTATATCTTATTTCAGAATGTCAAATGTACGAACAAATTCACAAAAGAGTTTTTATTGAACTAATAAAACCGACTGATAGCATATAATATCCGGCACACGCAGAGAGAGGAGATATCCATCAGGATTCTCCTCTCTCAAAGACTGTCAACTGATATCGTATCAAATCATCTGAAAACTGCGTTTCACAAAGTTGCTCAGTGCTTCACCCTTCAACATATTATTGGACAAGAGAGCCAAATCAATCAGTTGACTGACCAGTTTATTCTCTTTAGCATACAAGGTAAGGACAGCATCATGATTCGTTTGCAACTCTTCCACTTTACTCTTTGCAACCTCAAGAGCCTCTTTATCATCTAAAGAAATCTCATCGTCTTTCTTCCCTTTCTGTGCATTTTGAAGTTCATCACGTTTAGTCTCTGCTACTTTGAGCTCAATACTTAGAGGAGCCACCTTTTCGTTACAAGCAGCCTCTTCCTCTTCAAGGAGTCTTTGTGCCAAAGGATGATTTGTATTTACTACCAGATTGTATGAATCAGGCATTTCTCCATAGAAATTGAAACCTGTCTGACTAGCAGACATCTCTTTCATACGACGCATATATTCGTTTTGAGTCAGCATGACCGGATTGGCATTCGCCCCTAGCGCTTCAAATTGAACCATAAATTCAACCTTCTCCAGTTTCGGAGCCTGAGACTGCAATATGGTCTTTAAAGCCGTTTTCTGTTCGGAGCTCCATTCTACTTTTGTTGTATCTTCTTTGCGGATCAGATTGTCCACTACGTCACTATCTACACGAACGAAGCGGACTTTCTCCTTTTCTTCAATCTTGCTGATAAAATGAACATCCAACTGGCCGTCCATTACCACAACATCGTAGCCTTTCTCCTTAGCAGCATCGATATAGCTGTATTGTTGATCGAGATTAGTTGTATAGAGATAAATCAACTGTTTGTCTTTGTCTGTCTGATTTCCTTCCACAAGCTTCTTGTATTCTTCCAGCGTGAAATAGCTGTTTTCCGAGTTCTTCAGCAAGGTAAATTTCTCTGCTCTTTCAAAGAACTTCTCATCTGTAAGTTCACCATATTCAACAAATATCTTCAGGTCATCCCATTTTGCCTCAAACTGAGCGCGGTCTTCCTTGAATAGTTCCTGCAAACGGTCTGCCACTTTCTTTGTGATATGAGAAGAAATCTTTTTCACATTGGCATCACTTTGCAAGTATGAACGAGAGACATTCAGAGGTATATCCGGCGAATCAATTACACCGTGAAGTAATGTCATGAATTCTGGAACAATGCCCTCTACCGAATCAGAAACAAACACTTGATTACAGTACAATTGAATCTTGTTTTTGTGTAAGTCGACATTGCTCTTAATCTTCGGAAAATATAAGATACCCGTCAACGTGAACGGATAATCGACATTCAGATGAATATGAAACAGGGGTTCGTCTGTGTAAGGATACAATTCCTGGTAGAAACCTTTGTAGTCTTCCTCTTTCAGGTCAGCAGGTTTGCGGGTCCAGGCCGGGCTAATGTTATTGATGATATTGTCATCTGCCGTTTCTACATCTTTCCCATCTTTCCACTCTTTCTTTTTACCAAAAGCAATAGGGATAGGTAAGAAACTGCAATATTTCTTCAACAATGCGGATACCCTGGCCTCTTCAAGAAATTCTTTATTATCATCATCGATATGCATAATGATTTCAGTACCTCTCTCACTCTTTGAGTCATCTTCCATTGTAAACTCCGGAGAGCCGTCACAACTCCATTTCACGCCCTTGGAATCTTCTTTGAAAGACTTGGTTATGACTTCCACTTTATTGGATACCATAAAAGAAGAGTAAAAGCCTAGTCCGAAATGACCGATGATATTATTTGCCTCATTTTTGTATTTCTCAACAAACTCTTCGGCACCTGAAAAGGCAATCTGATTCAGATACCGGCTCATCTCATCTTCTGTCATACCAACACCACGGTCGGTCACAGTGATAGTACCTTTGTCTTTGTCCAATTTTACCTGGATAGTCAGATCGCCCAGATCACCTTTAAATTCACCGACAGAAGCCAGTGTTTTGATCTTTTGTGTGGCGTCNANTGCGTTGGAAATAATCTCACGAAGGAATATCTCGTGATCACTATACAAAAATTTCTTNATGATGGGGAAAATATTCTCTGTTGTTACCCCAATACTACCGTTTTGCATACTATGATTTGTTATTAGTTATTAAGTTCATTTGCCCACATAACTCACAAATCAGATACCAATCATCATTTCTGACAAATTGACTGTACAAATGGCACAAATAATGTTATTCGGACATATTTTTGAGATAAGGCAGTATCGGCAGATTCTTGAAACCGTAAAACTCAAAGGCGTTCTTCCCTAGAAACAGCGCTTTATCGGCATTGGTTACTTCTGTCGACTTGAGTACAAAGTCATAAGACATCTTATAAGTAATAGCCGTAATGGTACGGGGGTAATCAGAACCCCACATCAGTTTGTCCATTCCGACCAGTTCGGCAGCCCTGCAGATTGCTTTCACGGCTCCTTTAAAGGGATAAAACTCATCATTGAAAAGCCATGTTATTCCTCCCGACTCAATACGGACGTTCGGATAACGCGCCAGCTTGATTTGTTCTTCCCATTTCGGACGTGTGACCATCCCAAAATGGCCAATAGCAATCTTCAGTTTGGGACACTCCTGAATAACTTCTTCCAGTTCGCCTGTTTGAATGTCGCCATCCGCCAGATCAATAGAGAGAATGATATTCTTGTCTTCCATGTAACGAAAGAGCTTCATCATCTCTTCAGAATTCAGGGTGACTCTTCCGTCTTTCATTAACAATCGTTGTGCGGGAATCTTTATAGCCTTAAATCCCGAAGCAATCAACTCTATGCCCTGCTCAAAGAATCCGGGACGACGGAACTCGCACATACCGCATACAAAGAGCCGATCCGGATATTGCTTCTTCACCTGCAACAGATAGTCATTCTGAATGCCGTCAATATACTCTTGAGTCACTACTGCCGCAGACACCTGCGCATAATCCATGTTTGAGAGGAAGACTTCTGCACTATTGCGACCGTCAATCATAAAGGGAGGCACCATCTGCCGTATCTCACCCATAAACAGAGAGCGGCCGTTTTCCAGGGTTTTGATTGGCATTCCATCTACCACAGTGTCTTGTTTCAGCCACAGATGGGAATGAGCATCAATTATTTGAAAATCCATATGTTCATATAACTATTACGTCCGGACAGTGATTCTATCAGAACTGTTCCAGCAGCTCTATTCTCTTCTTAATTGGTGGGTGTGTTGCAAACAAGCCACTCAATCCACTGAAATAACTTTCACTTTTCGTATGCGGATGTTCGATAAACAATTGAGCAACATCATTGCGGGTTACAGCCTCAATATCCGGGTCGTTGGAAATTTTGCGTAATGCACTTGCCAATGCATGAGGGTTCCTTGTCATCTCTGCTGCACCGGCATCAGCCATAAATTCACGATTACGCGAGATAGCAAAGCGCATCAATGACGCAAAGAAGAATCCTATCGCAGCCACCACCATCACAATCAAGATTATAGGTAGAGCACTTCCTTTATTATTCCGGTCACTTCGTCCCATTGATGAATAGAATACTGAGCGAATTGCTATCTGTGCCAGCATAGAAAACAGTCCGACAAAGACAATAGAGACAATTAATACTCGTACATCCCGGTTGCGGATATGTGTCAGTTCGTGCGCAATCACGCACTCCAGTTCATTGTCATCCAGTTTGTCTATGATTCCCTTGGAAAGAGACACCGTATAGCTTTTTTCATTGATGCCACTTGCATAGGCATTCAACGAATCATCATAAATAATATTTACCTTCGGCATTTTCATTCCCTTGCTCATACAAAGATTCTCTACCAGGTTATATACCCTTTTATTGTCTTTGCGATCCAATGGAACTGATCCTGTTGAATTATTTATAATCCATGAATTGGAAAAATATGCGATGACAAACCAAACTAGTACACCCATACAGACAACCGGAGCATAGTTGACAAACATTGCATAGACCGCATTAAATGGAAGAGGATCTCCCTGATAGCGCTGAACTGTTGCCATAGTTAACAGGAAACAGAAGATATAAGTCAGAAGGATGACCAGGCAGGGGAAAAGAAAAAGTAGCACAACAGAGCGAAAATTATTCGTTCTCTGTTGTGTCTCTATTCCAACATATTGCATATGTAGTAGTTTTAGAATCTAATATTGGGAGCTTCTTCCAGACTAGCGCGTTGTTCCCCTAAGTCAAACATCATTTCCTTATGGAATCCAAACATACCTGCAATCAGGTTGGAAGGGAAAACCAGCACTGCATTGTTCAATTCTTTCGTAGCGGAGTTGAAGAAGCGGCGTACTGCAGAGAGTTTGTTCTCAATATCTGAGATCTCTTCCTGCAATTGCATGAAGTTTTCGTTGGCTTTCAGATTCGGATAAGCCTCCACCGTAACTTTAAGTCCTGCCAAAGCAGAAGTCAGCATATTCTCAGCTGCAATTTTCTCATCAATAGTACGAGCACCTATCGCACCATTACGTGCGCTTACTACCCGATCCAGCGTCTCTTTCTCATGAGATGCATATCCTTTCACTGTCTCGACCAACTGAGGGATCAAATCATGACGTTGTTTCAACTGTACGTCAATGTCAGCGAACGCATTCTCGCGGTTGTTTCTGAGTCTGACCAGCGAGTTGTACATAGAAATAACCCAAATTACGATTATTACCAGAACTCCTAATACAATAAGTAAAGCCATAGTTCTCTCTTTTTAATTAATAATTCATCAAAGATAATGGAATTACAAATACAATGGTTCACTTAACGGAAAAATATCATTCCATTATTAAGCCCATACCCTCATTAAAAGAAAAGGAAGCCTCAACAGAAGCTTCCTTTTCTTTTAATTATACGTTTACCGATTATTTCTTGATAATCTTATAGCTCTTCTCTCCTACTTTGAGATAGTATAAGCCGGCATCTTTACCTCTGAGGTCAATCTGCATCTGCTCTTCATCCGCTTTTTCTGAATAAAGAGTCCGCCCGAATGAGTCAAATATCATGACTGAAGTGCCTGGTACAATGTTACTAATCGTCAATATATCAGATACCGGATTCGGATAGATGCCCACAGAAATGGTTTCATCTTCTGCTCCGGACTGTATGGGACCAACAGTAAAGACTCCATTAACAGGAACTATGGTATAGTTCACCTTCGCAAGGACAAAACCCTTGGACACAACAATCGGATACTCTCCGTCAGGAGATTCTGTTGTTGCTTCACAGGTAACAGTCGGATATATTGAGAATACCTGAGTCAAATTATCAGTAGGCAACAAGCCTTCATAATGGTATGTCAATTCCGGATTAGAGCCTCCAAATTCCCTCTGTTTATCATCTGCAATCACATAGAGATTTTTCTTATATACCTTCATAAAGATAGACGTATCTATTCTCGCATACGTATCAGTATAAGGCTGTGAAGCTTTCAGCAACAATGCCCCTGCTCTTAAAGGAGTTAGCATTGTCATATCTTCATTCAATGATAATATATCTGGAACAGAGAATGATAATTTAACTGGTGTCTCTTTATTGGTAGATGTCAGATTGAAATTAAATGCTCCGTCACCGTA
>JGI24146J20443_1001725_pt1 | contig 13024 bp, 12 predicted proteins | sample BarGraIncub1131A_FD_20443 | JGI IMG/M metagenome (IMG submission 20443) | reverse complement strand
AAGGTATTGATTATATAAAACTAAATAAGTTATAATTGAGTCCATAACAATGACATCCTTTCATCTGTATATTTGTGTGGTTACGTACTCAATTATAACATCTGATTAAGGGGGTCATTGTTTTTTGTGTCTAAAAAGCTCTGTATCCCTTGATATATAAAGAAAAAACCAAATAAGTAGTGTAAAAAACTTTACACTACCAAAGATTTACAGGGGGAATTAAAATGAAAGAGGTATTATTTACAAATAACAGAAAAAAATTATGTAGTAAATTAGAAGAAAATTCTATAACACTAATGTTTGCGGGTGAAGCACCATATAAATCTGCAGATGAAACGTACATGTTTACGCCAAATAGGAATTTTTATTATTTAACAGGTATTGATAGAGAGAAAATGATTTTGATGTTAGTTAAAACAACTGGAAAGGTTGAAGAAACTTTATTTATACAAAAAAATGATCCTCTTATGGCTAGGTGGGTTGGAGAGAAAATGCCGGAAGAGGAAGCAAAACAAATTTCAGGGATAGAAAACATCAAGTTTGTAGAAGAACTCGAAGAAACTTTTGGTTCAATTTTGGATAAATTAAAAATAGATAATTTATGTTTAGATCTCGAAAGACAAGAATTTCATATATCAATGGCCACATCTCAGAGGTTTGCAAAGGGTGCTATGGAGAGATATCCTTATTTAAGAATAAAAAATATATATCATGAAATAGCTAGTCTTAGACTTGTAAAATCAGAAGAAGAAATTGAGTTAATAAGTCAAGCTATAGATATAACGAATAGAGGTATAAAAGCACTAATGAAGAATTCAAAAGTAGGTATGAAAGAATATGAATTAGAAGCTTACTTTAATTTTATATTAAAAAGTGAGGGTGTTACAGATTACGCTTTTAGTACAATTGCAGCGGGTGGCAAGAATGCAACTATACTTCACTATGATAAAAACAATAGTGAACTTGAGGATGGTAAATTAATATTATTTGATTTAGGAGCACAATACAAATACTACAATGCAGATATAAGTCGTACATTCCCTATTAATGGAAGATTCACGGAAAGACAAAAACAAATTTATAATGTGGTATTAAGGGCGCAAGAGGAAGTAACAAAAATTGCGAGGCCAGGAATATTATTTTCAGTCTTAAATGATACTGCTAAAAGTATACTTACAGAAGGATGCATAGAGCTAGGCCTTATTAAAGAGGCTAGTGAACTACCTAAGTACTATTTTCATGGTGTAAGCCATTATTTAGGGTTAGACACCCATGATGTGGGAAATCGTAACATAGAATTGAGGCCTGGAATGGTAGTTACTAATGAGCCAGGACTTTATATAGAAGAAGAGAACATTGGAATTAGAATAGAGGATGACATATTAATAACAGAAGACGGGTGTGTAAATCTTTCAAAACAAATAATTAAAACAGTTGAAGAAATTGAAGAGTTTATGGCAAAATGATTTTTATAATTGTTTATTTGTGATTGAATAGTAATTTTACGATAATTAAAACAAAATATTTGTATTGTTTAACTAGAAGTGGTTTTGTTTACAGAAACTATAAAAGAAAATATATTATACATTAAAAAAAACTTACTTATTTTAAGGAGGTAAGTTTTTTGTTTTTAAGTATTATACAAATAATTAAGAGTATTATGTACAAAAATGTAAAAAGAAACATTGAGAAATTTATGAGAAAAACAAGGTAAAAAAATAGTTTTATAGAATAGTAAATATAAGGAAATTCATTGCTCTATAAAGATAGAAAATATATAAATGAGAAAATATTTCAATAGTGAAATAATTATGAAAAATATGATTTACCATAGGCATGCATAAAATATTTTAATATAAAATGTTTTATGCATGCCTTTTTAACAAATAATTATATATTGTTATTATATTATGCAATAATTGGGCATAATTAAAGGTATAAGTAAATCCATTGCAAGTGAGGTGTTTGAAGATGATGTTTAATAAATTTACAGAAAGAGCACAAAAGGTTTTGATATATGCTCAAGAGGAGGCCCAACAATTAAAGCATGGTTATGTAGGTACGGAGCATATACTTTTAGGAATTCTAAAGGAACAAGATGGTTTATGCAAAAAATCATTGAATGATATGAAAATTTCGTCTGAGGCAGTTAAAAAACTAGTAGTGGAGTATGAGGGTGAAGGTGACGTAGAAATGCGTAGGAACGAGATACCTCTAACTCCAAGAACAAAACGTTTATTAGAATTAAGTCTTTTAGAAGCAAGGAATTTAAATCACAATTATATTAGTCCAGAACATATTTTGCTGGCATTAATTAAAGAATCAGAAGGGGTAGCATATACGATTTTAGCTAATTTAGGAGTAGAATTTAATAAACTAAAGACTGATATACTAAATAATTGGTGTTCTGAAGATACACCTAAAGGAAATTCATCTAAAGAAAAACAAAACAATGGCACACCAACTTTGGATCATTTTGGAAAAGACTTAACTGAAATGGCAAGAGAAGGAAAACTCGACCCTGTTATAGGAAGAGATAATGAAACTCAGAGGCTTTTAGAAATTTTGTGTAGAAGAATGAAGAATAATCCTTGCCTTATAGGAGAGCCGGGAGTAGGGAAAACGGCTATAGCAGAAGGTCTTGCACAAAGGATAGCATCTAGTAGTATTCCTGAAATTCTAAAGGATAAAAGAGTGATAACTTTAGATATATCCGCGATGGTTGCAGGTTCGAAATATAGAGGAGAGTTTGAGGATAGGCTTAAAAAGGTTATGAAGGAGATATTAGTAGCAGGAAATGTTATCATATTTATAGATGAAATTCATACTATTATTGGAGCAGGAGGAGCAGAAGGTGCTATTGACGCTTCTAACATATTAAAACCAGCCCTTGCTCGTGGTGAAATTCAGTGCATTGGTGCAACAACTATAGATGAGTACAGAAAATATATTGAAAAAGACTCAGCACTTGAGAGAAGATTCCAGCCCATAATTGTAGGAGAACCAAGTAAACAGGAAGCTGTTGATATATTAAAAGGGTTAAGAGATAAATATGAAGCACATCATAGGGTTAAGATTACAGACGGTGCTCTAGAAGCTGCTGTTAGTTTATCACATAGATATATAGCTGATAGATATTTACCTGATAAAGCAATAGATCTTATAGATGAGGCTGGTGCAAAAGTTAGAATTCAAAATTTGACCGCTCCACCAAATTTGAAAAGTCTTGAAGATGAGATAGACAAGATTTCTAAAGAGAAAGCCGATGCTATCTCAGTACAAGATTTTGAAAAAGCAGCTAGAATAAGAGATATTGAAAAGAAATTAAAGGATAAATTATGTGATTCTAAAAATAATTGGAAAACTCAAAATCAAGCGGATAAACTAATAGTTTCAGAACTTGAAATTGCTAATGTTGTATCAAGATGGATTAATATACCTATAGAAAAGTTAACTGAAAAAGAATCTGCTAGGTTATTAAAGCTAGAAGATGTACTTCATATGAGAGTAATAGGACAATATGAGGCAGTTAAATCTATTTCAAAAGCTATTAGACGTGCAAGGGTGGGGCTAAAAGACCCCAAAAGACCTATAGGTTCTTTTATATTTTTAGGACCCACTGGTGTAGGTAAAACAGAGTTGTCTAAATCGCTAGCTGATGCTATGTTTGGTGACGAAAACAACATGATAAGAATAGATATGTCTGAATATATGGATAAACATACTGTCTCAAGGCTTATGGGTTCACCACCAGGATATGTGGGGTTTGAAGAAGGTGGTCAACTAACAGAGAAGGTGAGAAGAAATCCATATTCAGTTATACTTTTCGATGAAATTGAAAAAGCTCATCCTGACGTAGTTAATATTTTGTTACAAATATTAGAAGATGGAAGATTAACAGATGGAAAAGGCAAAACAATAGATTTTAAAAATACGGTAATTATAATGACATCAAATGTAGGAGCATCTAGTATAAAAAAACAGAAGGCTCTAGGTTTTGATATAAACGGAAATGATATAAATTCTGAATACGAAAAGATGAAAGAAAATATAATGGAAGAGCTCAAACTTTCTTTCAAACCTGAATTCCTAAATAGAATAGATGACATTATTGTGTTTCATTCATTAGAAAAGGATGATTTATATAAAATAGTAGAATTAATGCTTGAAGTTGTAAAAAATCGTCTTAAAGAACTTGATATTAATATTAGTTTTGATGAGGATACTAAAAAGCAGTTAGCTAAGGCTGGACTTAATACAACTTATGGAGCTAGGCCACTTAGGCGAGAGATTACAAAGATGGTGGAGGATAATCTTTCAGAACAAATTCTTAAAGGTAGTATTAATAAAGGAGATAGTGTGAGTGCTCATATGGAAAATGGTAAATTGATTTTTAAAAATTCTTATAATTAATGTTGTTAATGTATAGTAAAAAGTATATAATCAAATATGGATAATTATTTCTAAAGCCACTCTTGGGTGGTTTTTTAATTTGTATTTCAAGAAGAACCGCAGTTGGGGTAGATAATTCAAGATTGAATCTTATTTTAGCAGTTTTAGAAGAAAATTGAAAGTTCCTTTTTATAATTGTGATGTTTATGTTAATGTAGTAAGGGGACTTAATTTAGATGGGACTTCCGGAGAGTTAATATTTGCAATTGCGGTACTGTTCAGTGTAAAAAGCAAAGCAATAAAATTAAATAAAACAATTATTGTAGGTGAAATTGGGATTCAATAATATTAATTATTAGGTAGGGAGAAAAAATATGAGAATAGAGAAAAGTAAGGAACTTATGAGCATATTGAAAATAATGGCACCTGGAACATCACTCAGAGAAGGGCTTGAAAATATTTTAAAAGCTAAGACTGGTGGGCTTATCGTTTTGGGAGATGGTAAGGAAATATTAGATATCGTAGATGGTGGGTTTGGAATTAATGCAAGCTATAGTCCTGCTTATGTATACGAGCTGGCAAAGATGGATGGAGCAATAGTCATAAGTAGTGATTTGAAAAAAATATTATTTGCTAATACTCAACTTATGCCAAGTCCTACAATACCAACCTATGAGACAGGAACGAGGCATAGAACAGCCCAGAGAATAGCTAAGCAAACTGGTTATGCTGTTGTTGCAATATCACAAAGAAGAACTATTATAACTGTTTACAAAAATGACATAAAATATGTTTTAAGAGATAGTAGTATAATTCTTGCAAAGGCAAATCAAGCTATCCAAACTTTAGAAAAATATGTTTCAGTGCTTGAGCGAGTTGTAAGTAATTTAAATCTTTTAGAATTTCAAGATTTAGCTACTCTATTTGATGTAATATCAGTGATACAAAGGACAGAAATGGTTATGAGAATAGTTGGGGAAATTGAAAGGTACATATGTGAATTAGGAAATGAGGGTAGACTAATCTCAATGCAACTACATGAGCTTATTAGAAGTGTAGAGGAGGATGGAATATTCCTAATAAGAGATTATTGTCAAAGTGGTATGAGCTATACTGATATGTACAGACAAATAGAAAATATGAGTCCTGTGGAACTATTAGATTTAGATTTTATTTCTAGAATTATTGGATATATAGGTGTTCCTTTAGTGGATACTCTAATTTCCCCAAGAGGTTATAGGATGCTAAATAAGATACCTAGAATACCTGCAACTGTTATTGAGAATTTAGTTAATCACTTTAGAGAATTAAAGACTACGATGGAAGCTTCTTATGAACAGCTTGATAGCGTAGAGGGTATTGGTGAAGCAAGAGCTAAAGCTATTAAAAGTGGATTAAGAAGGTTAAAAGAGCAATTTATGATAGACAAGAAAATATAGCACAAAATAGGTTTTAACTTATTTTGTGCTATATTTTTATCTCATAGTATATTTACCTAAGGTACTAATTTTATTATACTCTTTTAAAAGAATATCATATAAATTTAGGTCCAAAAGATTACATAAAGAAGTAATATAAAAAAGATTGTTTCCAAGTTCTCTTTCTATGACTTCTCTACAGTTTTCACAAAGATTACCATGCACGTTAGGATCATGTGAAGATTTAAGGCCATCCAAATTAAAATTATCTATATCAGAAGTGTTAGACTGATTTTCTGCTCTCACTTCAATACAACCACAATTCGTAATTGATTTCGCGACAGCTCTATTAACTCTAGCTTCAGATTCTTGAAGTTTGGTAATTATATCCAAAATACTTCTATGCCGTAATAGGGATTCGTCCACAGAGTTTTGAAAATTATCAAATATACAATCTTTCATTAAGTTCAACTCCTTGTAAAAATTTAAGTAGCTATACTATCTTAATTATAGGATTTACAATATGGTTTTGTCAATAAATTAAGTACGCATTTCACCTTATGAATATATAATAAATCAACAGGAGTTTTATTAATAGGGGGAATGTTATGTTAAATATTGGTCAAAAAATATTTATAGCAGAATATGGTGCTGGGTATATACAGGATATAGACATTGAAAAACACTCTAAGATTGATTATAAATATGTAAATATATATCTCTTATTAGATAATATGAATTTTATGATTCCAATAGATAAAATTGATAACCATAAAATAAGGAACATTTTGAATAAAATAGAATTAGAAAAAATTTTGAAAACAATATCAAATAGTTCTAAATCCATAGAGAGCAATTGGAATAATAGGTATAGAAGTAATAAGAAAAAAATTCAGAGTGGAGATTGCTCGAAATTGTGCGAAGTGATTAAGGATTTATACTATTTAAAGAAAAATAATATACTTCCACCAGGAGAAGTAAAAACGTTAGAAAGAGTTGAAGGAATGGTTGCAAGTGAAATAATGTTAGCGCTCGGGCTTAATATGGAACAGTCATTATCCAAAATAAGGAATTTAGTTTAACAATTTGTTAATTGTGTGACATATTTTATTGAAATACACAAGTTTATAGTATATATTAGATAATAACAGGATATTTATTCAATTATGTGTTAATAATTTAAAAGGAGGTGAAGTTTTTGCTAAAAAAAATTTTAAGAGGACTAATTACGATTATCGGACTAATTCTAGGATATTTAATAGGGGGTTTTCTTCTAAACACGAGCTATTTAGTTGGAATTGATTATTTTAAAAATGATACAATTCAGGGAATAATACTCATTATTTTTTCTACTTTGATTTTTGGAGTTGTTTTATTTCTATTATCTCCTATACTCATATCTTTTATAATGAAATTTATGGATTATGTGGAGAAAAGCACACAAAAGATGCCAACTGCACAAATCATTTTTGGTACTGGTGGAGCAATAGTAGGCCTTGTAATAGCATCTCTATTTGCGGGATTATTTAAATATCAATCTCTTATATGGAATATTATCGCTGTTATATTTACTATTATAATGGCGGCCTTAGGAGCAGATATTTGTGGTAGGAAAAGTGATGAAATATTATCTTTCTTTACAAGTATTAAAAGGAAAGATGGGTTCAAAGATAAGAAAATCAAGGGATTTACTAATGAAAACCCTAAGGTGCTAGATACATCGGTAATAATTGATGGTAGGATATTTGATATATGTCAAACAGGTTTTGTTGAAGGGCCGCTAATAATACCAACCTTTGTATTAGAGGAGCTTAGGCATATCGCTGATTCATCAGATGGGCTTAAGAGAAATAGAGGAAGAAGAGGATTAGATATACTAAATAAAATTCAAAAGGAATTAAATATTGAAGTTGAAATTTGGGAAAAAGATTTTCCAGAGATTGCAGAAGTTGATAGCAAACTTCTAAAATTAGCTCAAATTTTGAATGGTAAAGTAATTACAAACGACTTTAATCTTAATAAGGTAGCTGAATTTCAAGGAGTCCCGGTTTTAAACATTAATGAACTTGCAAATGCAGTAAAACCGGTAGTTTTACCAGGTGAAGAAATGAAAATTCAAGTTATGAAAGATGGAAAAGAATCGGGACAAGGAATTGCTTACTTAGATGATGGCACAATGATTGTTGTTGAAGGTGGAAGAAGGTATATTGGTGAAAATATAGTTGTTATTGTAACATCAGTACTTCAGACTGCTGCAGGAAGGATGATCTTTGCCAAAAATAAGGATTCTTTAGTAAAAAGTTAAACATATTATGTAAGCGAGGTTTGTTATGAGTAGAAACTGTGCATTAATTTTGGCGGCAGGCAAGGGAAGAAGAATGGGAGAATCTATTAATAAGCAGTACTTGAATATTGAAAAATATCCTATTTTATACTATACCATAAAAGCTTTTTCACAAAGTAGTTGTATAGATGAAATTATAGTAGTTGTTGCAGAAGGTGAAGTGGACTATTGCAGAAAAGAAATAATTGAAAAATACGATTTTGCAAAAGTTAAAGAAGTAGTTATCGGTGGCAAAGAAAGACAACATTCGGTGCTAAATGGGCTAAAGTCTTTATCAAATTGCGAAATCGTACTTATTCATGATGGGGCTAGACCTTTTGTTAGCGAAACTATCATTAGTGATGCAATCTTTTATGCTAAATTATATGGAGCAACTGCCTGTGGGGTACGGCCTAAGGATACCATTAAAATTAAAGATTCTTCAGGATTTTCTTTAAAAACGCTAAAAAGAGAAATGCTTTTTTGTGTTCAAACACCTCAGGCTTTTAAGTATGATCTTATATTAGAATGTCATAAAAAGGTCAACAATGAGGGAATAAAGGTAACTGATGATACAATGGTGGTTGAGCAATATGGTAATAATGTTTACCTTTATGAAGGGAGTTATGATAACATAAAGGTCACAACACCAGAAGATATAGAAATTGGGAGACATATATTAGACAAACTACACTGTTGACAGTATCCTATTTAATGTGTATATTTATTAATGACTATAAAAAATATTATATGTAGATTTAATGTGGTAATGATGAAGAATGGTAGGTACCATTTTATAGAAAGAAAATGTTATGTTGAAAAATTTTCATAGGGTTTGAACTTGGATTTTGAGTCATAGCAAAACTATCGGTAGTATGTGCCGTTAAAAAACGAGTGCAATTTAGGTGGTACTACCAAAAAAACTCGCCCTAAAACAAGGCGAGTTTTATGTTTTTTTTGATGTTTCTATTTTGAGAGGTACTATATAATAAATTAGTAACTATATTATATGGTATCATTGACTAGTTATTTCATAGGAGAGATGTCTAATATTTAAAAAGGAGAATAAGCATGGAATTTAATATGCTAAAAGGTAAATTTACAAAAGAGCAAGTTAAACAGTTAAATCCGTTGGTGCTTGCATTAGTTGGGGACGCGATTTATGAGGTGTTTATTAGGACTTATCTTGTAGAAAAGAACAGAGAGATGAATGTACATAAAATCCATGTAAAAGCGGTTGCACATGTAAAAGCACATGCACAAAGTGAGTATATGAAATTTTTGATAGAAGGTTTAGATGAAGAAGAACTAAATATATTTAAAAGAGGAAGAAATTGTAAAAGCGGAAGCATACCTAAAAATGCAGATTTGAATGAATATAAATGGGCAACAGGGTTTGAAGCTTTGATAGGATTTTTATATCTAAGTGAAAAGAATGAAAGGCTAAATAGTATTCTAGAGAAAATTATAAACATTAATTTGGGGGAAGAGAAATTATGATTAAGGTTAAATTAATAGAACATACACCGAATCCTGAAAAAGTTATAGCGGCAGCAGCTAAACTTTGTTATAGTCAAGTAGGGGTTGATGAAATACTAGAAAATTTAGAAGAGAGAAAAACTGAGAAGTTTTTAAATATGCTAATGACTTATGGACATCATTCTCCTATAGAACATGTGAGTTTTACTTTTGCAATTGAGGGTGTATCCAGAAGCCTTACCCATCAATTAGTGAGACATAGGGTGGCATCATATTCCCAACAAAGTCAAAGATATGTTAAGCTTAATCAATTTGAATACATAATTCCGCCAAATGTTGAAAAAAATGAAGAAGCAAAAATGATTTTTATAGAGACCATGAATCGCATTCAGGAGGCTTATAATCATTTAGTGGAAATATTATGTAAAAACGAAGTGGAAAAGCTTGCAAAAGAATATTTAAGCGATAGAAATCTAAAGAATATTCAAGAAATTGAAGAAAAACAATACAAAGCGCTTAAAATTAAAGCAGAGAAAAAGGCTATTGAAGACGCAAGATATGTATTTCCTAATGCTTGTGAAACTAAAATAATAGTTACTATGAATGCAAGAGAATTAATTCATTTCTTTAATCAGAGGTGTTGCACTCGTGCGCAGTGGGAAATACGCCAAATGGCAAAAACAATGCTAATGCAAGCAAGAGAAGTGGCAACTGTACTTTTTAAACATGCAGGACCGAGTTGCGTTAGTGGACCGTGCCCAGAAGGTAGTATGTGTTGTGGAAAAACTGTGGACATAAGAAAAGAATATGAAATGAAATAGATAAAATGAGAGAGGTATTTAAAATGAGTGATAATAAAAAATATCAGGGGAATAAAGTTGATAGAGGATTTGCAAGCAGTAAAGAAGATAAAAGTGCTACATCTTTTAGAAAAGGTAGAACGGCAGATCACGGTGCTAAAGAAAGCTCGCGTGTAACAAGTAGCAAATATAATAAAAGTGCAACGCCTTCTAGAAGATTTAGAGGCGACGAACAAGGTGCTAAAGAAAGTAGAGAATTTTCAAGCTACAAAGAAGATAAAAATAAAGCAACTACTAGAAAAACTAAGTCATATGAGGAGAAAGTAGCAGAAACTAGAAAGTTTACTAGGGAGAGAGTTGATTTAGATTCTAAGAATAGTAATGGTATTAAAGAGGCTGAAACTAAGATCATTAGAGAAGACTTAATTGAAGGAAGAAATGCAGTTATAGAAGCATTAAAATCAGATAGAACTGTAGAATATATCCTTATTTCAAAAGGTGATATGGTTGGATCTATAAGCGTGGTACTAGCATTGGCAAAAGAAAAAGGAATAGTTACGAAAGAAGTAGACAGAAGAAAACTAGATCAAATGTCACAAACGTCATCACACCAAGGGGTTATAGCAGTAGTAACACCTTATAAATATTTCGAGATAAGTGACATATTAAAATGTGCACAGGAAAAAGGAGAAAAACCTTTTATAATTATACTAGATGAAATTGAAGATCCTCATAATTTTGGATCGATAATAAGAACTGCTGAAGTATGTGGAGCTCACGGTATAATAATACCGAAGAGAAAAAATGTGGGGGCCACGCCAACAGTTTATAAAACATCAGCTGGTGCAATTGAACATATGAAAATAGCAAAAGTAACTAATATAAATACCACTATAGAAGAACTAAAAGAACATGGAGTATGGGTGTATGGTGCAGATATGGAAGCAAAAGAGTACATTTTTAATACAGATCTAACGGGTGCTGTAGCCCTTGTTATTGGAAGTGAAGGAAGAGGCATTTCTAAACTTACAAAAGAAAAATGTGATGTATTAGTTAAAATACCTATGGTTGGAAAAATAACATCTTTAAATGCATCGGTTGCAGGTGGTATAATAATGTATGAAATTATGAAGCAAAAAATAAGATGAGGTAAAAAGTGAAAACAATTTTTGTTGATGGGTATAATGTTATAAATAGCTGGCCAAATCTTAAAAAAACAAAAGATTTTAGTTACGAATCATCACGCCTTCAACTTATTGGTGATCTTCAAAACTACTCAGGATTTAAAGGTTATAAAATGTATATAGTTTTTGATGCACAATTGGTTAAAGGGAGCCTTCAAAAACAAGAAAAACAAGGGAATTTATTTGTTGTATTTACAAAAGAGGGAGAAACTGCAGATGAATACATTGAAAGAATGGTCAATAATATAGGCCGAAAATCCGAGGTATGCGTTGTCACATCAGATTCTTTAGAGCAACAGGTTGCATTCCAAAGAGGTGCTACTCGAATGTCGTCTATTGAATTCTATCATGAAGTAATTAATACTCAAAAAAAAATTCAAATAAATATTGAAAAAATATATTTGGAAAAAAGAAATTGTTTAGAAGAGAGAATAGATGAAAAAACATTGGAAAAACTTGAGAAAATACGAAGGAGCCATTGAATTTGCTTGACTATGTAAATTGCTCTAAGGTATAATCATCTATATGTCGCATGTATGGTGTGGAGGGGATATTTTTTGGAAAAAATCATTAGAGCGAATGTGGACACTTTATGCTTTGAAGAAAGCTTGGATGAAGAAGTAGTTATTGAAGCACAAGATAGTAATGTTCGTGCGCAAGAATATTTAATTAATAAGTATAAGAATTTTGTTAAAGCTAAGGCTAAGTCATATTTTTTGATTGGTGCGGATAAAGAAGATATTTATCAAGAGGGGATGATAGGTCTTTATAAGGCTATTAGAGATTTTAAAGCAGATAGGTTATCTTCTTTTAGGGCGTTTGCAGAAATTTGTGTTACAAGGCAGATAATTACAGCAATAAAAACAGCCACTCGCCAAAAACATATTCCCCTTAATACATATATATCTTTAAATAAACCAATATATGATGAGGAATCAGACAGAACATTACTCGATGTATTATCGGGAGCCAAAATTACTGATCCCGAAGAGTTAGTTATAAGCAAGGAAGAAGTAATAAACATTCAAAATGAAATTGGGGAGGTACTATCAGAACTTGAGATGGAAGTACTTATGTCATACTTAGATGGTAAATCATATCAAGAAATTGCTTGTGATTTAGATAGGCATGCGAAATCTATAGATAATGCGCTCCAAAGAGTAAAAAGAAAATTAGAAAAATGTCTTAGTAAAAGGTAAATGTGTATTGACAAAGCAAATAAATGATAGTATAATTAATAACTGGTGTATAGCTTTAAGTTGTATGTCAGCGGGAGTAGCTCAGTGGTAGAGCACCAGCTTCCCAAGCTGGGTGTCGCGGGTTCGAAACCCGTTTCCCGCTCCAAAATTAAATGCCCATATAGCTCAGTCGGCAGAGCGTCACCTTGGTAAGGTGGAGGTCACCGGTTCAATCCCGGTTATGGGCTCC
>JGI24146J20443_1001713_pt1 | contig 13063 bp, 9 predicted proteins | sample BarGraIncub1131A_FD_20443 | JGI IMG/M metagenome (IMG submission 20443) | reverse complement strand
GACTGTAATGCAGAGAACTTCAATTCCGACGGATCCTTTGAGATCAACGGACTCCTGAATGCCGACGAGATCAATATCAAGCTTTACCACTTGAAGAGCAGGGCCAGGGAGATCGGCGGCGGCAGGATCCATATTACCACCGGTTCGGATGCAGGTTTCAATGTGCTTAAAACCATTTTTACACTGGGTATGTACAACCCTGTCCTCGAAGCAGACTCGATTGAGGGGGATGAGATTGTTCTGGAAAATACGACTGCAAAAGTTGTCCGCGGAACCAATATCACCGTCGGAAAAGGATGCAATATCGGCCTTGTGGAATATAAGGGCCTTTTCCGGAAAACCGGGGATGCGAAAGTCGGTGAAGAGAAAAAGATATAACATGACAAGGCTAAGACAGCCGGCAGTTTCACATTTAACACAAAAATGATTGACGAAACCCTATGATATGGCAACAATAATAAATGAGAGTATGGAATTCCGTGCTCTTATCTTTTTATTTAGAAAGGAAGTGTGATTATGCGTTTACTAGTAATAGGTGCCGTTGCGGCCGGGACTTCTGCAGCGGCCAAGGCCAGAAGAAATGATGAGGCGGCAGAAATTGCAGTCTATGAAAAGGATGCATATATTTCTTACTCCGGATGCGGAATGCCGTATTTTCTCGGCGGAGAAGTCGCCCAGGCAGAGGATTTGACGCCAAGGGATCCTTCATTTTTCAAAAGCAAATACAATATTGATATTTTCACACAACACGAGGTGCTTGCGGTTCATCCTGATACGAAAACTCTTGATGTCAGAAACCTGGTGACCGGCGAATTGTTTACCGACCGATATGACACGCTGGTCCTGGCGACCGGTGCGCGGTCCGTAATACCGCCGATCAGAGGGGTTGACTCCCGAAATGTATTTACACTTCGAAATATCAGTGATATGAACCGGATTCATACCTTTATGACACAAAATGCACCAAAGAGCACAGTGATTATCGGTTCCGGCTTTATAGGCCTGGAGCTGTGCGAGAATCTGACTGCACGCGGAATTTCGGTAACGTTGATTGAAAAGCTGGGCCAGGTCTCACCGGGGATTGACCCTGATATGGCTGTCTATGTTGAGCAGTGCCTTGAAAAAAACGGAATTGAAGTAATAACATCCGCCGAGGTCATTGATATAGACGGGGATGAAGTGCAGCTTTCCGATGGCAGGAAAATACGAGGGGAAATGATTATTTTATCCGTCGGAGTGCGTCCGGAAGTGACGCTTGCCCGAAAAGCAGGGATTACCATTGGCAGAACCGGCGCCATTTGGGTGGATACGCATATGCGTACATCCGATGAGAGTATTTATGCCTGCGGAGACTGCATGGAGCAATTCCATCTTGTAACCGGAAAACCGGTATATAGGCCTCTCGGATCGACTGCAAACAAGACCGGACATATTGCCGGGGATAATGCGTCCGGGAGTTCAGTTGCCTTCCGGGGTATCCTTGGAACGGGAATCTACCGGATCTTTGGCCTGGCTGTCGCAAGGACAGGCTTATCGGAAAAAGAAGCGTTTGAAGAAGGCTATGATATTGAAATCTGCCATAATATCAAGCCATCAAAGCCGGAGTATATGGGCGGGAAAGAACTGGTCATTAAAGCGGTCGCAGACAGGAAGGACGGGCGGATCCTGGGCGTGCAGATTATCGGGGAAGACGGAGTCGACAAGCGGATCGACGTTTTTGCAGCGGCCATCACATTCGGGGCGAAGGCAGAAGACTTGTTTCATCTGGATCTGGCCTATGCGCCGCCTTTTTCGACGACAAAAGATCCGGTCATGTACACCGGAATGATTCTTGATAACGCCATCAGCAAGGGGCGGCGCCTGATGCTTCCGGCCGGACTTGCAGGACTTCAAAAAAAGGCAGGGAAAGTCCAGCTTATTGACACGCGGGCTGCTTTACAGTACCGGAAAAACCACATACCGGGAGCGGAGAATATTCCGCATGAAAAGCTTCGCGGGTCCATAGAATCACTGGATGCAGATAAAATTACAGTAACCTACTGCAACAAGGGTGTGACGGGAAACGCTGCTCAGAATATACTTATTAACCGTGGCTTCCGCGAAGTTTATAATTTGTCAGGCGGCAACAATACTTATGAGAAATATTGTGAAGAGAAAAAGATGGGCGAATCTGCGGAGGAGACTTAAATGACTTTTGCGAAAGTAATCCTGAAAAAAGAAGAAGGCAGGACTCTGCGCGCCGGCGGCGCGTGGGTTTTTGATAATGAAATTGATAAAATAGAGGGCGACTTTGAAAACGGAGGCCTGGTTAAGGTACATGCCTTCAATGACTATTGCCTGGGTACTGGATTTATCAATATGAAATCAAAGATTACCGTGCGTATGATGAGCCGGTTAAAGGATCAGGAAATTGATGCAGCTTTCATAAGGCAGCGTGTCAGGGACTGTATCGAATACAGGAAGCGTACGATCGATATGTCCAGCTGCAGGCTCATTTTCGGGGAGGCAGATTTTCTGCCGGGCCTTGTAGTGGATAAATTCGCCGATATATTGGTTGTCGAGTCGCTGGCGCTTGGTATTGACCGTTTTAAACTGCAGATTATTGAAGACCTGAAGGAATTGCTTATTGCTGAGGGAATGCCCATACGAGGGGTGTACGAACGAAGTGATGCCAAAGTCAGGGAGCAGGAGGGTATGGACCGCGTTAAGGGGTTTATCGGCGAACCTTTTGATACGAAAGTGCAGATCATTGAAAACGGGGTCAAATACTGGGTTGATGTCGAAGAAGGACAGAAAACAGGTTACTTTTTGGATCAGAAAATGAACCGCGCTGCAATTAAGCCAATGTGCAGGGGCGCGAAAGTGTTGGATTGTTTTACCCATACCGGATCTTTTGCATTGAACGCCGGCCTCGCGGGCGCCCAAAGTGTGTTGGGGTTGGATGCCTCGGAATTAGGCATTTCCCAGGCACAGGAAAACGCTGTGCTGAACGACCTGCAGGATACGGTAAAGTTTGCCTGTGGGGATGTGTTCGAACTTTTGCCCGCGATGGAGGAGAAGGGGGATAAATTTGACGTCATTATTCTGGATCCCCCCGCTTTTGCAAAATCCAGGACAACTCTTAAGAATGCAGTCAAAGGTTACAAGGAAATTAACATGCGTGCACTTAAGCTGCTCAACGACGGCGGATTCCTGGCAACATGTTCCTGTTCACACTTTATGACGCCCGAATTATTTGCGGCCACGATAGCCTTAGCAGGAAAAGATACACATAAACGCCTGCGGCAGGTGGAATACCGCACGCAGGCGGCGGACCACCCGATTCTCTGGTCGGCACAGGAATCATATTACCTGAAATTCTATATCTTTCAGGTATGCTCCGAAAAATGAGAATTCAATGAGAGAAGGGTAATGAATATGGCATATTCAATTTTCGTGCGTTTTTCATCCAATCTGTCTGCAGAAACAACAGCCCGGCTTGTTTTGCGTGATCAGGATATTCTGCTTGCTGAAAGGAATAACTGCGAAATAATCCTTACATCACCTGATGCCGTACGCACCCTTTCCATACTGACATTTTTCCGCGGCATTTCAGGAATCGAGAAAATCCTTGTTCGGGATGAAGACGGCTGGGAGTGTGAAGAAATCGACCTTTGGACCCCCGAAAACCTCGCAGGTCTTTCTGCAAAAATGATCGCATCTTCCCCCGATTCCGGCATGGAAGGGCCGCCATCAGCTTCAGGCAGGATATGCAGCCCCCAAACAGCTGCTCCACGCCTGATCCTGGCAAGCCAGTCGCCGAGACGGCAGGAATTACTAAGCCTCATAGGCATTCCCTTTTTTTCGCAGCCGGCGGATATTGACGAGGATGCACAGACAAAGTCACTTGAAAATCAGTTTGACAGTGAACCTTTCAGTATTATGGCAGCCTTGATTGTTATGAATCTGGCCAGGGCAAAGGCACGAAAGCTTCTGGATACAAATCCCGATGCGGCTGTTATAGGTTCAGATACAATTGTGACTATTGATACATCTATTCTCGGAAAACCATCTTCGGCAGAAGATGCATTTAAGATGCTCCGCAAATTGTCGGGGCGTGACCATCATGTATATACAGGCGTCAGCATTATGAGTGCTGCCAAAGAGGAGACATTTTTCACGGTTACCCGTGTTGGATTTTTCCCCTGGAGTAAAAGTGAAGAAGATCTGGCACTCAAGTATATAGCAGAGGGATCCCCGCTCGACAAAGCCGGAGCGTATGGGATTCAGGACATGGGGGCCCTCTTTATCCGCGGAATCAAGGGAGACTATTATACGGTAATGGGGCTGCCTGTTTCAGAAGTGTACCGCCGCCTGAGGGATTTCGGGATCACATATTCTTTGGCCTGAAAGGCGAGCAGTACAAATGCAGCAATCAGTTCGCCGAAATTCGATGTTTCACCGGTCTTTGCTGCGCCGAGAACTGCCGTTGTTGGCGTTGCTGCCGGCAGCGGGCCGTCTTCGACCTGCAGTTTGGCCAGGGAATTCACCTGCTCTGAAGCAGCGGACAACGTGTAGGAACCGACTACGAAGCCAATGTTATCATATTGGCCCGCAACCGCTGTCCCTGTCCGGGGCTTTGTGACTGACTGACCAACATCCAGGTCAGAGGCGCGGTCATGGGATCAGAGTCCTTTAGACACCGCTTTGCGTACCTGTGCTTTCGCACAGTTTGCCTTTATCAAGATGTATATTCCTGTCATCGAGGATGATATACGCATCTTTGCCATTATGTCTTCGATAATAAAGGCTTATAATATCTGCATTCTGCGCAACTTGTGATACATTATTAAAACGATTAAACTTCAAATGTTGCTAAACTGTAAATTTATTTTAACGTCGTTTTTTAAAATGAGCAAGAGAAAAATATTTATCGAATAGTAATCAATTGATATAACAAGTTAATAGAGGGTGTAATATCGGTGATGAAAATCGTGAGGATCAATGTTACGCTAGTAGGAAAGACTCATATATGAAGTTGAGTACTGAGGTTTTCTGTATGCAGATACATTTTAAGTCGCTGATTAAAGATAATCCCAAACATAAAGCGGGATTTGGAGCCGGAGATATTCTCAAGTTTATTGGCCCGGGACTTCTTGTAACCGTTGGGTTTATCGATCCGGGCAACTGGGCTGCCAATATCGCAGCAGGCTCGCAGTTCGGCTATACGCTGCTGTGGATGGTCACGCTATCCACAATCATGCTGATATTGCTGCAGCATAATGTTGCCCATCTTGGCATTGTCACCGGTGACTGCCTGGCCGAAGCAGCGATGAAGCATTTGAATCCGCATGCAGCGAGAACCATACTGGGAACCGGCATACTTGCGGTTGTTTCCACGGCATTGGCAGAGATCATGGGCGGTGCAATCGCCCTTCAGATGCTGTTCAAAATCCCAATAAGGATCGGATCCGTAATCATTCTTGCTGTTGTCCTGATTCTTCTTTTTTCCAACTCATATACCAAACTCGAAAAACTCATAGTCGGATTTGTGTCGGTAATTGGTTTTTCCTTCCTGTATGAGCTCAGTGCAATTGCTATAGACTGGCCTGCTGCACTTAAGAGTTGGGTGACAGTGAGCATACCGCCGCATTCAATGATGATAATCATGGCGGTAATGGGCGCCGTTGTAATGCCGCATAACTTGTTCCTGCACTCCGAAATTATTCAAAGCCGCCAGTGGAACCATGAAGATGAGGCGGTTATCAACAGGCAGCTCAAGTATGAATTCCTGGATACCAGCCTCTCGATGATTATCGGGTGGGCGATAAACAGTGCAATGATTATTCTGGCAGCTGCGACGTTTTTCAAAAATCATGTACAGGTAAACGAACTCGGGCAGGCGCATGAGCTGCTGACGCCTATGCTTGGCACCGGGGCATCGGTTGTCTTCGGTATCGCACTGCTTTTCTCGGGTGTTTCTTCAACCATTACAGCGGGGATGGCAGGCGGCACGATCTTTGCGGGTATGTTCAGGGAACCGTATGATATCAAGGACAACCACACCAAAATCGGTGTGGCATCCATACTTATCGCATCGACGATTCTTATTTTTCTGATATCCGACCCTTTTAAAGGACTTGTTATTTCACAGATGATTCTCGGCATTCAATTGCCGATCACAGTTTTTCTGCAGATATACCTTACAGCATCGGAAAAAGTCATGGGTAAGCATAAAAATACAGTCCTGAATAACGTCCTTCTGATTTCTATCGGACTTATCATCACAATACTGAATGTGATGCTGTTAATAAGTTTTCTCAAGGGCAGCTGAGAAGCGGGAATCATTTTGAATCTTTAATAAATTCTGCTCTATTTCACCCTCATTATTTTCCGAGCAACCCAGACGACCGGCTTATAGAATGGGCCTTCCATCTCATGGCTTACCGTCTTGAGCTGTTCCCGGATAGCAATTTGCTGCGGACAGTGACTCTCGCATTTGCCGCACTGCCTGCACCGCGAAGCATTGGCCGGTTTGGCCGACATGCCGCCAAGGTTCTGCATATAGTGAAGGCGGAATGATTTGTCGTTCATCAGATATTTGTCATTGTAGCAGGAAAAGCAGCCGGGAATATCAACGCCGTATGGACAGGGCATGCAGTAGCCGCAAGCGGTACAGGGGATTTTGGTTTTAGCAAGTAATTCTGCCTTAACATGATCAAATACCAGGAGTTCCTGTTCCGTAAGGGACCCGGGTGTAGCTTCCCCGGCAATCCGGAGATTCTCCGCAACCTGAGCTTCATCGCTCATGCCGGATAAAACAACCGTAACTTCAGGGTGGTTCCACACCCAGCGCAGCGCCCATTCTGCGGGAGATCTTTCAGGATCAGCAGCGGCAAATGCATTTTTAACCTGCTCGGGAAGGTGGGTGACGAGCTTTCCGCCGCGAAGAGGTTCCATTACAATGACAGGAATTCCGAGACTGGCAGCCAAAAGAAGTCCGGATTTGGTGGCCTGGTTATTCTCGTCCATATAATTATACTGAATCTGACAGAAGTCCCACGGATATGCCTTTACAATCGATTCGAAATCCGTTTTGGACCCATGAAAGGAGAATCCGATATTCCGGATGGTGCCTTTGGCTTTCATTTCTTCAAGCCATGTGAGCACACCAAGTCCGGCGAGCCGGTCAAACACTGCCTTATCCGTCAGCATATGAAGCAGGTAATAATCGATATAATCTGTCTGAAGCCGCTCAAGTTCCGTGGCCAGGATTTTCTGTGCACCCGAGAGCTTACTGACCATAAAAGGAGGAAGCTTTGTTGCTATTTTTACGCGTTCCCGTAATCCCCCGGCCAAAGCTTTTCCGAGTAGGATTTCACTTTTGCCGCTCTGATAGATGTAAGCGGTATCAAAATAATTTACTCCGTTCTCAATCGCGTCGTGAATCATGGCGATAGACCTGGGTTCATCTATGCCTCCCCCTGCGGTGGGAAAGCGCATGCACCCGAACCCTAAGATCGATAGTACGTCTCCGTTTTTGGAATTGATTCTTGTCTGCATTACTTTGTTCTCCCTACAATAATTTTTGCCATGTATTCAGCACCGTCCGGAAGTTTTCCCTCAGGGAAAGAGATTTCTGCTGTCCTGCCATGGTGCTCAAGGGAGAGCCATAGATGGCAAAGTGCAATACCGATGTCAATTTGATTCAATCGTTCATAAACCGGCGCTTTCAGGAAATTAGGTTTTTCACGGCTTACATGGATTTCATCCGGTGTACCGCTGAAATACCAGGGCTGTGAGTTACTCGCGGAGGGAGCCAGACGGACCGGTTCAAGAATTTCCTCTGCACCCTTAATTGCGGAAATCTCGGAAATACTCTTGCGAATGAATACGGATGTATCCGTCCTGTGAACCAGCTCACTTGTACTGCCAAATGCAATCATGATAACAAATTCCATATCACCCTTCGGTTCCATGACCTGCCTTCCCGGTTTTGCCAGGCCAAACCAGCAGCTTGCGATTTCGTTTGCCGAAAGATACAGGTCGACCTGCTGGAGAAGGTATCCGGCATTCATCAGATAGCCGTTCTTTTTCTCGGAATACAGGCAAATATAATGCGGGGCCTTGAGCGGAAGCAAATTTTGAACATCTTTCGGGCCAAGAAAAACACATTCGTATTTGATGGACTCGTCCAGTGCCGTTAAATGGTTTGCAAATTCCTGTATTTTTTCCAGAGTACCTGCAGGCAGCGGTGTCATATCATATTTCCTTACGGACTTTCTCTCAAATATGGTCTCATAAAGTAATTCTTTATCCATATAGTTAGTGTATCCTCCGTCTGATAAACAATTTATTACATGCACTCCTCATATTATACCTGTAAAACGAAGTTGGAAATGAGGTATAATTTTTATATGGTGTAAACATATCCGGAAGTAATAATATATAAGCAACAGAAGCATTTCAGCGGTATCCTGCACATTTCTATGATCAAGGTAAAGCTTTTCCCGGATTACATGGGAGAACAGCATATGCACAAAATAGAAATAGCGCCCCGGTCCCGGATCAGGCTGTTACATATATCGATAATCTGCATTATGATTGCCGGCAGTTCTATGTGGGTCTTATCTGCATGTACGGACAACAGGAACGTCGGAAATGATGCAATGGAAGAGTCGGCATCTTTTGTGTCATCGGATAATTCTTCCATTATATCGGGTACATTGACTGCAGAACCGACCTTTGCCCCCGTTGATGAGCCGACTTCAGCGACGGACAAGAATACAAACAACATCCATTTTGATCTTATTGCAAATGACATTTCGACAGCGGGCCGCGCACTATATCTTATTTCGGGTGAAAAATACGTCGATATCGTTGGAAACGACGGCATTTTGACTGGCATGAATGAAAAGTCCGGTAACTTTGAAGACATAATACGCGGGAAACCAGACGGCAGCAAAATACAATTCTCCATGGACGGTACTTCCTTTGCAGTCATCTTTCCAGGCGAACCTCCGAAGATGAACAAGCTCTATTATTGTGACGGGAAGACAGCAATTGAGATTGCCTCAGGAGTGGATAGTTACTGCCTGTCGAATGACGGCAGCGCGGTTGCGTACCTGGCCGGAACATATATGCCCGGAGTGGGCGGCACTTTATATGTCCGCGACTGCCCGACCGGTATTGCCAGGATCATTTCGGAGAGCGCCGGACGTCAATTTATACTGTCACCGGGAGGGGATTCCATTGCTTACACCACATATTACGAAGAAAATAACCCGGAAGCAATTACATGCCTTGTGTCCGTGCAGGGGAAAGAAGCCCGGGAAGCGGGAAAAGATCTTTATCCGGCGGCACTTACGGATGACGGGAAAACAGGTTACTTTGTCAAAAAGACAAGTACAGCGGAAGAATTTTATGCTTCCCACGATGATAAAATAAGGCTTCTTTGTGCGGACTCAGGGAAAAATGATTCCTACCCTTTTGCAAAATACCTTTTCAATAATGACTGCACGCAGGTTATCTACTCGGACAATACGAATACATATTTTTCCATGGACGCAGGGGAGCCGGTTCTGGTTTTTTCCGGCAGGAATGTACGCTTTGCAGGGGCAAATAACAGTTATGCCAAATTCTCCGGAACAAAAAACTTGTGTGATGTCCTTTTTTATGTAGAAGATGGCGACGGTTTCTGCTATTTCAATGAGGAAATGAAAACAAAGACATTTGCAACCGAAGAAACCATACAACATGTTGTGATCCGGAATCATGAGGTTTTGTTCACCTGCGGTGACAGTGGATCAAAACTTGGTTTGATCACTAATTATTTGGCTTCCAATGCGCAGATCACGTATGTTTCCGGATATAAACCAGGTGCCTTGATCGGGATTACCTCTGCAAAAACGATTTTTTATAATAGTGCTCCGGCAGGACAGGGCGGCATGTTTTCCGAATTACATATGATACGGCCGGGCCGGGAAGCTGTATTGGTAATGAATGAAACAGCAGGAATAACCCTGCTGGAAAAAGAGCAGGAACCGGATGTGCTGTTCTTTCTTGCCCCTGATCCGGACAGTGTCATGGATAAGAACTCCCCTGGTTACGATCAGTACTTCAATCTTTATTCACTTACCGACGCAGAAGGTGCCGCGCCGGTTCTTGTGAATACCATGGTATGTAAAGTCGAGACCGGGGATTTCGGAGTTGTGTATCAGAAATATGCCGGTAATTCAGGAGGAAAGACTGCTGCCGGGGAGATCAGGGACGTAACAGATTTTTATTACAGCCCTTCAGGACAATCCTTTACGGTTGCCGCAAGACGGGATTATATCTATAATTCCGATTCATAAAACGGATAACGGATATGTTTTAAATCTTAATATGCATCTGATATTATTTGGAATGCCGTGGCAACAGCATCCCACTTTGATTGTGTATACGAGGAGTGGGCCAATTTGTATCCTGATTCTGCAAGGCTTGCTTTTGTACCGGAGTCCCCGTCGACTATCAACTGGACGATATTTGATATTGTCACGAAATTCACTTTAAGAAGACTGACTGCATCGGCATTCTCCAAATTCTGGATATAGTATGAAATTTGTGCCTCGATACTTTTCTGCTTAAGTGAAGTACCTTCAGCCCAGTCAGCCAGGGAACCCGCCACAGCAGCCTGCTTCAGCGAGGCACCGGCGGTTCCTTCTTCGAGGTTCGTAATTTTATCAAGAATGGCATCAAGGTCCTGATCCGGTTTGAAGGTAGTCGTAGCGCCATTTTCGGACGAGACAGGCGGTGAGACCGTGGGTGTCAAAGGCGTACCGGTTGTTTCAGCCGGGGTTGATGCCGGTGTGGTGTCAGCTGCTTTTGTAGTCGCCGCAGCGGATGAGGTCACCGTAGGTTTGGATGGGGCCGTAGCATCTGCAGATGCAGATGAATTTGTTTTTGAACCGCATGCAGCGGTTAAAAGCATGAGTGCAAATATTGTAAGTATCAAAATTCTGTTTTTGTTCATTTTGTGTATCCTCCTGTGTTATCTTCAGGTCTTATCAGAAGTATACCCCAAAAGCGTGAGCCCGGCGATAAACATGATCTTTGGGACAAAGAAGGGAAAGATCATTATTGTACATCACAGCTTTTCATTTACACCTGTATGTGTAATAATTATTACAAAATCAATTTCATGAAACAGGCGGATAAAATGTACCACTCCATACAAACGCATCAATCGGAAAAGGACATGAAAGTCAAAGAAATATGTGAAAAGATAGATAATCAGGTATCCCTGCAGGGTTTTTGGAGGTGCTGAATTGCTTTATAATACGGCAACCATTTTACTCCACCTGACAACACTTTTGATTGGCATTCTGCTTGTGTTTATCATTAGGATGAAAAAAAAGCAGGAGATACATTTCATTTCAATTGCCCTGATTTCCAGTATATTCATCTGGTGTGCAGGTATGCTCGCACAGGCATATTCCGTCGGAGTTTTCGGATACAACGGAATGGCCTTTACAAATACGTATTTCACCGCAGTTGGTTTTGTCTCCGTCCTCATTTTTCTTTTAGGCCTGTCCTTTTCATCCGGGTCCATAAAGCAGCGCCGGAATTATCTGCTGCTTATTTTGCCGGCCGTCAATTCTATATTTATATGGACAAATGACTTCCATCATCTGTTCTTTGTAAAATATTCGCTTATTAACACTGAAATAATAAGAGGGCCGGTTCTGGAAATCCAGACTGTTATCGCATATCTGCTTATCCTCGCGGGTCTTTCTTTTCTCCTTTATTTTTCAATCAAAAATACCGGATTTTTTACAAATCAATCGATGCTCATTGTGATTGGGACGGTGGTGCCGCTGTTTGTAGATATAGCTTTCGTGTTCAACCTGTTTACTTTTTCAATGTATTATGAGCCGATATCTTTTGCTTTTGCCGTGATGTGCTTTATGATTGCCATTTTGAAGTATGATTTTCTCAGTATAGTTCCCATTGCACTGCAGACGGTTGTTGATCATATTTCCGATAGTTATCTTGTTGTAAATGAGAATTTTAAGATTGTTGATTTTAACAGGACCTGCGCCGAGAATTTTGCCGCTATTTCGAATCTCAAGAGAAAAATGAACATATGGACCTTAATTGCACAGGTTAAAGAGGCCACGGCAGATAACTCGAACTATTTCCATGACGTCCTGCATCAGGCGATACAGGAGCGCAAATCCGCCTATTTTGAAAAGAATATTAATACGGGCGGGTTTCATAAGGTTTTTGCTGTTGAAGTTACTCCGATTATTACGCAGGATAGATACAGGGGTATTATTATTTTACTCAAGGACATTACAGAGATAAGGGAGTCGTTTGAATTTGTCAAGCAAACACAGGCACAGCTCCTGGAAAAGGAACATCTTATTTCACTCGGGCAACTGGTCGGGGGAATTGCACACAACCTCAAAACTCCTATCATGTCTGTTTCCGGAGGGATTGAAGGTTTGGATGATTTGATATCTGAATATGAGGCGTCCATGGATAATCCCGGGGTCAGTAAAGAGGATCACCTCGAGATTGCGCACGAGATGCGCGGATGGCTTGATAAAATGAGAAATTACTGTGAGTATATGTCGGATGTTATTTCAACAGTGAAGGGGCAGGCAGTTCAGCTGACTTCATCAACAACCAACAGTTTTGAACTGAATGAACTGCTCAAACGGATCGATATTCTTATGAATCATGAACTGAAAAAATTTGGCTGTAAACTAAATGTGGCATGCGGCATCGAAAAATCGACTATGATAAAAGGAGAGGTAAACAGCCTCGTCCAGATCATTAATAATTTGATCACCAACAGCATTGAATCCTATGAAGGGAAAGAAGGAAATATTGATTTTTTGATTTCCCAGGAAGGGCTCATGCTCCAGATGTGTGTCAGGGACTATGGCTGCGGAATGCCGGATGCTGTCAAGGACAGGCTTTTCAAGGAGATGCTGACGACGAAGGCAAAGAAGGGTACCGGGCTGGGCTTATATATGTCATATTCCACGATTGTCGGAAAATTCGGCGGCAGGATGTGGTTTGACTCCGAAGTAGG
>JGI24146J20443_1001710_pt1 | contig 13065 bp, 16 predicted proteins | sample BarGraIncub1131A_FD_20443 | JGI IMG/M metagenome (IMG submission 20443) | reverse complement strand
TCAAAGATACAATGGCTTTATAGAGGTCTGGATATTCGTTCTTGGTCCTGGCCATTCCCTCGCCGAAAAAGACTTCATCCTTCATAACATCTCACCGTGTATTCCTTGTCGTGCTTGGAATTATAGATTTCGTCATTCTCGGACCAAGACCAGATCAGGATTCTAAGCTGTGCATCTCGCCGCTCTCTTTCGACTCTTTCTAATAGCTCTTCTAGCGGTTTGTTATGTAAGTAAGCAGCAAAGAGGTTGTAAGGCGCTTTTGCACTCCTCGCATCATACACAGGATTGCGACCGATCACAATACAACGCTTGACAAGCGGGCAGTTCAGAACTGCACTCAACGAAGAGAAGCCCGTACTCCACGTTCTCGCCGAGCAGGAGAAGAGTAGGGTCGAGCATTACGTGCCTCTGCATCCATCGGTTGTTCGTGCAATAAGCGAGGTTTTAGCGCACGATTTTGGCGAAAAAGACGGGAGGGAAGCTTTTCTAATGATAGTGGATCAGACTGGAACCTTTAACTTTCGAGTTCAGCAAAAAGTTTCAAAACTTGAAGCTAAAGTTTCAAAACTCCAGTCAGAAAATGATTTGAACAAGCGTTTATTAGACCTTGAATCTGATATTGAGTTGTTAAAATCAGCTATTTTTGATACTGAGCTCGCAGAGCTCAGTGAAACTAAAAACCGATGGGCTCGGCCGGATTCGAACCGGCGACCTCCGTCATCTCAAGACGGAGGATTTAGCGGTTTTTGAAGCATTTTCTGTGGGCGATATCACCGTGAGAAAGGCCAATGATCCGTTGTATATAGTCTGATAGATGCGTGTGGAGAGGCCGGCAAGTTTCGAGAATGTGTGCGGTAGCCGGATAGTCGGGTAGTCGTAACCCGCTTTTGCGCGATGGAGCGAGATCTTGCTGTGATTGATCTCCAACAGCTCGTGTGTTGAGGGCGTAGCGTGTGCAAAAAAGTCTGGGTCGTGTTCAGCGGCTAGCATAATAGTGGATGAGGTAAGTGCTGCGGACTTTAAGCGTTATGATTAGCCGCTCGCGACTAAGTGCAGATCAGCACGTAAGCTAAAGAAAGGCTTTTAAACGTGCTTTGTCTCGTAATGCTCTCAGCTGGCGGTTGTTTTTGAAAAGAGGAGCATAAGACGCTGGATTACTCTTCAGCATTTATACAGTAGTAGTGTTGAGGGGGAAGGTTAAACGAAACGCGCCCAGTCCTGGTCGTGCTTATAATGCAATTCGGCTAGGAGTCGAGCGATTAAGCCCTAAAAAGCTCGTTTGATTTGGTTACCCATTCATTTTTGCACTAAGCCGGTGTGCACCGTTTGATAGATACGCATCGATAGCTCTGCGAGCTTTGAGAACGTGTGCAGCAACCTTTAGAGTGACTTAGTTAAATGTACAGAAGGTGAAGCTTTGAGCACCAAAAAGTGGAAGGGAACGATACTAATTTGTACAAGAATGGATTTACATCCCTTTTTAGTGACCTGTACCTCCTTTAGGGACAGAGTGGGGACAATCCCACCCATCGGAAACCAGTCGTTTTAATGAAACATCGTAAACACAGCTCAAGAAAAAGGTGAGCTGCAATGACATCATTTGAGGAGGAAGCTTATGGAAATAAAGTTCGGGTATAGCCCAAATATAGAGCGGTTCACACCAACCGAAGCTTTAAAGCAAGCGATACAAGCTGAGAGAATGGGGTTTGACTCTGTATGGGCCGACGATCACTTTTTGCCCGTGCCACACATGACAGAGTGCAGTTTCGGGTGGACATGGATGAGTTCTGCACTCCAGGCGACAGAACGAATATTCTTTTCCACTGCGGTCACCGCCCCGATCATGCGGTATAACCCGGCAGTTGTCGCGCAGGCCTTTGCCACCATGGGGGCAATGTACCCCGGACGAGTGGGGATCGGTGTCGGTTCTGGAGAAGAGCTGAACGAAGTAGCGGTCCTGGGCGGCGAGTGGCCCTCGCCGGGCAAGCGGCTTGACATGCTTGCAGAAGCGCTCACCATCATGAACAGACTGTGGACAAGCACCGAGCCGATCAGCTGTACTGGCTCGTATTACACGCTTAATAACGCAGCAGTGCTGACAAGACCAGAGGAGAGGATACCCGTGTACTTCAGCGCGATCGGACCACGAGCGTCGAAAATGGCGGGTCTTTTGGGGGACCATCTTATAACAGTGGCTAAGGATCCACACCACGTCAAGGACGTGATCTTTCCGAACTTTGAAGCTGGTGCCAAAGAAGCGGGTAAAGATCCGAAAAAAATGGAACGCGCAGTTGCAGTACTATACGTTTACGACCCAGATCGTATCATTGATCCGGAGGCTATGAAGGTCTCTGCTGAGGAGGCCAAAATAGAGGTCGCGGGGGAAGGAACGCAGACGGAGCTCTGGCATACTGCAGAAGATATCATCAAGCGGATCGAGGAATTGAAGCGCATTGGATTTGATCATGTTATTTTTGGCAACTTCAGCATAGATGGGGATGCAGGCCTCAAGGTATTTGAGGAAGTCCTTCAGCACGTCGTCTAACGTGGACTTGTGCGTCTAACGTTAGCGAAGGGGGTTGGGGTGCTCAGGCAGGAAAAGATCGCCCACTCACGCGCTACATCGTGAAAGCGCATTACAACAAAGGGGATCTCTCGACCGGATGGATATCAGCACGTGATTGCCGGATCTGATGGTCAAAGAACACACTTACCAATTATGAGGTAAGGGCGTCGGTCCAGATCCCCTCAACCTGCTGGTGGTTCTGGAATATTTGGCGTGGGCACCACTTGCACGCCATTCAGCCGGGTAGTAGTGTTGACCTTGCCGCTGTTTCGGGGAGAGACCTACCGTTTCGTGCTCAACTGATGGAAACGGCACTCTCCTTCATCCTCACACGATTGTTGCTGTTGTTGGCGGCCTGATCTCCGCCTGTTTTGCGAGCAATCGCTCACACACCTGCGGTTGAATCCAAAGAAGGTCAAAAGAACAGAAAGAGTAAAACGTCCCTGGATAGACCGGTTTTTAACTCTTCCACGAAGTTGCCCGGTGTTTCAAGAGGGGGTATCACGCTGCCAAGCTGGTTACGCTATCGGTCTTCAGTATGTTAGCTCAGCTGCTGTAGCTTCAGACCGATGTATGCCATGTATAATATAAGGAGTCCCATAATGATGAGGATCAGTGGAAAGAGTAGCGCATATCCGACGAGACCGAGTAGACTTGGGAGGAGAGTTGGTGCAAGCATGCTAAGACCAAACACGATTGTTACGATCATGACTACCGGTACAATAAGGGCGAGTCTTTTCACGAGGGGATGAACTGCAACGGGTTCGGCCCGAGGGCTGCTGGTGCGGCGCATCGCTGGGACCACTAGGTTCAATGCAAAAAACAGAACTCCAGTGATAATATTTGAAAGTCCGATGAGGAGTGTGTTCACACCGGCCACAACCCCTATGGGAGATATCAATGCGATAATTCCTAGTGCAGCAAACACAATTCCAACGATTATCACTATCCACGTGCGTCTAAGCTGAAGTCCCACGATCGATCCTAAGGCCAGCACATTAAGGGACGTAATTACCAGCATCAGTCCACCCTGACCGGATGAGTTAAGCGAGAGCCCACCACCACTAAACACTGTGCCATAAACAGCGATTCCAATGATAACTATGAGAACTCCCTGGAAGAGCTGAAACGCGCTTGCGAGCGGGATGGAGGCCTCTCTGAACAAACTTTCGTCTTTTGAGGGGGGGTTTTCCGAGGTCATCTACTCACTACCAGGAGTTTTTGTTTCTTCAGGGCGGTACTGTCTGTTAACCTTTTGAACACACGATGCCGCGTAGAAGAAGCTGGCGCCAAAGATCACGACCACCAGGGCCCACAGTGGATTGGTCGCGATAACAGGAACGAACGAACCGACGCCTACAATTATCTCTAAAACAAACATAACACCAAGGGCGATGGTTAATTGCCGTAGTGTGCCGCCAACCTTCATCCATATTTTTACCCCCTCTTCAGAGGTGAACAACTGCACAAGACTCACAATCCCCCCGATCGCAAGGACTAAGGCAGCCAGTATACGAGCAAGCACTGAAAGAGCCCCTCCGGGGAAGAAAATGGATAAAGTTCCGAGCACAGCTAAGATGATGCCAATGATCACCACGAACCACGAACGACGGACGTCACCTAATGGGGTTTTGCCCATTGTGATAGTGTAGAGAGAGGCGAGCACAAGGATAAACCCCGCCGTGCTGTCTTGGGTGTATGGAAGCGACCCTGCATAAATTCCAATCAGAAGCAGGCCTAAGAGGAAGAAGAACAATCCGACGACAAGCAAGAGGACCACCTCAATGGAAAGGCCAACTTCCGCTCTCTGTTTTGTGGGGGCGGTCTGGTCCTGCTGTGTGTGCTCGTTGTTCATGGTGCTACATCGGCTTCTTGTGATCGGCTATTCCAGCCTCAATTAGACGCCTCGCGTTATATAAGCTATGGCTGTGACGTCGTATAATATTAAGCAAAACGGCCCTTCGTTTCAAACAATATCCTGTGGTCATGGGCATGTTTTAACAAGAAGTCTTCCACTTGCTCGTTTCCGAGGATGTAGCCCCCGTATAAGAGATGATTCGGCTCGTAAGGCACGATGATTCTCCCCTTATGTTCTGCAACACCGTCGAGGATGTCGGACGCTGTTTTGTCGGCAGGATAGGCGTCATCGGGAATTTCCGTACCGCGGCCTTTGCTATCGACCACTTTGCTAAAGACTGGTGTTGCAATATCGCCAGGACAGACAACAGAAAAGTGGAGCCCTTTTTCCGCATACTCATATCGCAAGCTTTCGGAAAGCCCAACGATAGCAAACTTTGTGGTATTATAGATTACCTGCATTGGATAGGGAACGAGGCCAGACAGAGACGAAGTGTTCACGATGTGCCCAGACCCCTGGTTGAGCATGATCGGTACCGCAGCATGCACGCCGTAGATAACGCTCCATAGGTTGGTGTCTATATCCTGTTTCCAGTCCTCAAGGGAGGCATTCTCGTACAGCTGGGGCTTAAAGATCCCTGCATTGTTAAACAACATATCCAGCTTGCCGGCCTCTGCGGCAGTACCTTCAATCGCCTGTTGCACCTGCTCCTGTTTCGTCACGTCCACGACGAGGGTGTATACCCTGTCTGCGTGTGCAGAGAGTTGTTCGGCAGCTTTCGCAACCTTCTCTGGGTTGCGTCCTGCCATGTAGACCGTTGCCCCTCTTTTTAACAGCTCCTCGCTGAGCGCATACCCGATGCCGGAATTGGCGCCGGTGACGATACAAATTTTTCCCTGGTAATAATCGTCAGCAACCATGTTTTCCTCACCCTTTCTCTCTTTGTATTCGGTCGTTTCCTTCGTTCCAGCATAAGCCCGCGATTTCTACGTCAGCACACTCATAATACTGGAACTGGTCTTCCATAAGCCCTTCCGACGCAGCGTCGACCGAGCAATATTCGTGTACCGAGCTTCGTATGTCACGCTCTTGGCTATCGCAAGCGTTTAACAATCTCACCTTATAAAAGCGATTTTATTTGACCTAATTTATCTGTTCTGACAGCATTATAGCAACGGATCCCGTTCGAGCGTTATCTCTCGCTCGGAGGGCTGTAAAAATTGACACTGTGTGCCAAATAACTTGCCCAGACTCGGGTCTAACCAGCTTGCTTCGACGTTGACGATTTACTCGAACTCCGCACCAGTGCGTAGTACCCTTTTCCCTTCTGTTAACGACTCGTCAGTAATACGTACCTTTCGTTTCAAATGATACCCGGCGGTCATGTGCCATCTGTAACAACGCGGCTTCAGTTTGCTCGTCTCCGAGGACGTATCCCCGCCACATATCGGTAAACGGCTCTTCAGGCACGATGATAATCCCTTTACGTTCTGCAACCCGGTCAAGGATGTAGGATGCTGCTTTGTCAACAGGATATGCATCATCGGGGATTGGCACTTTATCGTTGACCGTGCCGTCACTCCCTCTTTGAAATATCGGTGTAGCGATATTGGCAGGACAGATCGTTGAAAAATTGAGCCCTTTTTCCGCATACTCGTATCTCAGGGATTCGGTAAGCCCGGTGACACCGTATTTTGTAAGACAATAGAGCGCTTGAAAAGGAGGAGGGGTTACGCCTGCAATCGACGAGGTGTTCACGATATGGCCAAACCCCTGTTTGAGCATGATCGGCACGGCAGCATGCACACCATAAATGACACTCCATAGGTTGGTATCGATGACGGCTTTCCAGTTCTCAAGGGTGGCTTTCTCATAAGGCAAGGTGGCGCCGATTCCGGCATTGTTAAACAACATGTCAAGCCTGCCGGCCTCTGCTGTTGTGCCTTCAATCGCCTGTTGCACCTGCTCTTGTTTAGTCACGTCTACGACAATGGTGTGTACCCTGTCTGCGTGTGACGCGAGTTGCCCGGCAGCTTTTGCAATCTTCTCTGGGTTGCGCCCCGCCATGTAGACCGTCGCGCCCCTATTGAGGAGGTCTTCGCTCAGTGCATATCCGATGCCGGAGTTGGCCCCGGTGACGATACAGATCTTATCCTGGTAGTACGCTTTTTCATTCATCAGAATCTCCTAACTGTACTTAATCACGTTCATTCGATAACTCTGCCGCTTTTGCTGTGAACTGCGGTTCGTCCCTTTATTTTTTTGTGCATAAATCGGAGATTAAGAACTTAATTACTCGCTTATTATCGTTCTAACTACAAACAGCGGTTGGTGATTATTAAAAGAAGGGTTGTCTAGTCAGGCTTGCTGCACGAGACAGCCCTTTGTTACTGTTAAGCGACGCTGTCTACTCAAGCACCCGTCCCTGACTGGGTTTCAAGAAGCCGATGCCTTTTGTCAAGAGAGCCGACGCCATGTCGAGTATGGGCAACTCAGCAAGCGCGTTAATGATGTGGAATTGAAATGGATTCTGCTCCGGTCGCTGTTTTATCCACGTTACTGTGCCGCTTCCCGTCCAGACACTTTTGATCTCGCCGCCCTGGGGATATAGTATAGGCTGGCTTAACTCTGCTCCTGCTTCGTCACGTCCACGACAAGGATCCGTACCTGCCCCTCTTACGCGGACAGCTGCGCCGCAGCTTTCGCAACCTTCTCTGGGTTGCGTCCTGCCATGTAGACCGTTGCTCCTCTCTTTAAAAGCTCCTCGCTCAGTGCATACCCGATGCCGGAGTTGGCGCCGGTAACGATGCAGATTTTGTCCTGGTAGTATTCTTTTTGGTCCATAACACTCTCCTTTCTGTAATCGATCACGTTCATTCAACGACTCGGCCGCCGGCTGCATGAAGGACAATCTCACCTTCTGCCAGTACTGCCTGTGTTACCTTCTTTGTCGGAATGGAAGCGAGACAGGAGATGATGTGGGATTGTGAGGGNTCTTGCATTGGAGGGAGCTCAGTCCATCTCAGGCTGCCCTTTCCTGCTAGAGCCGTTTCCACTTCCATCCGCTGAGGGAACAAGACGAACTGACTGAGTTCTGCTCCTGGAGCGCCAACCTTTGGTATATACCGCCATCCAAAGGTGTCCATAGATTTAAACTGGGATTTGACGCGATCTAATTCCTTATCAATTTTTGGGCCAGTGGCCTCAAATTGCATGGCGAGGAACGTGTTTCCCTCGTAACTAGCTGTAGTGGCAAAGTAAGGCCGTACGATGCGCAGGTCTTCAATATCTGCATAAATCTTAGGAATCCCGGTCTGTTCGCGTCCTGTGAGAATAGGTGCCGTTTTGTTCTCCCAGACCACCAGAGGATACGCCCCGTCGAGGCGATCCTACTTTCCGGTGAAACCGGACCGGTGCTGTAACAATAATCAAGTTGTATTGTCCACCAGCCAGCCAGTTGATCTCCGTCAATTGGTTGAACGCCACTTGTATTTCAGGCGTCGTGAGCTCAAATTCCTCTGGAATGTACTTTTCGAGTTGTGCTCGGTCAGTCTCAAAACTAAGGATCAAGACTGTGCTCGTTGCGTCGCTCTATACTCCGGGTCAAACTTGCCACCTCCAAAATGGACGGGCATTAAATACGTCGAGTCGTTTTGCAGTCGGAACATAGCAAACTCTATTAAGCTATGTTATTGAGTGATCATAACCTTTGCGAAGCATTTTTTTCCAAGATGATGCAGAGTGACGAGGTTAGAGTTTGCCTTTAGGTCACCCACTTTTCCTCGGCTTGTAACTCCAACGCTGAGGATTAGTGTTTGACAGCAGTAGTGAGGGCAGGAAGGTCGCAGCGCTTGTGGCGCCTACACGGTTTTCACTAAAACCTGTTCAGTAAGTTCCTCTGTCTGTCGTTGACTCGAGCCAAAAAAGCTCAAAACGGAAGACTTAAGCCTTTTTAACGCTCGTCCTAGGATAATTGTGCCACACCTGCGGGACGGCAAACGCGCAGGTGCAGAGTGGCAATCGTAACCTGAGGAAAAAATGAAAAACTTCACGAGCAAGAAACCAACGAAAGCATTGCTGCTGGTGCTAATATCAGCAATACTGCTAATCTCTGTCACGGGTTGCACACAGCAATCGAGTACGTCGTCAATCGGAAATTCGAATGCCACAGCATTGGGAAATGTATCAGAGGGTGGAAGCAATCAGGTCGTAAATGGGCTTATCGCAACGGCAACCCAAGTTGCAGTGCCATCGTCTGAAAACAATACTCCAAAATTAGGCAAGTTTGTGGCCTTTAATTGCACAGTTAAAAACGTGAATGCCAGCAGCCGCTACGTTGGAACTGAATATTGGACGCTGCGTGATACAAGCGGCGCCGTGTACTATCCCGCAGGTATATCGTACACCGCCAACAAGTTCGGACCTGCGACAACGAATCCAGGCGACGTTGTTAATGGCATTGTAGTATATGATATACCACAAAACGCGCAGCTTGCATCGCTAACGTATAATGACTACGCGTTTTCAAAGATAACGCTCACGCTATAGCCTACTTTGCACTTTGTGGCTGATATTTAAGTGAAGTGCCGTCTGCCCCCTATGCAGGGGGCGCTAGCACACACGCGCTTCTAAATGTCAAACATAAACACGTTGTCTATATGTACTGCAAATAAGTTGTTTTCACTACTCAGTGCCATATCGTCACTGTCAAGCCCTTCACTTTCACTTCGCAGAGCGCCAAAGTGATAACAAACGACGTAAGGCCTATAGTTTAATGGAGAATGAATCGACTAAGAAATCTGAAGTGTTAGAATTCCCTCGGAGGTTGTAATCAAATGAAAATCGGGATTATTGGTGGAACTGGCGGCCAAGGTCTAGGCATCGCCATACGTTTTGTGCAAGCTGGTGAAGATGTTATAATTGGCTCACGGGCAGTTGAAAAAGCGCAGGAAGCGGTAGGTAAAATAAAGGAACTTCTCGAAAAAGACGACATACCTAATCTGAAAGCAGCGGAAAATCCGGCCGCTGCAAAGGAGGCCGAGGTACTCATCCTCACCGTGCCCTTAACGGCTCAACAAGCAACGCTCTTATCTATCAAGGAAGAAGCAGCGGGAAAGATACTGATGGATGCTACGGGGCCACTCGAATCGGCTATTGGTGGATCACCCACCAGATGTTTATACCTGCCTGAAGGAGCAGCAGCTGAAAGAGCGCAAAAAATCTTGCCCGAAACCACCGTGATTTGTGCATTCAACAACATCAGCAGCGGGGCGCTGATGAATTTCAACGAACCGATAGACTGTGACTGCCTTATATCCGGTGATGATCAAGAGTCCAAGATAACGGTCGCCAAACTGATAGAGAAAATACCAGGCGTTCAAGTCGTCGACTGTGGGCCTTTGGAAAGAGCGCAAATCATTGAAAAAATCACACCACTGCTCATCGGATTAAACATCAAAAAGACCTGCAAGGACGCTGGAATTCGAATAACGGGTATAGACCCTAAATGTAAACTGTACTAAAAAGCTGCTAAAGTGTGGAGTGCACAGTGAGATGGGAATAGGGCTGTATACGTAGGGTTGTGTATAGATCCACAATTTGATTAACCACTACGATTGTAAGGTCCCTCCCGGCCCCCGCTGCAAAGAGCAATCAAAGAAACCGAGCTGAGGTCGCTTTCAATCGTGCCACTTCTTCAGTCTCAAGGTCCCAAGCCGCCTTCGGGGCGGCGAGGACGCCCGTGGTGCTGACGACGGTGAGTGCTATCATAGTGATGAGGAAGACTGCTAGATACTTTCCACCGTTCATACTCATAACCTCATTTTGTTCGCTGCGGTATACGCTGCCGCGGATAGATCGTTATACAAGACGCTCTTCGAATAAAAAAGTTGCGTGATTTAGTGCTGCTACACGGTGGACGTCGCAGACGCGCACAAAAGTTATATTAGTCCAATTATTATAGTTAGTGGAGATTTTGATGTTTAAAACGCAAAATGACTGTCTTTACGATATGCCCGCCCATTTTGGAGGCCCTAAGTTTGACCCAGAGTACGTCGCCACGCAAAGGATAACGAGTTTGGTAATTCGTTATGAAACTGACGGCACGTTGCTTGAAAATTACGTTCCAGAGGGATTTGAGCTGCGTGCTCCTGAAGTGCAGGTGGAATACAGCAAATTTTCCGAGATCAACTGGATGGCTGGTGGAAGTTACAATCTTTTGAACGTATCGGCTCCAGTTCGGTTTAATGGAACGGAGGATCGTCTAGACGGCAATTACGTGCTCGTGACGTGGGAGAGTAACACCACACCCATTCTCGTCGGACGAGAACAGACTGGAATTCCTAAAATCTTCGCTGAAGTCGAGGACCTCCAGATTCTAAAGCCCCACTATACTGGAACAGCTAGTTACAACGGAAACACCTTCTTTACCGTTAATTTTGAAGCTGCAAACCCTGTAACAGGGAGAGAATTTAATGACATGAAAGCTCAATTTGTATCAATCAATGCCATCGGATGGAGGTATATTCCAAGGGTTGGAGTCCCTGGGGCAGAGTTGAGCCAGTTTGTGCTATTCCCTCAGGGCGTAGAGTTAGAAGCAGCACAGATAGGAACAAGCACCATTAGCTGGGTTGAGCAGACGTGGATGCAAAATCCTGTCCAATACCACATCATCAACAGTCTCGCTTCTCTTCCGGTAAGACAGGTAACGCTAGCAGCGCAAATAGAAGGAAGTTGCACCCTTAATCGAATAGGTGCGAAAGTGCTCCACTGAATGTTATCGTAAGCAGGTAGGAATGTATTATGAACCAAAATAACTTCTACAAGGATAAGATCTGTTTAGTCACCGGTGCCAACTCAGGCATCGGGTATGCGTTGAGCGAGGAGCTCTTAAACCGAGGTGCGACGGTCTACATGGCGGGGCGCAACCCGGAGAAGGTGGCGAAAGCCGCCAAGCAACTCGCAGAGCACGAGGATAAGGTACACACCCTCGTCGTCGACGTGACGAAACAAGAGCAGGTGCAGCAGGCGATTGAGGGGACGGCAGCGGAGACTGGGGGGCTGGATATGTTGTTTAACAACGCTGGCGTTGGCCTCACCTTGCCGTATGAGAATACCACCCTTGAAAGCTGGCAGCAGCTCATCAATACCAACCTCTGGAGCGTTATCTACGGTGTACACGCCGCAGTGCCGATTATGCTCAAACAGGGATCGGGCTATATTGTGAACACCTCGTCTATTGGTGGCTTAGTTCCTGTTCCGTTTCAGTCATCCTACAACTGCACAAAGTACGCCATTACTGGCCTTACAGAATCCCTGAGATATGAGTATGCGGAAAAAGGACTCCATTTTTCAGCAATCTGTCCCGCCTACGTTGCCTCAGAAATCTACAGCAAAGAGCCGGATGGAACAGTCCGACAGGAAAGGAAAACGCCTGAAAGCGCGTATCCAGCTGATAAAGCGGCGTCCTACGTACTCGGTAAAATTGCAGAATACAAGGGGATCATTATCGTACCAGAAGAGCCCTACGCCGACTTGTGGAAAGGATACATACTTGGAGACCAGAAAGTGGAAGAGTTTATTAGCCAGCTTGCACATCTCCGAAGGGAAGCGTTTGAAACGGGTGGAGACTTTACTGCAATGCCCCCCCTACCTTGAAGAGCCTTTCGCTATGACGATAGATTCTCAAGCGCTAGTACCCAAAGGATAATCGCGTGCACGCCTAGATGGGAGACGTCCAATGTGACAACTGTGATGTCAGATAAATGTCTTTGTTGCATACATCCTCTTATCTCCGGCGCGCCCTGGTATGCTGACCGCGGGATACAAGGGAGGACGACGATTAGTATACCCAGTCCGGCATGCTCTTCGCCTGATGATTCCTGAGCAGCAGAAAGCTCTTTTTGAAAATACCGCCCTGCATTAGGTGATGCACCTGACGAAATCAAGGTCAGGCATATCAACAACTGCCTCAAGACTGACAAAGCGTATGGCAAGAACAAGTCACACCGTTTGTTAAAGTTTACCAATGGAAGACCCTGAGAAATGAAGAGACACAATAGAAAAAAAATCGACATACAGCTCAAGTTAAGATGTTGTGAAAGGTCTGTCTCTAACAGATTTCCTATAGTCTTTTTTGTCTCTTATGTGAACGCCAAATCACAACGATTAAGCTCGGGCGAAGACTACGGCCCTTTATGCTGGCTGTAGAATCATGTCATAATGGTCTGAGCGTGCACGAAGCTGCGTTGTCGGAGATTCATCGCAACAAAATATCACTACACAATGCAAAAGAAGGATACCACTATCCGACGGTCAGACTGCCTCATGCTTTTTCGAAGCTTGCGGGGTTACCCACTCGAATCTACCAGACAGTTCACGACGGAGCGCTAGCCTTTCTTGTTGTGCTTCTTTTGAGCCATGATTCTCGTGTCAGAGAAAGCCCCATTAGACGGCTCTAGCTTGGCCGATTTTAAAAAGAACGATGGGCTCGGCCGGATTCGAACCGGCGACCTCCGCCATGTCAAGGCGACGTCATAACCGACTAGACCACGAGCCCTGCTGCACGCTATCTGACCTATTTGTAATAAATCTATTGTCAAGTTGATGAGGTTAATTATGCGAGAGATCGCTTAATTAGTCA
>JGI24146J20443_1001704_pt1 | contig 13102 bp, 8 predicted proteins | sample BarGraIncub1131A_FD_20443 | JGI IMG/M metagenome (IMG submission 20443) | reverse complement strand
GTTGCGGCGGCGCTCCGCTGGAAATCATTAAGCAGTACATCGAGCAGCAGAACAGACCCGACAACTAACCGGCGCTACGCGCCGGGCGCTATCCCCCTCCATCCAACCCGGTCGGCTTCGCCAAAAGGTTCGCAAGCGAACCAGTGCGGATTGGGTGGAGCCCCTCGCGCATTGGGTGGCCTGATTCTTGGAGGAAATTTCCCCTTCAGCTTGGGGTGGGCCTGAAACGCCCATGTGGAGGGCATCGCAAACTTTCCACCAACAGAGTGTCGTAACGGCTAGCCTTGAGAGCGGACTCCGTTCATTTGGACGGAATTTCCAACGCAGTGGAGTGCAGAATATCTCTTGCTGATCAGCTCGATGTGTCAATCTAACATCTGCTGCCCTCTTGCTTTCCCCTACCCCTTGGCCCTAGCGCTGGCGTGGCGAGGCAGAACAACCCTGAAGGTGGATCCTTTGCCCAACTCGCTCTTAACCTCGATGTGACCGCCGTGCTTGTGCACGATCCCATAGGACAGTGACAGTCCCAGTCCGGTCCCTTTTCCAACTGGTTTGGTCGTAAAGAACGGCTCAAAAATTCGTTCCATGTGTTCCGGTTTGATGCCTTTACCGGTATCTTCCACCTCTACCCAGACATTCTCGACGTTGCAACCGGTGCGGATGGTGATTTTTCCTTGATCCTCGATCGAATGCGCCGCATTAATCAGCAGGTTCATGAACACCTGATTGAGTTGCGGCGCGAAGCATTCGATCTGCGGAATATCCCCATATTCCTTGACGACTTTGGCCTTGTACTTGAGTTCGTTCCACACGACGTTGAGGGTACTGTCGAGCCCCAACTGCAGATTGGCCGGCTGCCACTCCGACTCGTCGACGTGGGAGAAATCCTTCAGGTCCTGCACAATCCGTTTCACTCGCTGTAAGCCACCCAGTGACTCCACTAGCAGATTACCAATGTCTTCGCGCAGGTACGCGGCATCGGTTTCCTTTTTCAGCAGGATAATGTCCTGCAGGTCGCCCTCCGCGAGCAATCCTTCAATGTGCTCATACGCTGCCAGAAGCTTCAGCAAGTTTTCCACATAGCGCTGCAAAGTTCCGAGGTTGGAATTCACAAAACCCACGGGGTTGTTGATCTCGTGGGCCACCCCGGCCGCCAGTTGGCCGATCGATGCCATTTTTTCGGACTGGAGCAACTGGTTATGGGCTTCTTCAAGCTTTTTGATCAGCTCTTGCTGGCGCGCCTTTTCAGCCAGGAGCGTCGCGTTCGCCGTCTGCAACTCGGCGGTTCGTTCTCGAACACCCTCCTCCAACTTGTCTCGTGAGTCACGCAGCGCCTCCTCCGCTCGCGTACGTTCGGTAATATCGCTGAAACTGAAGACGCGACCAACGATGCTCTCGCCAAGATATTGCGGCCGTGATTTGCACTCAAAGACGCGGCCGTCCTTGAGCTTGAAAAGATCCTCTGTTTCGCCATTGTCCACAATCGCCTGCAAGCGCGAACGAAAAGCGGCGTTCTCAACCACTTGCCCGATCATGAACGCGAAGATGGCAGCATCTTTCCGATCCAGCAGCAAGGCTTCGGGAAGCTCCCACATTTGGCTTAACAGGTGGTTCATGCTGGCGATATGCCCTTGCCAATCGACCACTAGAATTCCGTTCCCGGTAGACTCAAGGGTGGCCCGCAGCTGCGACAAGGTTTGCTCCAGCGCGTCTTCGATCTTGCGCTCGTTTTGAATGTCCCTTGCCTGCACTAACAACAGGGGAGCACCATCAAAATCGACAACTCGGACGGTTTTTTCGACGGTCAGCATCGACCCGTCGGCGCATTGATAGAGGCCTTCCTGACTCACGATATCCAGATATTGCCCATTGCGAACATCTTCCCAATAAAAGACGTCCTGCAGTGCGCTTTCGATATCCGTAATTGTCGTAGCCAGCAACTCCGCTTCGGAGTATCCGAGCATTTGCTCCGCAAGCCGGTTGCTCTTGACGACCCGCAAACTGCTCGGATCAACCAGCAACATCATGTGCGGGCTGTAATCCAGCATTAATTGCTCAAGGCTACTCATGTGGCCACCGAGTCTGGTTTGGGGCGATTGGGGTCGAAGTAATAGCTGACCCGCTTTCGCGGGCTGAGATAGTTATAGACTTCCACAGGCACCTGCGCCGGCCTGATCGGCTTGGTGATGTTGAAGTCCGTCTCTTGGCTCAGATCCAGCAGGATCGCTTCATCCTTGGGAATATTTTCGTCGTAAATCACAATCACGGGCTTCATCGGCCTTGTCGTATTGACGGTCGCAACCATACCGATCACGCCGTTGGAAAGCTGCACGATCGTTCCTGGCGGATAAACGCCAAGGCAACGAATGAAGACCTGCAACAGTTTCGGATCGAACTTACTGCGCAATTTGGCAAACATCAGCGATAGCGCTTCATTGGGGGTCAGAGCCTCGGCGATATTGCTCGGATTGCACAGTTCATCGTAATGGTTGGCAATAACAACGATTCGGGGAAGCAAACCAATCGTCTCTCCCTTCAGCTTGGCCGGATAACCCGTGCCGTCAAAAAACTCGTGGTGTTCCCGAATGATCGCCACGATGGAGGGTGAAAACTTCAGCCGCTGACTGAGTTCCACCCCGTATTGACAGTGCATCTCGTAAAGATGGCGTTCAGCCAGCGTCAGCGGCTCTGTCTTCATGAGAATCCTGTTCGGGATCTCCTTGCGCCCGACATCGTGAAACAGCGCGCCCATGCCGAGCGAACCGACGACATCCTGTGGCAAGCGAAGCTCGCGAGCCATCATCATCGATAGCATCGTCACGTTCAGGGAGTGAAAATACAAATCTTCGCCCCCCATTGTGTCGCCCATGACATGAATGGCAAGCTCGGGCGCGCAAAGAATCGAGTCAGCAATTTGCGTCACCAGCTGCGTTGCGTGACGTACGGTTTCCGCAGGATGGGAAAACAGATCTTTCTCAATATTTCGGATCGTCTTGGCGGTATTGATAAAGGCTGTTTCGATCCGTACGGCTGCTTCACGCTGCGCTTTGATCTGCGCCATCATTTTGTGTTTGGCGGCAAGCGCCTGCGAGATATCCGAAGGGACCTTCGCGGAAACCTCCGCTACGGGCTGCGACAGCTCCTGCTGCGGCAAGCTTGTCGGTGGTACGCTTTGGGGTGGTGGATCAAGATCGCTCAAGGCAGGATTACAACTAACTGTTTTCAAGCCCAGGCCACGAATGGTTTTGATCTGTTCCTCAGACTTTATTTTGAAATGACTGAAGGCAAAAGGATGCTCAAACCAGCTGAGCTGAAGATCAATATATAACCCGATCCGGAGTTGATCCATCGTGAGATTGAAATTGTCGGGCATAGATGTCTTTGGCATACTTAGTTGTGCAGTTCTCTTCTCCGCGCGATCAAATTCTGTTCCGAACCGTCAGCCGGTACGACGGGCGTCCACTCCTTCGTCTTTCATGCTTGATGACTTTGGCAACCAGATGCGGAACCGGGTTCCTTTTTTCTCCACGCTAGATACATCAAGCTTGCCTCCGTGCCGCTTAACAATGATGTCATAGGAAATCGACAGTCCCAGGCCGGTCCCCTGCCCAACCGCTTTGGTTGTAAAGAAGGGCTCGAAAATCCGCTTCATCACGGCGTCCGACATTCCTTTGCCGGTATCTTCGACCTCGAACCAGACGCCTTCATCGGCGACCCCTGAGCGCACAAAGATCGTTCCCTTCTGTTCGATCGCATGCGCCGCATTAACGAGCAAATTCATGAATACTTGATTGATCTGCGCCGGAATGCAATCCACCACCGGAATCTCGCCTAGTTCGCGTACGACCTCGGCCTTGTACTTGATCTCGTTCCAGACCACATTCAAGGTACTTTCCAGCGCTGCGTTGAGATCGGCCAACTGGCGTCCGCTCTGATCGACGCGTGAAAAATCTTTCAGATCCTGCACAATTTTCGTCACCCGACCGAGGCCATCCTGCGACTCGCTGAGCAAAGCCGGCAAATCCTCGCGCAAGAATTCAAGATCGGCTTTCTGCCGGGCCGTAGCGAGAAGTTCGACATCGGCCCCCTGAGCCACGGCCTCATAGGCAGCCACCACATCAAGCAGGTGGCCAATATAGGTCTTGAGTGTGCCAAGATTCGAATTGACGAAGCCAATCGGATTATTTATCTCATGGGCCACCCCAGCCGCAAGTTGGCCGATGGCCGCAAGCTTTTCCGACTGCAACAATTGTTGCTGAGCATCTTCGTATTTGCGCAACACTTCACTTAGCGCAGCGTGATCGCGGGCCAGTCGCGTATTCGCTTCGGCCAGTTCGTTCGTCCGTCTGCTCACCAGCAGTTCCAGCTGATTTTGCTGTGCCAGCAGACTCTCTTGCGCCTGTCGTCGGTCGGTCACATCCTGCAGCGTCTCCATCGCACCAACCAGTTGCCCCTCGGCATCGTGAATCGGCGCGGCCGTAAAGAACATCCAACGCCCTTCGGAACCAACATCCGGAAAGAAAGCTTCGCCCTCAAAAGCGCCAGGAATGACGTCCGAGCGGCGGAACAAGTCGGGGTAACAGGCTTCAAACTCGGCGTCGAGGCTGCCATTGAGGATCAGATCGGCCATTGTTGGCCGCGCCTCGCGGTAGAAAGGCTTCCAATGATTGTTGCTGCCGACCATGGTGCTCGAATCGAATCCGGAGATCAGGGTGCAAGCCTTGTTCCAGTGGGTGATGCAGTGATCGGCACCGATCACGAAAGTGGGGACCGGATCGCCGTCAATGATCTGGGCGAGGAATTGCTCCATGTTGCGTGTCGCGGCTTCGGCCCGTTTGCGCTCTGACTCCAACAATTTTCTTTGCGTCACCTCAAGCTGACTCATTGCCTCCTTGAGGCTTTCCTGCTCCTCGAGAAGGCGCTGGTTGGCGACTGAAAGCGCCTGCGTTCGCGCAGCGACCTGTGCTTCAAGACCGCGATTGAGTTCAAACAGCGCGTCGTTACGGGCGCCGATAACACCGTACAAGGAATTCATTGCCGCAATCAGGCTACCGGTCGCAGGATCAATCCTGGCCTCCCTTTCCGCCTGATAGGCGGCCTCGGCCGTGACCCCCTGCCTGATCTTGCGAATCTGACGCGCCATGGACTGGTCGATTCCAAGAATGTGTTGCACAAGCCAACTGGTGAGAAAACGCAGCAGAGGATCGACCCCCCCAGCCGCAGAAGGAAATTCGCTCATACGCTTCACCTGAAGGGCAAAGTCGCGGTGGATTTCCCGATGCGACGCAACGAAGCGCGGGTCGCACCCGGAGGTCCGCATCAATGCCTCTTCATGCGCAAAATGCATAGCTGCATACCGAACCAACTGATTCAGTAGCGACGGAGTATCTTCCTTGCTGGTGTTCTGCGACTGGTGACTGATGGCCCAGTTCAGGATGCGCACCAACTCCTGATGCTCCTCATCGACGAGGGCTTCACCAGTCATGTACTGTTCGCCCCAGGTAAACGCGTCCATGCCTATTTCTCCGCCGTCTGAGGCGATCATTTCTATCAGTCCCTGTTGATCAGACATCTGGATCCAGCAGTACTGAACCATCCGGGCCCCAATTGACTCGGGTTATGCCCGGCTCAAGCGCCTCGAGACGCTCGGCCTCAAGGCGTTCTGGCGTGATGTCGCCCATATCGACGCGCACGAGATTGGCCAACTGCCGGTTCTCCAGGATCAATTCGCGATGCGCCAGCGACTGCGCGATCGACGACAACAACTCGTAGTCGTTCCACGGTTTGCCAACGAAGCGGTCGATACCAACTTCGTTGACCGCACGTACCAACGCGTTGAGGTCGGCATAGCCGGAGAGGATTAAGCGCGCGGCATCCGGTTGGATCTCCTTCACAGTCTTGAGGAATTCGATGCCATCCATTTCCGCCATCCGGTAATCGCTGAGAAACAGGTCGAAGGGTTCATGACGCGCCCGCTCGATCGCCTCTAGCGGCGACACAAAGGCCTCGACTTCGAGCGAAAATGTCCTGTTGCCAACAGCACAGGGCGCCACGCGAAGCAGCCGCTTGAGCGCCTTGAGAATCAAATCCTCATCGTCAAGAATCAAAATGTGGCTCATGCTTCCTCCTGCCGAATATAGAGCGTGTAGGTTTGCTGATCGCCACTTTCAAGCTTGACCAACTGACTGATGATTTCCCTGGTCAGCACGCTGCCCTTGGCCAGCAGCAGATAGCCATCACGGTGGTTCAGGTCGCGCGCCAGCACCATCCCGGCTTTCAGATGCATTGGCCGCATCGAAACCTCGCTGACTCGGGAGCGACCGCGTTCGGCCAACACGTCGGCAAACGAGTCCACAAGTTGCGGGTCATAGCGCTTGCCGCGATTGCTGACTAGGAAAGCAAGGGCCTCGTCCGGTTTGAGGGGGCGCTGGACCAGCGTCCCCGCCTGCAGCGCGTCAAAATCGTTGACGACCGAGAGCAGGCGGCTACCAAGCGGAATCGACATACCGGCAAGGCGATCCGGGAAACCGGTGCCGTCAAAAGACTCATGGTGGTGCCGGACGAGCAGCGCCGCGTCACGCAAACGCTCGATCGACATCAGAATATTCTGGCCGATCACTGGGTGTTTCATGACCTGGGCGCGCTGCTCCTGAGTCGTCAGGTTGAACGGTTTGATCAGCAGTTCATCCGGCAGGCCGAGCTTGCCAATGTCGTGCAGCAAAGCCGCGAACAGGATGTTCTGCACCTCCACCTCGCCGAGGCCAAGACGCAGCGCCAAGCCGCGCGCATTATCCGCGACGCGCCGACCATGTCCGGCCAACTGGCTACCGACGGGCCCGCTGCGTAGCTCCACGAGTCCGGCAAAGACCTGCACCGTCGTCAAGAACGCCTTCTTCAACTCGGCATGAGCTTGCTCGACGAAGGATAGCGCCTGCGTCAATTCAGCCGTGCGCTCGGCCACTCTCTGTTCGAGGCCAGCATTCAGTGCTTTTAGTTCCTCGTTCTGGAGTTGGGTCAACTCGGTCAGGCGGCGGTTTTCTTTCTCCAGTTGCAGCCGTTCCAAGGCATCCCGCACAATGACGACAATTTCGTTGTCATCCCACGGCTTCGAGATATAACGATGAATCTCGCCCTCGTTAATGGCGGATACGGTGGAGGTAATATCGGCGTACCCTGTCAGCAGGATGCGGATGATTCCAGGCCAACGCCCACGGACCGCCTTGAGGAACGCTGCACCGTCCATTTCCGGCATACGCATGTCGGAAATCACCAGATCAACCTCTTCCTTCTCGAGGATATCGAGTCCCGCCTGGCCGCCTTCGGCGATCAAAATGCGATAGCCGTGCGGCCGAAAGAGCCTGCGCAGCGATGAAAGAATACCCGGCTCATCGTCGACGAACAGGAGGGTGAATGGCTGGCTCGCATCGTTTGTTTGGGTCATACCGGTATTCCTGGTGAGTTGCCTTCAGGCACGTGGGCCGCCGGCACGACAATCGGCAAAATGACGCGAAAAATCGTTCCCCGTCCAATCTTACTTTCAACCTCAATCCGCCCGTGGTGTGCCTGAACAATGCTGTACGAGATTGAAAGGCCCAGACCGGTGCCCTTGCCGACCGGCTTGGTGGTAAAGAAGGGATCAAAGATCCGCGACAGATTCTCGGGGGGAATGCCCTTGCCAGTATCACTGATCTCGATTACCACCTGCTCCTCGCCAGAGATTCGGGTACGCAAGGTAATCTCACCCTTCTCCTCGATCGCTTGTCCGGCATTGACCAGCAGATTCAAGAAGACCTGATTGATCTGTGAAAACCGGCAGTAGATGGGCGGTAGATTGCCCAGTTCCTTGATTATGGTGCACTTGTACTTGAGTTCGCTCCCGACAATGTTGAGCGTTGACTCAAGGCCTTGGTTGAGGTCGGCGTACTCCCAATCCTGCGAACCAGGCCGCGAGAAGGTCTTCAGATCAAGGACAATGCGGCGCAGGCGATCCATGCCGTTACGCGACTCCGTGACCAGCTGAAAGATATCGTCCCGGACAAAATCGAAATCGCGCTCCTTGCGAAGCTGGTCCATGTGAGCCCGTGCGCGCTCCGCGCCAGCAGCGTTGATCGCCTTATCGTAGGATTCAATAATGAACAAGAGGTCGCGTAGATACCCCCCCAGCGTCCCAAGATTCGAATGGACGAACCCGATTGGATTGTTCAGTTCATGGGCTACGCCGGCCGCCAGTTGGCCAATGGATGCCATCTTCTCCGCCTGTAGAAGCTGATTGTGCGCCTCTTCCAACTTCTTGTTCAGCGCTCGTTGCTCGGCCAACGAATGGTTCAGAGTTTGTTCCGCCAGCTTGCGATCGGTGATATCCGACAGAACTCCGTCATAATACGCGACGCTACCATCGGCACGACGGTTAATGACAGTTTCATCGAGAATCCAGCGAATCTGCCCTCCTTGGGTGAGCAGTCGATATTCCTGCAAGTAGGGGCTGCGACCGGCTGCCGTGGAATCGGCCACCACCTGCTCCACCCGCGCCAGATCATCCGGATGAACCATTTCGGCAAACGAGGTTTTGCCACTGAGCAGTGCATCGGCTTGATAGCCCCATTGACGGACGTTTTCGGAAACAAAAGCGATCGGCCATCGCGCTTCGGCATACCATCGGAAGCAGACCACCGAACTGGCATTGACCACCCGGCTGGCAATACGCAGCGCCAGATCGGACTTTCGCTTGCCAACCAGCCGCCAGATAGCATCGGCGATTAGCTGTACGGACTCGACGTCGATGCTGAGATAGTCGCTGGCCTTATTACCGACCCCAGCCACCATCCGCACCTTGCCCTCCTCAATCACCGGCACGCTGATTAGGCGAGTCAGGGCGGAGCGGCCATCCGGCAAACCTTCTTTGTTTTCGGTATTGGCATAGTCGTTGAACACCATTGCATGCTGCCGACGAGCCGCTTCGGCCCAGATGCCGGCCTCGCTGAGCCGGGAATAGCACTGTTCTTGTGCCATGGAGTCAATGGCAAGGGGTTTGGTCGACCAGGTGGTCAGTTCGATGGTTTCCTGGTCGTCATGGAGCAGATGAATGAGGGCAAGCTGACTACCGGTCATCGCTCCCGCCCGTTCCATTGCGTACTGCATGAGTTCGCGCTCGCCCATCTCCTCCGCCTTTATGGGCAATTGCAGCAAGGTCTCGCTGCGCGCCGCAATATGCCGCAAGGTGAGGTCATTTTCATGCTGTTCGGTGACGTCTGTCGCCACGCCATCCCAGACAACATCACCAGACGCGGTCCGATGCGGAGACGAGCGAAGACTTAGCCAACCCCAGTTACCATCGGCACGGAGCGCACGGACAATCAGCGAGACATGGTTCAACTTTTCAGCACTCGCGGCGGTTGCTTCCTGCAACAACGCGAGAGAATCCGGGTGGGTCAGCCGGAACAAAGCATCAGGGGATGCCAACACCGCCTGCGCTGAGATACCGTGCACCCGCGTCACCCCAGAACTGACGTAACGAAAAACCGGTGTACCGTCGTTTGACATGGCTAATTGGTAGAGGTAGCACTCGGGCAGGTTGTCAGTCAGCGAACGTAGCTGCGCCTCCCTCTCCTCGAGCCTTCTGCTTGACCGCTGGCGCTCGCCAATATCTTCAGTGCGGCTGGTCATGATTGTTTCCGCAACTCCTCGGCAAGGCGAAATGCATCGCGAATCTGTTCGCGCAGTTGGTCGTCGTTCCAGGGCTTGGTCAGAAACTTGTAGATCGCGCCACGATTGATGGCATTCGTCACCGAGTCAAGATCGGTGTAACCGGTGAGGACGATACGGATGGTCTCTGGATACATCTGCCGGACGCGCGAGAGAAATTCCGTGCCCGTCATCTCCGGCATACGTTGATCGGAGAGCACAACATGGACTTTGTGTTTCGCTAGTAAGGCAAAGGCCTCAGCCGCGCTGTTGGCGGAGAGCAACTGGTACCCCTCGCGTCGTAACAAACGGGCAAGAGAACTGAGGATATTCGGTTCATCGTCGACGAGCAGCAGGGTGCGCTCCGCGGCGATCGAGAATTCCATTGCCGGCAACCGTTTTTCGCCGGAAAGCAAGCGCAGAAAGTCGTCGGGATGCACGGCCCGACTGAACAGGAAGCCCTGAATCGCGTCGCAATGCTTGCCCCGCAAAAAGTGCGCCTGCGCCTGGGTCTCCACGCCTTCGGCCAGGACCGAAAGATTCAGGCTGCGCGCCATGACAATGGCTGCCGTGGCGATCGCCGCATTGACCGGATTCTCGGTAATGTCGTGAATGAATGCCTTATCGATCTTCAGCTTGTCAAACGGAAAGCGCGAAACGTAGGCCAGCGAAGAATAACCGGTGCCGAAGTCGTCCAGAGAAAGCTTTAGGCCAAGCGACTTGAGTTCGTGGGTAATGGCAATGGCGTCCTTGACATCATCAATGAAGGCGCTTTCGGTAATTTCCAGCTCCAGTGCATTCGCCGGCAGCCCGCTGCACAGTAACGCATCTTTGACTACGGCCAGCAGGTTAGGCTGTCGGAACTGTCGTGGCGACAGATTGACGGCCACGCGCAAGGGCGCAAAGCCAAGATCAAGCCAGCTCTTGGTCTGCTGGCAAGCTGTTCGCAGAACCCATTCGCCAATTGGGATGATGAGGCCGGTTTCTTCAGCTAGGGGAATAAATTCGGCCGGCGACACTGCGCCGAATTGCGCGCTGTTCCAGCGCAGCAAAGCCTCCATGCCGATCAGATTGCCGGTGTCCAGGCTGACTTGTGGCTGGTAAAAGACGGTCAGTTCATTCTTTGCCAACGCGTCACGCAAGGCGCCCTCGATATTCAGGCGGCGTCTCGCGTCGGCATCCATCTGCGGCGAGTAAAAGCGGAAGGTATTGCGACCGGCGTCTTTGGCCCGCAGCAATGCGGCATCGGCGGACTTGAAGAGCGCCTCGCCTGTCTCGCCGTCTTTTGGAAAAACGCTGATGCCGATGCTGGCGGTGATCACCACCGACTGACCGACTACTTGAAAAGGCGTTGAAATCGCTTCCAGCATGCGCTGCGCCAATGCGATGGCATCAGACTCGTGGCCCAGGTTCGCCATCACGAAGCCGAATTCATTGCCCGAACGCCGACCGACCGTATCGCTTTCGCGAACCTGCAATTGCAGCCGCCGAGCCACTTCGATCAGCACTTCGTCGCCAACCGGCGGGCCGAGCGNGTCGTTGAGCGTACGAAAGCGATCGAGATCAAGCAGGATCAGAGCAGCACTGCGCTCGAAGCGGCGAGCCGTGGCGATCCCCTGGTCAAGGCGATCAGCAAACAAATTGCGGTTGGGCAACTCGGTCAGCGGATCGTAGTTCGACAGGTGCTGAATACGCTCGGTCGTCTCCTTGCGCTCCGACAAGTCGCTGGAAACCCCGACATAATTCCGCACGTCGCCCACTGCGTCGGTCACTGCCGAGATACTCAGCCATTCGACCAGAAGCGAGCCATCTTTGCGACGGTTGGTGATTTCACCCTGCCAACTCCCATGCCGCTCGATCTGCTCCCACATCGCTTGATAGAACGAAGGGGGATGAAGCCCCGACTTGAGCAAGCTCGGATTTTGCCCAATCGCTTCCGCTTGCGAGAAGCCGGTGAGTCGCGAGAAGGCCGCGTTGGTCAGAATGATCCGACAATTGGCATCGGTCACACAGATGCTGTCGCCCACGCCGGAGAAGACCGTTGCCGCAAGGCGTAACTCCACTTCGTCGGTCTTGCGTTGCGTAACGTCGGTCAAGGTGCCAAGGCATAGCATGGCTGCACCGGACTCGTCACTCTGTACGGTCCTTCCCCTTGACTCGAGCCAGACCCAGTGCCCCGCCTGATGTCTCATACGAAATTCGGGAAGCAGAAACGTATCGGTACTGGACAGCGCCTTGCGCATCGCCTGTTCGAACAGTTGCTGGTCTTCGGGATGGACAAGCGCAAGGCATTCGCCGATTGTCGCGGGTGCGCTCCGCCCCATGAGCGCGCACATCGACTGGCTCCAGCGGCAGGTATCCTCCCGATAGTCGAGTTCCCAGGTGCCTACACCGGAAGCTTCCAGCGTCATGTTTAGACGGTCGATGCGTTGCTTGTCTTTCAGCGTGCGACGCCGCACTTCCGCTTCGAGCGACTCGTTGCGTTGCGCCAGTTCTTCGCGCAGTGCATAGAGCTCCCGTTGGACGCGCACGCGCGCCAGCAGGACAGCCGGCTTGACGGGTTTCGCGACGTAGTCGACCGCGCCCAATGCCAGCCCGCACTCGTCGCCTACCTCGGGCCCCTGCTCAGAAACGAAGATGACGGGAACGTCCTTCGTTTCGGGCCTCTGCCGAAACTCCGCACACACTTGGTAGCCATTCATTTCTGGCATCACGAGATCGAGCAGGACCAGTGTCGGCGGCGGGGCCAGCCGTGCCAGGCGCAACGCGCCCGAGGCGGAGTCCGCCAGTCGAACCGTCAGCGCGAGCGGGCGAAGTATTTTTTCAAGGGCATTCAGGTTGTCCGAAACGTCGCTGGCGACGAGCACCACCGGCAGTTGATCGGTCATCTTTCCAGACATGCAGACTCCTCCATTCCCTGTCCGGCCAGCCATCCAAGGCCTTGCTTCCCCTCTGGTGCTGGCGCCAGCCGCCACCTTGCAGTCCGGCCGCTCAGTTTCGCTGCACGCAAGCATTGTGGCAAGCGTAATCGTTACGACTTGGACTCTGTCATCTACCCAATACGCGAGGGGCTTCACGCAATCGGCACGGGTTCGCTGGCACACCTTTAGCGTGAAAGAGATGGTGATCGGGCCGAGGTTTGGCCTGACCAGTAAAGGTCATGCGAAAGAGGATTTTGGCGGTCGGGCCGGGCTGGTGCGATGAAGCCGAACTTGGTCAGAACGTTGATCCAGCGCGGGGCGTTACGTTGAACGGACAGCGCTTCACAGTCAGTGGTGGAATCCCGGTAATGTTCGCGCCGCTTGAGCATGAAGAAGATAGTGCGGAGAATCTTGTGGCCGATGGCGATGATGGCGCGCTTGTAGCCACGCCGAACGACGAGCGACTGGAACTTTGACTTGAACACGGACGTCGTTCGACT
>JGI24146J20443_1001699_pt1 | contig 13129 bp, 13 predicted proteins | sample BarGraIncub1131A_FD_20443 | JGI IMG/M metagenome (IMG submission 20443) | reverse complement strand
ATGCTGGCAGAACTCGGACTTAGAGTTAATTTTGTAATTGATATGGCAACTGTTGAAGAATTAGCTCAAATGTCAGAAGCTGCAGCTACGGTAAGCTTTTGTCATACCCTGTCCTCGTACCTAGCAGCGGGACTAGAACAAGAATTCGGAGTGCCTGAGATTAAGTCTCCACAACCTTATGGGTTTGATGGAACTGATGCTTGGCTTCGTGAACTTGCAAGGGTAACTCATACAGAGGAAAAAGCTGAAATATATATAGCTAAGGAACATGCAAGAATAGCTCCACGTCTTGCAGAACTTAAAGAACTCCTTAAGGGTAAAAAGGGTTATGTTGCAACAGGTTCATCTTATGCTCATGGATTAATCTCTGTGCTTCGAGAACTTGGAGTTGAGGTTAATGGATCGCTTGTATTCCATCATGATCCTATTTATGATAGCCAGGATCCAACATCGAATACTCCTGATGCTAGCAAGAATTCTCTTGATTTTATGGTTAAAGACTCTGGAGACGTTCCTAATTTTAGTGTTAGTAATCGCCAACAATACCAGTTTTATGGACTACTTAAAAGAGTAAACCCAGATTTTATTCTTGTTAGGCACAATGGACTCGCACCACTTGCATCGCGTTTGGGTATACCTGCTGCTCCACTTGGTGATGAACACCATGCTTTAGGATATCAAGGAATACTTAATTTAGGAGAAACTATTTTGGATATTTTGGCACATAAGAAGTTTCATCTAGATATTGCAGCGCATACAAAATTACCATATAAACAATGGTGGTTAGACCAGGAAGATCCATTTGTCCTTGCAAAAGAAATAATTTAAGAAGTATGGAGGAAAATATTATGAGTGAAGATATAAAGTTAGAAACAATACCAGAAGACACGTTTAAGACTAATTCAATAGAACAGGTCCGTTATGTATGCGCTCTCGGAGCATCACATAGCGCATCAGCAATTCCAAGAGTAATTCCTATAACTCATTGTGGACCAGGTTGTGCAGATAAACAATATATGAATCTTGCATTTTACAATGGTTTCCAAGGCGGAGGATATGGTGGGGGAGCAGTAGTTCCAAGTACTAACTGTTCTGAAAAAGAGGTTATATTTGGAGGGGCAGAGAGACTTACAGAATTGATTGAGTCCACTATTAAAATTCTAGATGCGGATTTGTTTGTTGTGGTAACTGGTTGTATATCAGATTTGGTAGGAGATGACGTTGAATCTGTAGTTAGTGATTTTCAAAAAAAAGGGGTTCCTATTGTAGTTGCAGAAACTGGTGGTTTTAGAGGAAATAATTTCACTGGACATGAGCTAGTTACCAAAGCTATTATAGATCAATATGTTGGAGAGTATGATGGAATAAGAGAAAAGGGAACAGTTAATGTTTGGTCTTTACTTCCATACCATAATACTTTTTGGCGTGGGGATCTTACAGAAATAAAAAGAATTCTTCAAGGCATTGGCCTTAAGGTAAATATATTGTTTGGACATGATTCAGAGGGCGTTTCAGAATGGAAGAATATACCTAAGTCTCAATTTAATCTAGTGCTTTCCCCTTGGCTTGGACTTCAAACTGCAGAACATTTAAAAGACAAATATAATCAGCCTTATTTACATGTTCCTGTTATTCCTATTGGAGGTATGGAGACTAGTGCCTTCCTGAGAAATGTTGTGGATTTTGCTGGACTTAATGTAGAAAAAGCTGAAGCTTTTATTCAAGCTGAAGAAAAAATATATTACAACTATTTGGGAGACTTCACGGATTTTTATGCTGAATATTGGTGGGGATTACCTGCAAAATTTGCAATTATTGGTGATAGCGCCTATAATATTGCTTTAACAAAATTTTTGGTGAATCAGTTAGGCTTAGTTCCAGGAAAACAGATTGTTACGGAAAATCCACCAGAGGAATATCGCGATGCGATTCGCAAATTATATCAAAATATTGCGGATGATGTGTCAACAGATGTTGAATTTCAAGAAGATAGCTTTACCATCCATAAGATATTACGTGATACAGATTATGGTCATAAGCCGCCGATAATATTTGGTACAACTTGGGAACGAGATCTTGCAAAAGAGTTTAAAACTTCCATAGTGGAAGTAGGTTTTCCTGCATCATATGAGGTTGTAATTTCTAGATCATATATAGGATACAGGGGTGCCTTAACACTACTAGAAAAGATTTATACTACAACAGTAGGGGCTAGTGCATAATATCTTTAATTAAAAATTAATGTTTTGCAAACTTTAAAACTAAATAAAAACTTCTTATCAAGAGTGGTGGAGGGACTGGCCCTTTGAAACCCGGCAACCTGAATATAATTCATAGGTGCTAATTCCAGTAGGTTTAAACCTTGAAGATGGGAAGCTAATGGGAAATTTGTCCTCCTATAGCTAGCCTATAGGGGGATTTTATTTGGATTAAAGGAGATGAGTGTAGTTATGGGGGGGAAAAGAACATTAACAGATAATCGGAGTATCTCAGACGAAAATCTAAATAAACTTTTAGAGTTACTCAAAACAACCCAATTTGGTTCTATAACATTAGTGATACAGGATGGTGTAGTGATTCAAATAGAACGAAATGAGAAGTTAAGGTTAAAATAATTATGAAGAGGGGATTATTTTATGAAAAGGTTATTTACGTCAGAATCAGTTACAGAGGGGCATCCAGATAAAATTTGCGATCAAATTTCTGATGCTGTGCTTGATGCACTTATTACTAAGGATACATTTGCAAGAGTTGCTTGTGAAACGATTGTTACTACAGGACTGGTTTTACTAGTTGGTGAAATTTCAACAAATGCTTATGTAGATATACCTAAAATAGTAAGAAAAACTATTAATGAAATAGGTTATAACAAATCTGATGTAGGATTTGATGGAAATACCTGTTCAGTAATAGTTTCTATTGATGAACAGTCACCTGACATTGCACTTGGAGTTGATAAAGCCTTTGAGGCTAAAAAAGGTCATGAAGACATTTTTTATGAAACAGGTGCTGGAGATCAAGGAATGATGTTTGGTTATGCAACAAATGAGACCTTAGAATATTTACCGCTGGCAATTTCTTTAGCTCATAAACTTGCTAAAAAGTTATCAGAGGTTAGAAAAAATGGAATATTAAATTATTTAAGGCCAGATGGAAAGACTCAAGTTACTGTGGAATATGAAGATGATAAAGCAGTAAGAATAGACACAATTGTAGTTTCCACTCAGCATAGTCCAGATGTGAATTTAGAACAAATTAAAAAAGATATAATTGAACATGTAATTAAAACAATAGTTCCATCAGAGCTATTAGATAAAGAAACTAAATATTTCATAAATCCTACTGGGAGATTTGTAATCGGGGGTCCACAAGGTGATTCAGGATTAACTGGTAGAAAAATTATTGTGGACACTTATGGAGGATATGCAAGACACGGAGGCGGATGTTTCTCAGGTAAGGATCCAACAAAGGTAGATAGATCTGCATCATATGCAGCAAGGTGGGTAGCTAAAAACCTTGTGGCGGCAGGAATTGCAGATAAATTAGAAATTGAACTTGCGTATGCAATTGGTGTTGCGAGTCCTATATCGATTTCAGTTGAGACATTTGGCACAGGAAAGATTGCTGATGATAAAATAATAGAAATAATTAACAGTGAATTTGATCTGAGGCCTGCCGCTATTATAAAAGAACTGGATTTGAGAAGACCGATATATAAACAAACTGCTGCTTATGGTCATTTTGGAAGAAATGATTTATTGTTACCATGGGAAGAACTTAACAAAGTTGAAGAAATAAAAAAATATTTATAAAATAGAATGATATATTGTAAAAGAGTGGCAAAGTAATGCATTTATGCTTTGTCATTGAAACATTGGAGGTGTTTTAATGCAAAATGCAGTAGAAATGGAAAGTGGGAATTTAAGGCTTAGAGGTACGCTACATGTTCCTGAAAATATAAAAGATAAGGTACCAATAGTAATAATATTTCATGGTTTGTTTGGAAACAAAATGGGACCACACTTTATATTTGTGAAGTTATCAAGGCTTCTCGAAAGAGCTGGAATAGCAAGCATACGATTTGATTTTGCAGGAAGTGGTGAAAGTGATGGGGACTTTATAGATATGACTATGGGCACTGAGTTAAAGGATGCAAGCAATATTTTAAATTATGTGAGAACATTGGATTTTGTAGAAAATCGTAAGATTGCAATTGTAGGATTAAGTATGGGAGGAGCTATTGCTAGCATGCTGGCAGGCAACAGAAAAAATGATATAAAAACATTGTGTTTATGGGCACCTGCGGGAAATATGGATGAAATAATTTTAAGTAAGAAATATATCGGTGATAATTGTGAGGAGTTTACAGAAAAGGGTTTTATTGATGTTGAGGGATTACTTATTGGAGCGAGATTTGTGGATAATGTTAAAAATATAAAAATATATGAAAATGCAGCTGAATATGATAAAAAATCTCTTATAATTCATGGAGATAACGATGAGGAAGTTCTGCTAAGTGCCTCACAAAAGTATCTTGATTTTTGGGGAGGGTCTTCACAATTAAAGGTAATTAGAGGAGCGAATCACACCTTTGATAAAAGTGAATGGGCAAAGCAAGTTATTGAACATACACTAGAATTCATAGAAAAAGAATTAAAATAAATCACTGTAAATATAGGAGGAATAAATTTGAATAGTGAATTTATGGATATAGATGAATTTCTAGAAACTATCTTAGAAGAAATTAATGAAATTGAGTATTATAATTTACCCCAAGAGGAAGAATTGGATTTTTATGATAATCAAATCAAAATAAATTCAAGACAAATAATATTATCTGAACTTGGAATTGATGGATAAGAGAAATTAATATATACTTGACATAATTTTAAAATGGTAGTAATATAATAGAAAAGATAAACTAAAGATATAGGAATACTAGGTATTAAGAATAAACTTAATAATAGTGAGTGTTAATTAGGTTAACTTATTGGAAACTCTTTAATATGGGGGGATAGTTATGTGGGAAAAGAATTTATTGTTTGATAACCAGAGTATATCGGCAGAAAACTTAAAAAAGCTTTTAGAGTTACTCAAAACAACTAAATATGGATCTGTAACATTAGTGGTACAAGATGGGATAGCTATACAAATGGAACGAAATGAGAAGTTAAGATTAAGATGAATACAAAATAATACTAAAGACTAAGAGGGTGAGAGATATTGATGTCTAAGGGAGTTGTGAAGTTAACCAGTAAACTGGAGGCTAAACTTATTTTCTGAATTATAGAAGATAATTTTGGCCTTTTTTTAATTCATTTGAGAAGAAACTAGGCCAATAGTTGAATTTATACTCGATAATAGTTATCCCTAATTTACAGTTGATAGTAAACTTCAGAAAGTAGTTTTCAATAAAAAGATGAGAGGAGAGATTTATATATTAAGAGCATTCAAACGATTACCATCTGAAAGACAAGGATACATTTTAAATGCTGCTACCCATTTGTTTGCTAAAGAGGGCTATCATCATGCCAGCATAAGCAACATATGTAGGGATGCAGGTATTTCTAATGGCGCTTTATATAAATATTTTGAAAATAAGGAGTCATTATTTTTTTTCATTCTTGATTATACTACGAATAAATTAGAAACAGAAGTATATAAGAAAAATATAGCAAATTCAAAATCTTTATATGATGACATTTATAATTTATTAAAAGGACTTAAACAATTTATTGATAATTATCACGATTATGTTTCAATTTATTGTGATTTAGGTTCTAGCTCAATGAATAGGTTTGCTTCTGAAACTTCAGAAAGACTAAGAAAATCTACTAGTATCTATACTATTAAAATGGTTGAAGAAAGTAAAAAACGTGGAGAGATAGGCCCATATGTAAAAAATGAAGTAGCAGCTTATTTGATTGATAATTATATTACACTTTTTGCATATTCCCTAGTTTCAGAATATCACAGTAAGAGAGTAAATTTATTTTTTAACTCTGAGAATAAAGTTTTGTCAAAGGATGACAAAATTAATTTGACTATAGAATCCATAAAGCTAGCATTAAGTAAAAATTCAACCTAAAAGAGAGCAATCGTTCGCTCTTTTGAATAATAACATATTAAAATTAAGGAGGACTTGAAATGAGTAATATAAAAGGTAATAATTCAAAACAAAATGACGTGGAATTAAAGTCAGAATATCTATCATTTTTTGAAGTTTTAGCACAATCTATTGGGAGTATTGCACCTACTGCCTCTCTAGCATTTGTTATACCATTAGTTTATGGTACGGCTGGTAACGGTACATGGCTCGCATATACTTTTGCATTTGTTGCGGTAGCATTGGTGGCTGTAAATTTAAACCATTTTGCATCAAAATCAGCATCTCCAGGGTCTCTATACACGTACATTGTAAATGGGCTTGGACCTACAGCGGGATTTATATCAGGATGGGCACTTTTACTTGCTTATGCGATTACGACAAGTGCGGTTTTATGTGGTTTTATTAATTTTTCAAATGTGTTATTAAAGTCTGTAGGAATTAGCATTCCACTTGTTATTTTAGGCATTGTTGGCGCAATATCTGCATGGTATGTGGCATATAAGGATATAAAATTGTCTGCTAAACTCACCCTTGTTTTAGAAGGTATTTCTTTAATATCGATATCTATTTTAGGTATTATTGTATTGATTCACAATGGTTTAAAAATAGATTTCGCACAATTAAGCCTTAAGGGTGTTTCACCTACAAGCATTAGAATAGGACTTGTAATTGCATTTTTTAGTTTTGCTGGTTTTGAAAGTGCAGCAGCTCTTGGAGGAGAAGCAAAAAAACCATTACGTACAATTCCAAAGGCAGTATTATCTAGTGCAATTATTGTTGGGATTTTCTTTGTTATATTTTCATATATCGAGGTGTTAGGGTTCATTGGAAGTAGTGTAAAATTAAATGCAGCAGCTGCACCTCTTGATACCCTTGCAAATTTAAATTCTGTTGGTTTTTTCGGACCAATTATTTCATTAGGTACTATGCTTAGTTTTTGGGCTAGTTTCTTAGCTTGCGCTAATGCAGGCGCTAGAGTTCTGTTTTCCATAGGAAGACACGGAATAGTAAATTCTTCTGTGGGAAATGTTCATGAGGATAACAATACTCCTCATATAGCAATTGCTGTGATTTCATTAATTGCCACAATAGTTCCAATGATTCTAATATCTCTTAATAATAAAATATTTGATATTTATGGTTGGCTAGGAACAATTGCAACATATGGGTTTCTTCTTAACTATGCTCTTGTTACAATAGCTGCACCAGTATATTTATACAAGGAAAAAGAATTGAAAATTAAGGATATAGTAATCTCTGCAATAACATTTATTATACTTTTAATTCCTATTGTTGGAAGTGTCTATCCTCTTCCAGCATATCCATATAATATCTTACCATTTATATTTTTGGCATGGTTAGTTGTTGGTGCTATTTGGTTTATTGTGAAAAAGGTTAAAAATCCTAGCTTAGTTTCTAATATTAAAACTGATGTACACCATATCAATGAACAATTTAAAGTTAATATATAAAATATTAAGATATTGAAAGATAATAACTAGGTAAGGAGATGGATATGTTGATAGAGGAAATAAAAAAGAGAATTGAAGAAAAAGGCATACATACTGTGGAGGTAATACATGCTGACACTCTTGGAATGCTTGGAGGAAAAATGGTTCCCATCAAAAGTTTCTTAAAAAATTACAACAGTGGGTTTGGAGTGTGTAGAGCATCTCTAGGGTGGGATATACAAGGTAATCTGTTTGAAGGAGCAGAAATTTCTGATTTTAAAACAGGATGCCCAGATGTAATCGTAAAACCGATATTATCAACTTTTAGAGAAATCCCATGGAGGAGTGGCAGTGCTTTTGTGTTTGGAGAAATTTATGAAGACAGTGGTGAAATTTTTAAATTGGCACCTAGAGAAATACTTAAACAACTTCTGACTAAATATGAAAGCCTTAAATACAGACCTTTAGTTGGGGTGGAATTGGAATTTTATTTACTTGATAATGAAAAAAAACAATTGCATCAGGGAATTCATTCATATTCGCTAAGCAAAGGATTAGAACTAGAATATGTTCTTTCTGAAATACGTAATAATCTAGAGAATATTGGTATAGATATTGAAGCTACACATATCGAATATGGACCTGGTCAAATTGAAATAATTCTTGAATATGGTGATGCGCTAGAAGTTGCGGATAAAACTATATTGCTTAAAAGTATAGTTAAGGAAGTAGCAAGGAAACATGGACTTTATGCAACATTTATGGCGAAACCCTGGGCAGGAGAATCTGGAAATGGATTACATGTTCATCAAAGTCTATGGGATTTAGAATTAAAAAAGAATGTATTTCAAGAAAATGAGAAGATTGCAACTCAATATCTTGCGGGCTTAACAAATACGTTAAGTGAGTTTATGGCATTTACATCTCCATCCATTAATTCCTATAAAAGGTTCAGCAAAGATTCATTTGCACCTGTTAATGAATCTTGGGGACATGATAATAGGACAGCGGCTGTTCGATCACTTCTTAGTAATGGAAAAGAAAGTAGACTTGAGCAAAGAGTGGGATCTGGAGATGGAAATCCATATTTGGTAATTGCAGCAAGCCTTGCTGGCGGACTATATGGATTAGAAAATGAACTTAATTTATGCGAAGATGCTTCTGCAAATGCATATTCAACAGTTAAAAAACCATTACCAAGAAATTTAGAGCAGGCGTTAGATCGTTTAGAAAAAAGTGAAACTGTCAGAAAGTATTTTGGTGAAGAATTTGTAGAACTTTTTTTATCAATTGGAAGAAATGAAGTAAGTCTTTATGAAGAAGCAGTTACCGACTGGGAATTTAATAGATATCTTGAATATAGTTAATTGTTAAAACACGGCATAATTTAGAAATATATAAATAAATAATTCACTTGACATTATTTGAAGATAGCATTATCATAATAAGAAAATTATCCGCCGGTAGCTAGCCTATAGGCGGATTTATTTGGTTTAAAAGATAAAGCATTATTTATAAAAGGAATTAAGGAGAGTGGCTTTTTATTACAGGAGGATAAAAAATGAATGATACTTTATTTAATAATGATGGCTTTTTTAAATATGAGGTTAAGGATATTAGGTCTGATGAAAAAGTGGTTTTAACATCAGGCTCTCATAATTGTGGAGGGAGATGCATTGTAAAGGTTCATGTTAAAGATGAGCGTATTATAAGAATATCTACTGAGGATAATATTCCGGATTCCTATGATACCCCACAATTGCGTGGTTGCCTTAGATGCAGGTCCTATCGAAATTATTTATATAATTATGACAGATTAAAATATCCAATGAAAAGGGTAGGGAAACGTGGTGAGGGAAAATTTGAACGGATATCATGGGAAGAGGCAATTGATACCATAGCAAAGAATACAAAGAGGATTATGAGCGAATATGGTTCTGATGCTATTTATATGACTTATGCTACTGGGAATGCTGGAAGACTTGCAGAAACAGAATGGATGGGGCGTCTACTTGGAATGTATGGGGGGTATTTATCTTTTTATGGAACGTATAGTACTGCATGCGCGCAAAAGGCCACACCTTATACCTTTGGTACAATTTATACAGGAAACAGCCGCGAAGATTGGGTAAATTCTAAATTGATTATTTTACTAGGATGGAACCCAGCAGAAACAATTCATGGTACAAATACAGCACTTTATCTTAAAAGAGCTAAGGAAGCAGGAGCAAAAATCATATGTATTGACCCAAGATATTCAGATACTGCAATTGCCTTAGCGGATCAGTGGATTCCAATTAGGCCAACTACTGACAGTGCGCTACTAGATGCTATGGCATATGTTATGATTGAAGAAAATATATATGATAAAGAATTTGTGGATACATATTGCTTGGGTTTTGATGAAGAACATATGCCAATAGACATTCCAAAGGGTAATTCTTTTAAAAGTTATATTTTGGGAAAAGGCAATGACAAAACACCCAAGACACCTATTTGGGCAGAAGCTATTACTGGCGTGCCAAGAGATATTATAATTAATTTAGCAAGGGAATATGCACTATGCAGACCAGGAGCCTTGATTCAAGGTTTTGGACCACAACGACATGCTTATGGTGAGCAAGTTGTTAGAAGTGGAACTGTGCTTGCTTCAATTACAGGGAATGTTGGAGTGAGCGGTGGATGGGCATCGGGCACAGGATATCAAGTTAGAGATAATTTTGTGGAATCTATTCCTTCGCATAATCCGAGTGAAGCCAAAATTTCTATGTTTAGTTGGCCTGATGCTATATTAAAAGGTAAAGGTATGGGACCTGAATTAAGCGTTACAGGAGTTGAAAAATTATCTTCAAACATAAAACTTATTTTTAATTTAGGTGGTAATTGCTTGATAAATCAGCATGCTGATGCAAAGGGAACAGCAGAAATTTTAGAAGATGAAAGTTTGGTAGAATTTATTGTTGTTAGTGAACACTTTCTCACTTCAAGTGCTAAATTTGCTGACATTCTTTTGCCCTCAGATAATATGATGGAGAGAGATGATATTGTTACACCATGGGGTCATGGGGACTATGTTATTTATATGAATAAAGCAGTAGAGACAATATTTGAATGTAGAAATGGTTATGATTGGATTAGTGATCTTGCAGACAAACTTGGATTAAAAGAACAATTCACTGAAGGGAAAACAATGCAGCAGTGGCTACAATATATTGTAGAGGAGACAGCAAAGAAAAATCCGGGATTTCCATCATTTAAAGAATTTAAAGAAAAATCGATTTATAGATGGCAGTACGATAAACCATCTATTGCTTTTGAAAAACAAATTAAAGATCCTATTAATAATCCATTTTCTACACCATCGGGGAAAATTGAAATCTTTTCTGAAAGGTTATGGAATAAAAATAATCTAAGGGAAATTCCTGCTGTGCCAAAGTATGTGCCTGCGTGGGAAGGACCAGAAGATCCTTTGACTAAAATGTATCCACTACAATGTATTGGTCATCATACTAAACGTAGAGTGCATTCAATGTTTGATAATATAGAGTTTATGGATGAAGTAGAACCTCAAGAGATATGGGTTAGTTCTTATGATTCCGAAAATAGAGGACTTAAAAATGGTGAATTAGTAAAAGTATTTAACAGTCGAGGAGTAATGATACTACCTATAAAAATAACCCCTCGCATTATGCCTGGTGTAGTGTCTGTACCACAAGGGGCTTGGTGGAAACCGGATGAAGAAGGAATTGACAGACGAGGTTGCATAAATACTTTAACCAAATATCATCCTACACCGCTTGCTTTTGGTAATCCAACTCACACTAATTTGGTTCAAATAACAAAAATATGACGAAAGGAGTGTTTTAATCTATGCCAAAACAGTTAGCATTTTATTTTGAGCAAAAGTATTGTGTTGGATGTAATACTTGCATGGCAGCTTGCAAGGATAAAAACAATTTAAACATGGGACAGCGTTTTCGAAAGGTTTATGAAGTTTCTGGAGGGGAATACACGGTTAATAAAAATGTTGTCGTGCCAAAGATTTATGCATTTTGGATTACGATAAGCTGTAATCATTGTATTAATCCGATATGTGTTAATGAGTGTCCAACAAAAGCCATAAAAAAACGCTTAGAAGACGGAATTGTTTTTATTGATCAAGAGAAGTGCATTGGATGTCTTCGTTGTTTAAAAAGCTGCCCTTATGAAGCACCACAATATAATTCAGCTACAAAAAAGGTTGAAAAGTGTGACTTTTGCCTAGATTTCTTAGCACAAGGGAAGGACCCAGCCTGTGTATCGGCGTGTCCTATGAGGGCCCTAGATTATGGAACATTGGATATATTAAAGCGAAAATATGGTAGCATCAATGAAGTTATAGGTATGCCCTCAGCAGAGATTACGACACCGGCATTGGTTATTACCCCTCATCGTGATGCAATTATTAGTAAATAAGGAGAATTATTTATAATGAAAAATATAAAACAGTGGTTATTAAAAAGGCAGTTAGTCTATTCAACTTTAGCACTATTTTACCGTGGAGAATTAACAAAAGGATTAGACAATTTGTATAATACTGATTTTTTGCAGCAGTTACTAGATTATAGCGATAATACAATATTGAAATCAAGTACTGTTAAAATAATTAATGATATAAAAGATAATAAAAATGACAGAAATTATATTAAATTATTGTTGGATGATTATCAAAAATTATTTGTTGGGCCAGATCATATATTGGTTCCTCTTTGGGAATCTGTATATAGAACAAAGGATAAAATAATTTTTGATGAAACCGAATTAGAAATTCGTAGGTTATATAATAAATCAGGATTAGATGTTAAAAAAACTGAACCAGCAGATCACCTTTCTTTAGAGTTAGCATTTATGGCTAGAGTGTGTGCTGAGGTAAGTGCAAATGAAACATTTAAAATGGATGAAATATTAGTAAAACAATTTGAGTTTTTAAAAGAACATCTATTGAAATGGACGCCTTCATTTGTAGAAAAGGTTAACGAAAATTCTTCAACGGAGTTTTGGATAAATTGGTCGTTAATAACAAGGAGTTGGTTGGAAAATGATTTTGGTGATTTAGAGAAAAATATACAGGTGGTAAATAGTTGAATCTATAGAAGGGGTACAAAAATCATGATTATTTTAAAAACACTCAATAAGATTATAAGTTTTAAACCGGTGGTTTATGACAATCATAGGTATTGATATTTTATTTAGATTTATTTTAAGTGCTTATTTTTTAAATGAAAAAATAAAAACCAATATGATATTGACTTTTGTAAAGCATAATGATAATATAATTAAATAAATCCACTATGTTTACTAGGATATAAGTTAACTGGAAAACCAGAGACTTTAAGTAAAATAATTGTTTTGTTTATAACAATAACAAATATTTTACCTAAAGTCTTTATTTTTTAATAACCATTTTAACATTTTTACACTACCATACAAATGGTAGTGTAAAGTGAGCTATGAAAAAATGAGATGAACTAGTTAGTCTTGAATATACGATAAATATTTTTAAAATGGCCTGATTTATTAACATTAGAAT
>JGI24146J20443_1001698_pt1 | contig 13130 bp, 10 predicted proteins | sample BarGraIncub1131A_FD_20443 | JGI IMG/M metagenome (IMG submission 20443) | reverse complement strand
ATGCCAACTAAAGTTGAATTTATTGAGGATAAAAAATATGTGAGTGGCTTTAAAATATTCAATGATAAACGTGCTTTAAATACAATTGAAATTGGATATATCTATGAGGCTATAGAAGATAATGTATTGGGTATGCAATTAGTAACAGGCTTTGCTCAAGTAGCAAATGAAAATGAAGTAAAGCAATATTTTATAGAAGGAAAAGAATTATCAAAAAAAATTATCACTAACTTAACTAGTGTTTTTCTAAAAAGTGATATTCAACCTCCAAGTACGTGGGCAGGTAAGGCAACTACTTCAATTGTATCCCCCTATTCTGATAAACTTATGATGTTTATTGTGAATTTAATATCTAGTTTTGCAACAGGTAGTAATTCATTAGGTACATCATTTAGTATGAGAAGCGATTTGCCTCTTATATTTACACAAATAGCTAAAAATTCATTTTTTTATGCTAAAAAGGGTGGGGAACTAATGATTCAACATATGTGGATGGAAGAGCCTCCTCAAATGGAAGACAGAAATCAACTTACTAAATCTAAAAGATAATACCATGATCCACATTATATAAACACATCTAAAAGTTTGAAAAAAGAGAGGGCTATGTCCCTCTCTTTTTTATGTAATGAATTAATTACTATTATGGGTAACATTTTTTCTTTTCTGAAGTAACCTGATAATTCCAGTTATAGTCAATATTATTGCTAAAGCAACAATTGCACAAAATATATATCCTAAGGATGACTTAAAGAAAGTATTTCCGAACCCAGGTATAGAATAATCTGGTAACAAAGCTTCCCGCTTACCCCCAAGTCTTGTCATTCCATCTGGAATAAATCCAAGCTTTAATTTCAAATCATCACCCGACCATTCACCAAAGGCAGTACCTTTAGCCAATAATCCGAGAGGAGTAAAAATAATTAAAGCAATCAATGCATACCAATACTTCTTTATACCACCTATCATCTTCATCTTTTCATATGATGATTTTTGAGGTGGATAAATTTGTAGCATAGCAGAATTTGATTTTTGCAGATGTCTCACTGTAAGTCCTGTTACCACGCCTTCTAGCGGACCAGCTATAATAAGATGGGCAAATAACATTGCAGGCAAAGTTTGCATCAGAGTATATGGTGCATATAATGGAGTCCCATTAGATTTATGAAATAATAATGGTTGAAGCCCAAGCTCAATTCCAGTACACAAGGCTCCAATATTAATTGCTACATACCCAGCTATAATCGAACCAACAAATCTACGTTTTGAAGAGATTTCAGAATTACCTGAAATTAACTTATACAGATAATAGCTTACAAATGGAATCACAAATGCCATATTAAATATATTTGCCCCAAGTGTAAGAATTCCACCATCCCCAAAAAAAAACGCTTGGATTATGAGCGCAATACTCACCCCTACTATTGCAGCCCAAGGTCCCAAAATAATTGCCAGTATTGAAGCTCCAACCGCATGTGCTGAAGTACCATCTGGTATTGGTACATTGTACATCATAATTGTAAAAGAGAAAGCTGCTCCAATTGCTAGTAATGGAACTTGTTTATCCTTTAATGTCTTTTTTAACTTCATTGCTGCTATGCCAATTATCGGAACCACCGCGGCCCCCAATACTGCACAGGTTTGTGGACTTAAATATCCATCAGGTATGTGCATAATATCTCCTCCTAAAGTTTAAATATTATTAGATCAAGAAATTAGTATGTTATATATTTTTTCAAAAAAATAACCACGAGGGTTCATTTGTAAGAAAATGAACCCTCGTGGTACATTATTTTAAAGTAAAATACTATTTTTAAATCATTAATTGCATCTTCGTGATACATATTGATTATATAACAAAAAATAATTTATAACAATAATTTTTTATGGAAAGTATTTCATCTTGAAGAAACAGAGCTAAATTAAATGGTATAATACAATTAGGTTTTAATTATACTTTCTAGATTGAATAGGAGTAATTATATGAACACTAGAAATAGAAGTTTAACAGAAATTAATTTAGCAGTTTTTTTATTTGGCTTATCAGGATTATTCGCGAAATTAATTTCATTGCCAGCAGTAATAATTGTTTTTGGAAGAGTTTTCTTTTCTAGTGTTTTTTTATTAATTATAATGCTCTATCTTAAAAAAGACTTAAAACTAAAACAGAAAAAACATTATTTTTATTTTCTTTTAATGGGGGTAATTTTAGCAATCCACTGGAGCACCTTTTTCAAATCTATTCAGGTATCTACAGTGTCAATAGGGTTGCTCTCATTTAGTACATTCCCTGTTTTCGTTACTTTTCTAGAACCGTATTTTTTTAAGGAAAAAATAAAGCTATCGGATATCATTGTTGCAATTATTACGTTCTTTGGTATAGTTTTAATCATACCAAAATTTGAACCAACTAACAATTTAACTCAAGGAGTTTTATGGGGGGTAGCGTCCGGTTTTACCTATGCAATTCTTTCAATTTTAAATAGGAAATGTGTAAAAGAATATTCAAGCACTGTTATTGCTTTTTATGAACAATCTATTACTACCATTGTATTAATCCCCTTTCTCTTTTTTGAGAAACCTGCACCCCAACCTAAAGATGTGCTTTTCCTTATTTTATTAGGCATAGTTTTTACTGGAATTTCCCATTCATTATTCATAAATGGCTTAAAAAATATAAAAACACAAACGGCCTCTATTATTTCTAGCCTCGAGCCATTTTATGGTATTGTTTTTGCAGCTTTTATATTAAGAGAAATACCAACATTACGAGAAATACTAGGTGGAATTATTATTTTAAACACCGTTTTTTATTCAACTATTAAATCAAAATAATTGTTTTCATTTTAAAATCCCATCGATTTTATATCTAATCATATGTACATTTTAAAAACATTACACTCTAAAAATATACAAGGAGGATAATAATATGGAAAATCAAAAATTAGATACTGAAAAAATTGTAAATGAATTATTAGAACAGGGAGAAATTTTTAACGATATTGAGGAAGATTTGTTACATGAATTAATTGATAATAGAATATCCTCAGATAGTACCATTGATCATAAACAAACACTAACTTTTGGCAACAAAATGGCTGATAAAATTGCCGAGTCAGTAGGTAGTTGGAGTTTTATAATAATTGCGTTAGCAATTATAGCAATATGGATAGCATTAAATAGTATATTCAAGAAATTATTTGACCCATTCCCATTTATACTTCTTAATCTAGTCTTATCTTGCACTGCGGCTATACAGGCACCTGTGATAATGATGAGTCAAAATAGGCAGGAAGATAAAGATAGAATAAAATCAAAAAATGACTATAAAATAAACCTTAAATCAGAATTGATTATTCAGGATCTACATAAAAAAATGGATTCATTAATTGAAGATCAAAAAACATTAGTTCAAAATCAAACTATAATGGTAGAATATATTAAAAGTTTACAAACATTAAAGTAGTCCATCCACATTGTGATATATTTTCTATGTTATAAATATTATTAAACTATCCAAAATTTTCCTGGTAAAAGATGAATAAAAACTAGATCAATGCATCATGATAATAATAAAATTAATTTTTATGAGGGGAAAAATATGAATGATTATGAAAATAATGCATTAAAAGAAATGTTTATATGGCAAGATAAGATGAAAAAGGAACCCTCCTTTTCAAGTGACATGGCTAAAGGATTACAAAACAAAATGAATAACTTAATTCCGGGTAAAGTTCAGGATATTATAAATGCATCAATTGAAAATATGGCAAAACTTGTACTCACGGGTTCTGAATATACATCGAACCCCCCATTAACAAATTCTTCCCTTTACGATCGTGAAAATTCGGCAAGGAAAAGTATTGATTTTTATAGAAAAGCTGCCACCGTGAGCGGGGCTGGCACCGGAGCTTCTGGTTTTCTAGTTGGACTTGCAGATTTCCCAATCCTCCTAAGTTTAAAGGTGAAATTTTTATATGAAATGGCTAGTATATATGGTTTTGATGTAAGTAATTATAAAGAGAGATTATATATCTTATATGTTTTTCAGTTAGCTTTTTCTAGTGACAAAAGAAGACTTGAAATTTATAAACAAATATCAAACTGGGATAATTACGTGAGGGATCTTCCCACAGATATAGATTCCTTTGACTGGCGAACTTTCCAACAAGAATATAGGGATTATATAGATTTGGCAAAAATGTTACAGCTTGTTCCAGGAATTGGGATGGCAGTTGGTGCATATGCTAACTATAAACTAATGAATAAACTATACGATACAGCGCTGAATGCTTATAGACTAAGGATCTTTAGAAAAAGTTTATAAAGCTTTTGAATTTTAGATAATAGAAAAAATCAACCCTCAAATTAACCAAATTAAGATGATGGTTGATTTATTAATTTTATGTTAAAATTTTATAACCTTTGTTTAAGATATCTACTATGTTAGAACAGCTAAAGTACTATTAATAATTTTCAGATAATATTTCAAAATATCCTTGTGGATGTGCACAAGCTGGACATAATTTTGGAGCACTTTTTCCTTCAAAAATATAACCACAGTTACCACATTTCCAAGTAACAACTTCATCCTTATCGAATACTTTATTATTTTCTATGTTACTTAATAGTTGTCTGTATCTTTCTTCATGATGTTTTTCAACCTCAGAAATTTTTCTATAAAGAAAAGCAATATCTGGGAATCCTTCTTTGTCAGCCACATCTGCAAATGCTGGATAAAGATCTGACCACTCTTCATTTTCTCCATTTGCTGCTGCTAATAAATTTGTTTTCGTATCTCCAAGAGTTACAGGATATGTTGCAGTAATTTCTACCACTTCTCCACATAAATCTTTATTTGCAAATTTAAAAAATCTTTCAGCATGCTCCTTCTCATTGTTTGCTGTTTCTATGAATATATTTGATATTTGTATAAAACCCTCTTTTTTCGCTACAGAGGAATAATAGGTATATCTATTTCTAGCTTGAGATTCACCTGCAAAAGACTTCATAAGATTTTCAGCTGTTTTTGTACCTTTTAATGTTTTCATAAAATACCTCCTTGTTTTCTCCTCAGAGAAAATAATTATCTACTATAAAGTATTCTCTATATATCAACGTTTTCCTCTTTTAAAGCATATTATTTTACAAAGAATTAATATTCTTTATAATGTTATCTACAGCCTTTTCAACGAACTTTGGATTAGTAGCCATATTCAGTCTAACAAATCCTTTGCAATCTTTACTAAACCATTCCCCAAAATCAACAGCAAGTCTGCATTTATCTTGTATAAAGGCTTTTGTTTCATTAGGATCTATGTATCCCCGTAAATCTATCCAAACAAGATAAGTTCCTTCGAGTGGTGTAATAATTAGTTTTGGTGCTTCTTCACTTAGTCTTTCTTTAACATGATTATAATTATGCCTTATCACATTCAGTAAGGAGTCTACCCACTCTTTTCCATGATTATATGCAGCTTCTGCCGCGGTTAGTCCTATAATATTCACTGCCGCTTGGTTAGTTGTTTTTGAATAAATATCATATTTTGCCCTTATTTCTTGGTTAGATATGATTATATTACAACTTAATAACCCAGCTAAGTTAAAAGTTTTAGACGGCGCTGTAACTGTTATTAAATTGTCTGCATACTTGCCACCACTTACAATCGCTGCTGGTATTTGAATATTTTGTCCAATTATAATATCTTGATGAATCTCATCGGAGGCAACAAGCACATTGTGCTTTTTACATATAGACAAAACTTTATCCAGTTCTTCCTGCGTCCAAACCCTACCAACTGGATTATGAGGTGAACACTGGATAAATAATTTAACATGGTTCTTTATAATGTCTTTCTCGAAATTTTCAAAATCTATAGTATATACACCGCTCGTATTAATTAATTCTGATGTAATTAATTTTCTTCCTGTATCAATTACCGCATCATGGAAAGGATAATACACTGGAGTAATAATAATTACTGAGTCGCCAGGGTTTGTATACGCATTAACAAAACTATATAAGGCAACGACAACACCAGTTGAAAAACGCATCCATTTTTTATTTACTTCATAGTTATGTTGATTCTTTTCCCAATTAATAAAAGAAGTATAATAAGAGTCAGGCACATAGGCATATCCAAATACTCCATGTTCGATTCTTTGCTTCATTGCTTCAACTACTACTTCTGGAGTTTTAAATTCCATGTCTGCAACCCACATAGGGATTAAATCCTTATCTCCATAACGCTTATCTAGCATATCCCACTTTAATGAATTTGTACCTCTCCTGTCAATTGAATACTTTTCACAAAAATTCTTTATATCCATGATAATACCTCCTTCTCCTTTGACAATTTATTAAATGGTCAATTTTCTTCTTTAGTTCTAATTCTATAATGCTTTAAATAAAATTATGTGTTTTATTATTATTGATTAAAAAACCACCTCACTTTCAACTATTAAGCCAAAGTAAGGTGGTTTTAATGTTTTTTAAATATTACTTCCTGTAATAACATATCTATTTGCTTCATAAGTTACATTTAGAAAGCTGGAATTACAGCACCTTTATATTTTTCTAAAATAAATTTTTTAACTTCTGGTGAATTTAATGCCTTTGAAAGTGCTTGTATATAAGGCTTATTTTTGTCTTCTTTTCTAACTGCAAGTACATTTGCATAAGGAGATTCTTTTGATTCAACTACTAGTGCATCCGTTAGCTTTAATTTAGCTTCCATAGCATAATTTGAATTTATGACTGCTGCATCCAAATCTTTTAAAATTCTTGGAAGTTGTGGAGCGTCTAATTCAGTTATTTTTAAATTCTTTGGATTTGATGTAATATCAAGTTTTGATATTAGGTCTCCACTCTTTAATTTTAATAACCCTGCTTTTTCAAGTACTCTAAGTGCTCTTGCTCCATTTGTGGGGTCATTTGGGATAGCAATACTTGCTCCATTTTTTATATCACTTAGTTTTTTGTATTTATTGGAGTATAGGGCCATTGGTTCGATATGAACCTTTACAGTATAATCAAGGTCTAGACCCTTTTCTTTACTAAATTCCTTCAAATAAGGTATATGTTGAAAATAATTAGCATCTAATTGTTTTTCGGCAAGTGCTGTGTTTGGTGTTACGTAGTCAGTAAATTCTACTATTTTAAGAGTATATCCCTCTTTAGCGAGAATTGGCTTTACCACCTCTAATATTTCTTTATGAGGAATTGGTGATGCCCCTACTGTAATAACTTTTTTATCAGTTACAACTACTGCTTTCTTTGATCCACATCCGCCTAAAGCGAAAATCACAACTATTGATAATAACACACTTAATAATTTTTTCATTTTAAAGTCCCCCTCTTAATTCTTGATGTCTATTTTTATAATAAAATCATCTTCTTGGAATATTCAATCATCACCTTCACAGCAACAATATCAAAAACAACAGATGAATATTTATTTTATCATTTTACTGTATAGTAAATTTCCTAAGGCCTGAATTATTTGTACAACTACAATTAATATTATTACAGTATATATCATGACATCTGACTGAAATCTATAATAACCATATTTCACAGCAACATCCCCAAGACCACCGCCACCAATTGTTCCTGCCATAGCTGAGTACCCTATAATGTTTATTACAGTTAAAGTAATTCCAAGAACTATAGATGGCATTGCCTCTTTTAACATAACGTTAAATATAATTTGATGAGTTTTTGCACCAAAAGATTTAGCAGCTTCAATAATTCCATAATCTACCTCGAGAAGTGCAGATTCTATTATTCTTGCAGCAAAAGGAGCTGCTCCAAGCGTTAGTGGAACTATAGCTGCATTAGTACCTATAGTTGTTCCAACAATTAGCTTAGTTAAAGGAAATATAGATATCATTAATATAATAAATGGAAATGATCGAAGTATATTAACTACTAAATTTAAACTTTTATAAATTAGAGCATTTGGCCGTAAACCAATAGGTCCAGTTATAATAAGTCCAACTGCTGCAATGAATCCTAAAATTACTGTGAAAATTGTAGATACAGTCACCATGTATAATGTATCTATTAGTGCAGGTAATAAAACTTCATTAAATAGCATTTATGCTCCCCCTTATTATTACTTATTATCTTCTTTATATTCATCAATTTGAAGAGAATCATTATCGATTTCCCACCCTATAGATCTTTCATCTAAATAGTTTATTATTTTTTCCTTATTTTCTCCACTTGTATTTATTATAAGGCTGCCCATTACATTATCGCGAAATTTTTCAAGCCTTCCCCATACTATTGAAAAATCAATATCAAGTTCCCTAGCTAAGGACGTTATCAGGCAACTCTGAGTAATTTCCTTTGTAAAAAATATCTTAATATTATAGCCCGTACTAGGCAGTAATTCTTCCTCACCAATAAGTATTTTCATTTCCTTTGTTGGCTTAATAAATAATTGGTCAGTTAATCCATGACTTTTAATTCTGCCACCTTCTAAAAGAATAAATTTATTACAAATTTCTTTTACTACTTCCATCTGATGAGTAACTACAACGATTGTTATATTAAACTTTCTATTTATATCTCTTAAAAGCTGCAATATAGATTTTGTGGTTTTAGGGTCTAATGCAGAGGTCGCTTCATCGCAGAGTAATATTTTAGGATTAAGTGCTAATGCCCTTGCAATTCCAACTCTTTGCTTTTGACCTCCACTAAGCTGGCGTACGTTAGTGCTGACTTTATCATTAAGTCCTACTAAATCTATTAAACTGTCTACTCTTTCCTTAATAAATTTTTTATCTTTTCCCCATATTTCTAGTGGGAAAGCTATATTTTGAAAAACATTTTTAGTATTAATAAGATTAAAACTTTGAAATATAATACCCACATCTTTTCTAAATTCTCGAAGCTCTTTTAAATTTAGTTCCGCTACCCCTTTGCCCATTATGTTAATGCTTCCCGCATCGTAGGTTTCAAGGCCATTAAAGCACCTTAGCAAAGTAGATTTGCCTGCTCCACTGTGACCAATAACTCCATAAATATCACCCTTCTCTACTGTAAAAGAAATATCACTTAATACTTTCACCTCTGAAAAACTTTTACTTACACCTTGAACTTTAATCATGACATCCCTTCTCCTTTTCAATGCTTATAATTCATCTATAGTCTCTAATATTGCCGTAAGGCACATCCATACAAACATAATTTATTTCCCAAAAAAATAGTACCTAAGAAAAACTTTGGCACTATTTCCAAACTTATTCTTATCTTGCAGCAATGCTACAGGATTTAACACCATGCATCATATAATAATGCTGGTTGTCGGGCTTCATTGGGCCATTCCCTCCACCTCTCTTGATAAGACCTATTAAATTTTAATTATATATAACTCACAACAAAAAACCTCTTTCATCAAAATATAATGATGAAAGAGGTATAAATATTCAAAGACACCTCTCTCATCTTCCGTTAAGTTACAATGAACTTAACGCAGGAATTAGCACCTATTCAGATAGAAAAAATCTGATGGTTGCCGAGGTTTCATCGGGCCGGTCCCTCTACCTCTCTTGATGAGAATTAACTGATTTATTAAATTATATTCATGATATCACTATCTTACCGATATGTAAAGGAGGAAATTTACTATTGTATAAATCTCTATCCTCTTGGAGCATAGATAATAATAGCCGCACCTATTACTGCTATAGTTCCACCAATTAGATCAAATTTATCTGGAATTATGTTATCAATCTTCCAACCCCATAATATTGAAAGTATAATAAATATACCCCCATAAGTTGCATATACTCTACCAAAATTAGCATTTGAAGGTTGAAGTGTAGGAATTACACCATATAAAATTAATGCTACCGCTCCAGTAACTGCATATATTATGCTTTTCCCCTCGCGTAACCATATCCATACAAGGTATCCCCCGCCTATCTCAAATATTCCGGCTAGAACAAAATAAAATATTGACTTAATCATTTCCATATATATTTCTCCTCTAAATACCCATTGTTAAAGTTATTCAATATAAAAATTATAAGAGTTTCCACCTTTTTGCTTAGTTGAATACATTGCGTTAGTCCCATTGTTTACTTTCACCGTTTAATGCAACCATCATTACTTATTTATTCTATTCAATTATACAGTTATTCATATAAATTTCAATGCAAAAAAAGTCAGGGTATCTAATCATTAAAATTAACTTACCAATTTTTTTTAATATCTTCTATAATACTTAACATTTATGTTACAATGTACTATAGTGATAAAGTATGTACAAAATAAATATGAACGAAAATACTTCATACTTAACTCCAATATTTTAGAATAAATATCAACTATATGGCATAAGTCTTATACTGTAGTGTTATTGACAAAAATGTAAGATAATTATATTATTAGCAAATAAGAACTGACCCTTTTCATCACATATAAGAGACTAATAAGATTTCTAATATGTTGATTCTATTGACAATGGATTGATAATAGAATTCAATTTAGACATAAAGATAGAATAATATTTGTGTCGACCAAGTATTATTTAATACACATAAAACTGCTGCCCCTTTGTGTATATTATGAAATATGGTCGTCCAGACCAACACTGGACAATTTCTTTTTTTGTACTATAAAAAGGAGGAGATATTAATGGATGATAATGAAGTCGTAGAAGTCATAAAAACAACAAAGGTTAAAAAGAAGTTATGGAAAAAAATTGTTAAAGGTTTATTGATATTTTCTGCAATAATTTTCTTAACAGGTACTGTAACTTTAGGGTATATTTATATTAAATATGGTTCTAAAGTACAAGCGACTATTAATAGCGGTAATACAATAGCACAATCCATAAAGGAAACCGATTTTAATACCAGAAAGCCAACAGAAGTTTATGATAATAAGGGTAAACTATTAAAAGTATTTAAAACAAATACGTACTATTACACGAAAGAAGCAGACTTAAATCCATATGTGGGCCAAGCTGTTACTTCAATAGAAGATGAGAGGTTCTATGAACATAATGGAATAGATTATAAAGGCATTCGACGATCTATTTGGATATACATAAAGTCAAAGGGTACTATCCTCCAAGGTGGATCTACATTAACTCAACAACTTGCAAGAAATGTATTCCTTTCATTCGACGTAACTATATGGAGAAAATTAGAGGAATCAGTTGTAGCTTTGGATTTAGAAAAAAAATATTCAAAATCACAAATATTAGAATTCTATGTAAACAATGTAAACTATGGTAATGGCTGTTATAGCATCGAAAGTGCTTCACAATATTACTTTCAAAAGACTAACAAGGACTTAGATGTATCTCAGATAGCTATGCTTGCTGCTATTCCTAATAATCCATCCTATTATAACCCTATTAAACACATGAAAAACGCAACAAGTAGGAGGAACTTAGTTTTAGACAAAATGCTAAGTTTAGGCAAAATTTCAAAAAACGATTGTGCTGTAGCGAAGGCCGAGGTTATTAAACTAAATGTAAAAGCACGCGTTGCAGAAGCTCCTATGGATTACAGCATTCAATATGCTGTTCACAATGCAACATTAAAACTAATGGAGCAAGATGGTTTTGTTTCAAAATATAATTTTAGTAATGATAAAGAGCGAAAAGCCTATTTCACTAAGTATGATGATGAATATGCCACTAAAGAAAAACAACTCCTTAGTGGAAGATATAGAATAGACACATCTATTGACACTGCGAAGCAACAAAAGTTGCAAAGTGTAGTTGATAGCAAGTTAGCTCCATATACACAAATAGATTACAAAACAAAACTATATAAAAAGCAAGGTGCAAGTGTTACTATAGATAATAATACAGGTGAAGTAGTTGCTATCGTTGGAGGTAGAAGCCAAGCTGGTAACACATTTAACAGAGCCTTTTTAGGAGTAAGACAACCAGGTTCTTCTATAAAGCCATTGATAGCATATACCCCTGCATTTGAAAGAGGATACATTCCAGCCAGCGAATATATAGATGCGCCAATAGATCACGTAAATAATGATGATTTTATATTTCGTGGATCTGTATCTTTAAAATATGCGCTTGATATATCTATAAACACTGTTGCTGTTAGATTAGTAGAAGAGAATGGCGTAAAAAAATCCTTAAAATATCTACAAAATATGGATTTCAAGTATATAACCCCCGAAGAATACCCTGTAGTTGGTATAGGTGGTTTTACACTGGGCGTCACTCCGGTTGAAATGGCTTCGGGCTATTCAACCCTTGCAAGAAACGGTGAATTTATAGAACCAACTAACGTACGTAAAATAACTAATACCGTACTTAATACTGTATTATTTGAAAATAAACATACACAAACTAAAATATATGATAGCGGCGCTTCTTACCTTACTACTGATACTTTAAAAAGCGTCCTAACAGAAAGTTATTCAACAGGAAATGGTTTATCTCTCAATGACTACCCTTATGCCGCAGGTAAAACAGGAACTACCGATCAATCAAAAGACTGCTGGTTTATAGGATATACACCATACTATACAACATCTGTTTGGGTAGGCAATGACACCCCTACTCCTCAGAATATGTTTGGTGCTAATGAACCAGGGCAGATATGGAAAGATTATATGGAGTACCTACACCAAGGTTTAGAACAAAAGGACTTTGTTCGACCTAATACAGTTGTTACTAGGAACGGAATATTAATGGATACACTATATATTAAATTAAACCCAAATGGTAGCAAAATACAAAGTGTTGTTAAACCTAAATTGGACACATCAGCTAAAGATGCGCTAACTACACAGCAAGAAACCACTAATGAAAGCTTAGCTTCAAATGCTATTAGTGCTCTTGAAGGTTTTTCTTTATCAAATAAATCACAATATAATCAATATGCGCAGTTAGTTCAGAATGCTACTTCCGCTTTGCAAAATGTAAAAAACGCAAGCACTTATTCTAGATTACAAGCAAGACTACAATCTATGATAAATGTATTTAACAGAGGAAAAGCTAGTTTAGACACTCCTACAAAAACAACGCCAACAACACAGACACCTACAAAATCTGGAACAGGAACTGGTACTGGAACCGGTACTGGAACCGGTACTGGAACTGGTACTGGAACCGGTACTGGAACCGGTACTGGAACCG
>JGI24146J20443_1001689_pt1 | contig 13207 bp, 15 predicted proteins | sample BarGraIncub1131A_FD_20443 | JGI IMG/M metagenome (IMG submission 20443) | reverse complement strand
TCGCCTGCTGTGTTCGCGAAGAATTTCTCTGTCCAGCAGACTGCCGCTTGAGATGCGAGTGTCCACTATTGACAGGTCACCTCAACCTATTTCGAATACATCGGATTGTTAGGAGATTCATTAATATCATGATTGGCAAATTTGGCCACGATTTTTATGATCAGTCTGCGCCGGACATACTGGTGACCACCCCGGGTGGTGACACACAAGATCAGTTCCCGTCAGCCACCAGTTCTGGCAAGGCCACTAATTTCCGCCGCGAGCCGCAAGGGTTGTGGCCCAAGCCAGTGCCGAGGTGAAGATGTTTAAGCAATGGAGATAAGTTCGCTGAGGGGGTGGGGGTGTTTGAAAGGAAAGGTTGTGGATCTCACTGAAAAGCAGGGCTGAGAGAAGGTGAAAGGGCAGTGAAACGCTAGAAAAGAGTGAGCTAAAACCTTTAAAAATGGGAGCCATTCACCCTAGTGTTATTTAGACTTTTAGTGGGGCACCAGTGACTACTGTTTTTGGCTGTTTCCCGTTTGGGAGTCATTCCCTGGACTGTTATGTGTTCCTCCGAATGACAAATCTGAGATGGTGAAATGGCAGAAGTCACCAGGAAATGACTAATGAAAACCTTGAAAATTTCGGGGTTATTCACTGGACCCTTATTTGAATTTATAGGGGGTGGGCAGAAGACGATGTTTTTGGGCGCGTTTTAGGTTTCGGGGTTACTCACTTTTTAGGTGAGCTCACCTTCTGTTATTCTGGACGACATGGACTCTAATTGGAAACCTGAACCGTTCCGCAGGAGACAAAAGCCATTTGCCGTGAAAATGTCTCCTCTTTTATGCTGATTGATTTGGATTTATAAAAAAACGGTTACACATAAGCTACTTGGCTAATATTTTTGGTCATTCCAAACCAGCATGATCCCCTTTTAGTCAATTCTTGACGAGTCGTACCGGCCTGATCCCCTCTTGGCCCGGACCCAATGTGCTTTGGCCATTATAGCCAAGGTGTCCAGCACTGTACCCGATTGGACACATTAATGATTCGAATCCGGCTAAATATCATCAATTCACAGCTAATAAGGTCTATTTATTATTTAATTATATTTTTTGCTCAGTTGGCGACTTTTAGGTGTAAGCGAACTCTATTAGTTAACTTACTGTTATTTATCAAATGCTTAAACCTCTTTTCCGGGCACATCCGACCAAAACGGGTACCTTATTGACAAACTGTACCATTTGTTTTCTGATTGATCCAAGGTGATCCTCTGTTATATTATCTAGTTAGCCCCAACTGCTCAGTTTGAGCTATTTATGAGAGGTGCTTATTGTCGGGCAATAAACGTTACCCTTAAGAATTCTGGAGGCATAAATTGCAAAAACCTCCGAAATTGAGGCCGGTCAAGATCAGGCCAACTTCACTTTGTCCGCGAGTTGCCGGTGCATATCCCGGCCCTCGGCATCCTTTTTCTCTAACATAATAAACAAACCTTTGCCGCCGCTCTTGTCTTCCCAGAGCTTTCCGATCTGTTTTTTCTCCCTGCTGTCGTCATTTGTGACGTAGCCAGCACCCTTGTATTCCACCACAAACACCCGCCCGTCGACCAACTCCGCCACAAAGTCAGGGTAAAAACGATCCGTTGAAGTCGGCAGCCAGAAAGAGGTCTTTGGTTGGATAGCCAGATTCCGGACCCAATGCTTCACTTCCTTCAGGGCCGCAATGGCACATGCACACTGGAATTCTTCGCCCTGACTTTCCAGCTCGCCGATTACCGGGTAAAAATGCTTACCCCAGAGATCAAAGCGCCCCTTGTACGCCCATGCCGCCGGATACATCCGGCGAATAAAGCACCACTAACAATCAACCTACAAGCCCCACGCATTCGACCCGAAAGACCGCACTGGAGCCGGATATGGAGCTGAGAGTGCGACCAAGCGCCACAAGACCGGCAAGAGGAGTCGCCGTCGTTGTCGAATCGCTCCACCTGTAGCAGGGACATGTCGGTTCCGGTGGGTTATTTGAGGAGTGGAAGCAGATGCCGAGGATGGCAATCCTGTGGTGAATTGCGGCTTATGATTGACTCGGACAACTTAAAGATTAGAATCTAACAACTAACCCGACGAATTGTTGCGGCACGGCTCCTAATGAATTTCCAGACAGGGGTGTGAAAAATCATGAACCCTTTGTTCCGAATACCGATCAGCTTTCAACTCATAATTATAGTTCTCATTGTGGCACTTCCCGCAGCGGGCATCATTATCTATTCCGGTGCTCATCAGAGAAATCATGCCATCTATGATGCACGCAAGGAAACCCAGAAACTTGTCGATAGGATTGCAGCAGAGCAATATGCTCTGATTGCCTCTGCTCAACAGCTTGTTGTTTCCGTTTCTCAATTACCCGAAACCAAAGAGAAAAATATTGCCAAGGTGGATTTAGTTTTAAGCAACCTTCTAAATTTACAGCACAAATCACAAACTAACTTGACATTCTTATTTATCGCTGATCGTACAGGCACGGTCTGGTCCTCAGCAATACCTTTTGCAAAGCCAATCTCGATTCACGACCGACGATACTTCAGAAATGCACTGGCAAGCGGACAACTATCCTCTGGAGAATTTCAAATAAACAGGATTACGCATGAGCTAGCTTTAATTTTCGGTTATCCGTATACCAACAATCAGAGTGAGATTATTGGGGTGGTATGCGTAGGAATTGGTCTGGAAAAATACGGAGCTTTACTGAAACGAATGCAGTTACCTAATAGAGCTAATATTGCTTTCATTGACCACAAAGGATTGTTTCTGTACAGCGCCACCGACCCTGAGAAACGCATCGGGCAGCAGTCCGATCCTGTTTTATTTAAGAAGATGCTAGAAGGTCCAGATGCAGGTACATCAATAGCAGTCGGCATTGCCGGTGATTCACCACGGCAAGAACGTTTTGTAAGTTATCAAAAGTTGCGTCTTGAAGGTGAGCAAACGCCCTACATGTATATACGGGTGGGGATTCCAGTCGAGTCTGCTCTGTCAGAGGCAAACGAACAGATAGTCAAAAGTATATCAATGTTTGCATTAGTTCTGATATCGGCACTGTTTCTGGCTTTGTTCATCGGCAAACGGTCCATTGTAGACCGGATCGACTTATTGGACAGAGCCACAGAAAGTCTTACTAATGGTGACCCTCACATCAGGGTTTCTGATATTGTAAAGGGAAGCGGATTGGGCAAGCTGGCGAAATCATTTGATATCATGGCCCAGCAACTAGCATCGAAAGAGAAACTACTACTTGACAAACAACTCAAACTGGAAGAATTCAACGCATCTCTCGAACAACGTGTTGCAGATGCAGTGTTGGGTTTACGCAGAATGGATCAGATTTTGATATCGCAGAGCCGTCAGGCTGCCATGGGAGAAATGATCGGCAATATCGCCCATCAATGGCGTCAGCCGCTCAACACGCTGGGGCTGATCGTACAGGAATTACAGATGACCTATGGTCGTGATGAATTTAACAAAGAAAGTCTAGATGCCAGTGTCAAGAAAGCCATGGAATTGATATTGCACATGTCGCAAACAATTGACGATTTCAGGAATTTCTTCAAACCGGATAAAGAGAAAATACTGTTCCATGTCAATCAGGCTATCGAAAAGATTTTATCTCTTGTCAAACCAAACTTCAAAAACCTGAGCATCAATATTGAAGTCATTGGAACTGATGGTACTGAGATCTTCGGATATGCACACGAATATTCTCAAGTTCTGCTCAATATCCTCCTCAATTGCAGGGATGCGTTTGAAGTGAGCAACATCGACAGGCAACTGGTTATTACAATAGCTGTTTCCAAGGAAGACAACAAGTCCGTGGTAACTGTTGCTGACAACGCAGGAGGCATTCCCGAAGATATCATTGACAAGATTTTCGATCCGTACTTTACCACCAAAGGTCCAGACAAAGGAACTGGGATCGGGTTATACATGGCGAAAAGCATCATAGAGAAAAACATGGGCGGGAGACTAACTGTGCGGAACACGGCGGATGGTGCGGAATTCAGGATTGAGGTCTGAGTAACACGTAAGTGGTAGCAATTGGAGGTCACATGAAGATAACCGATTTCATTGACGGTAAATGTGAGGCTCTGAAAGAATCACAGGGATTCGTCAACGACTGAGTTAAGACCAATGGGACCCCGTGCTTGATATGTAGTAAATACAAGTCCAAATGTCGTTTCTACAAGGTGTTTGTAGACAAGAAAGTGATCTGCGATGAAGACAATCCACCGTGACATGGTTACGAACGATCATCCCCTTCGCGACTATGTGTTTCCACTCACCCTAACCAACCCCTGTGACCGCCCCAAAGACCATCCCCCCGGCCTTTCACGGACAAGCCGTACCCATAACTTCAGAAGGCCAACCCAAGGCAATCCTCGGTGCTCCTGTGGTGGATAGCCAACAGCTTCCGACGACCAGCCATTCACCTTCTCCCAGACCGCATCCCAGAGGTGCGCCACGGCGAGGATCTGGTGGAGCATCAACATGCGTGGTCCGGCATACCGCATGAGCTTGAGGAACTGACGGTGCATTCTTTGATGGCTACCATCAGCTCACCCAAATCTAATGGCTTCAACAGGTAAGTATTAACGCCAATCCCTTTGAACTGAGGTAGGAAATCTCCTTCGTCGTGTGCTGTAAACACAATGAACTTAGTATCAGCTTTTAGGGATTGAATTTCGTTGACCATATCGAAACCGTTCATTTCCGGCATGCTGATATCAGTGAGCACAACATCCGGGGCATGCTCGATGAAGAGTTCTACACCAGTTGCCCCATTATCTGCTGAGTAGACGATTGCATCGGGGAATTCCTTGGCCACCATTCGACCAATGATCTTGTTTGCCGCTCGGTTATCTTCAACAATCAATATGGAAACTTTCGTTTTCGGCTGTTGTTGAAGATGCACCTCAAACCTCCATTCTGTAGCTAGACGCCACTTGGCGGATCTGTTTGCCGACGTGTCCATCTCTAATGCTTCTCTGTGTCACTTTGTAACTGCGGCGATGATCTGGGTTTGCCAACTCTTTAAATTGTTGAGTTGCAAAGGTTCTACGTAACAATATAACACACCTAGCCAAAGTTTTTGACTTGAGAGTATTATTGTTTTCCAAGCTAAATCTCGATTCGGAACTCAGCGCCATCCCCGACATTTCGCACGGTCAGATGCCCTCCCATGCTCTTCTCTATAATGGCTTTGGACATGAACAATCCGATCCCAGTCCCCTTTTCTCCCTTGGTGGAAAAGTACGCATCAAACAGTTTGTCTATGATCTTCTCGGCGATCCCACCGGCGTTATCGGTGATGGTAACGACCGACTTGCGACCTTCCGCAAACGAGTGGATGGAAATCAGGGCATTGTCCACCTTGCGCTCGACTAGGGCATCTCTGGCGTTCAAGAGGATGTTCAGGAGCACCTGAGAATACTCATTTGGAAAGCCGGTAGCCGTCGGGTTGCCTTCAGGGTGTACAGCAATGCCAACACCCTGATCCTCTAATGTCTTTTCGGTGAGGGCGAGTGTACGTGTGATCACCTGATTCACGTCGAAAATAATAACTTTCTTGTCAATCTTGAATAGGTACCTGAAATCATTTATAGTTTGCGACATATGCTTGATTTGCTTCATAGCCTGCCGGGTATTCTCATTAAGTAACTCACCGGTTAATGTTCCAGTCTCATGGTAGAACGGAAGTTGTTGGACGATTAGTCCCAGTGCGTTCAGAGGCTGGTTCCACTGGTGGGCTATATTGTGGATCATCTCGCCCATAACGGACAGGCGGTCCTGAAGAATCAGCATCTGGTCCTTTTGGCGAAGTTCTTCCACGTCCTTTGCAATGCGTACTTCAAGAGATCGGTTGATTTCTTCGAGCTGTTTTTTTCCGAAGGCTGCTAACACCGTTAGATGAGCCACTTCTGCGGCCTTTGCCACTTTCAGCCGCGCCATCTCTGCAGCCTCTATCACTCTTTGAAGAGCCAAAGTCTTAGCCTCCCCCACAGTTCGACGCGCCAATGTTTCCTTCTTATGAGGCGCCCCTGTCATTTCTTCTGCCTTTAGAAGAGCTTCTGCAACTTCATCTTCCATAAGCTGAAGCGCCAAAGCTTCGGCCTCTCCCACCGTTCGACGTGCCAAAGCCTCGGCCTCTCCAACCGTTCGACGCGCCAAAGCTTCCTTCTTATGAGGCTGCCCTGTCATATCTTCTGCCTTTAGAAGAGCTTCTGCTACCGCATCTTCCACAAGCTGAAGCGCCAAAACTTCGGCCTCGCCCACCGTCCGACGTGCCAAAGTTTCAGCCTCTCCCACCGTTCGACGGGCCAAAGCTTCGGCCTCTCCCTTTTTCCGGTTCGACTCCAAAGTCCTATCAGCCTCATCCCTAGCTTGGCGTAGCTCTTCATTCTGCATCCCAAGTTCGATCTGGCAAACTTCAAGCTCATGAACGAGTCTCTGGATCACTTCGTCGGTTCGAGGGGAATGCTGTGCCGGTGTTCTCTCCTGCAATCGCTCTTCGGGATTGCGGCGCAGTTCGTCTGACGATAATAGGTTCATGTCGTTGTGGCTTAACACTGATACCTCCTTCATCCCGAGTCTGGAGTTGAAGCCATGTCACATAATACCTTTTTTGTAAAGCTAAATTTTCTTACGATCTTTCCAAGCAATCCTAACGAAAGCCAGAATCTTCATGCCGAATCCGCTACCATGTCCATCACCGCTTTACGCTCGAAGCTGGCGCAAGTAGGCGATGCTGAATCATTCGAGGAATACATCACATGTAACAGTTATGCCAAATATGACGGATTATATTGACGGATCACTATCCGCGCCACCAGCTCCACACTTTTTATTCTTACATGTCAACCACTTGCTGTCGAAGCAATCCGTACGCCCTCTGGCGTGTTTGTTGCTTTTCTGCTTCGAATTATTTGCGGCCCCCCCCGGCGATCCGCTCCTTCAGCTTCTCAGTCTCCGATTCGACTTTCGGTTTTTCACAGCCATCGCCAGAGCTTTGGGCTGTCCGATTATCGTCACCAGCTTCTTGCCACGGGTCACTGCTGTGTAAATTAGGTTTCTCTCCAGAAGGATATAGTGCTGCATTGCCAAAGGGATCACAACCGCTGGGTACTCCGACCCCTGACTCTTGTGGATACTCGTCGCATATGCCAGTTGCACCTCGTCCAGTTCCCCGAACTCGTACTCGACCAACCTGCCGTCGTAGTCAACCTGAAGCGCCCCTTCCTCCATGTCTATGGTCGCGATCACCCCAATATCCAGTAGGAAGACCTGATTAAACTGTCACTTTTCCACAAAGCCCCCCTCAACATGTTGAGGTTTCCACAGAATCTTGAGGCTAGATGGAACATTGCATACCTCTTTGATGCTCTCTCTCACCAGTCTAACACTCCGTTGTTAAGGCTAAATCTAGCCTTCTGAATTTATTTGGAAGAATTGGCATGCTGTTTGCTTTCTTCCCATTATGGTTTTGGTTAGCGTATCCTTAAGTGGGTTCTTATTACCACGCAGGAAAGGGGTGTATATCTGAATTAAGGATTTTTTAAGTTTATTTAAGATGGGATTAGAGGAGCTGTATTGGGCTAGTAGTTTGGCAATTAACAGTAGTCATAACACTAGATTGAAAAGGAGGATTTCATGAAACGATTTACGCAGCAGAAAACTCATCTTGCATGTATGGCAGTTCTGGGTGTTTTTATCTTTGCCACTGGTGCAAGCGCAGCAGGTCCCAGCCCAGTTAACCTTAGAACAGCTGGAAGTTTTACGATTCTGACAGAAACAGGGATCACAACTACTGGAACCACCACAGTGGTTGGAGATATGGGGGTTAGTCCTATCGCCGCGACTGCCATGACGGGATTTGGACTGATCGCGGATTCCACGAATACATTTTCTACATCGTCTTTAGTGGCCGGGAATATATACGCAGCCGACTATGCTCCGCCTACTCCTACCAAAATGACCACGGCTATAGGCGACATGGGAACCGCGTTCACGGACGCTGCCGGAAGAACATCACCTAATTTCATTGAACTGGGCGGCGGAGATATTAGCGGGAAGACACTTCTTCCGGGACTTTACAAATGGAGTACAGGAGTTTTAATCACAAATGCCGGAATTACTCTCGCGGGTGGCCCAAATGATGTCTGGATCTTCCAGATAGCTGGAGATATGATTGTGAACAATGCCGCCATATTTACCCTGATCGGCGGTGCGCAAGCCAAGAACGTATTCTGGCAGGTATCTGGCAAAGCGACCTTTGGAACAACGGCTGACGTAAAGGGAATTATCTTGAGTCAAACACTGATTTCGATGAATACCGGTGCAACGTTAAGCGGTAGAGCGTTGGCACAGACCGCAGTTACGTTAATCGCAAATACCATTACTGCTCCGTAAGACAAACGTTATTTGGTTTGAATGTAGAACATAGTGGATCTTCCCGTATTTGAACATATGGGAAGGTCCACAGTGAATTCAGAAGCATAACAGAACAACTCGTATCTTGATGCAGTCATGAATGCCAATGTTAGGCAATGACAATGGTTCGGGATTTTGTTTCGGCACGTTGCCACGGCTTCCTCTTGCTGGGAGACGTGCTGGGGAGTCGCCGTGATGGTTCATTTCCCTTCTGCGATCCTCTCCTTCAACTTCGTCAACCTCCTGTTCGATTTCCGATTCTTCACTGCCATCGCCAATGCTTTCGGCTGTCCTACAATTACGACCAGTTTCTTCCCCCGAGTAACTCCCGTGTACACCAGATTCCTTTCGAGAAGCGTGTAGTGCTGCATTGCGAGCGGTATGACCACAGCCGGGTACTCCGACCCCTGACTCTTGTGGATACTCGTCGCATATGCCAGTTGCACCTCGTCCAGTTCCCCGAACTCGTACTCGACCAACCTGCCGTCGTAGTCAACCTGAAGCGCCCCCTCCTCCATGTCTATGGTAGCGATCACCCCGATGTCGCCGTTGTAGACCTCCTTCTCGTAGTCGTTGACGGTCTGGAGCACTTTGTCGCCGGGAGAAAAGGTAGTTCCGAACCTGATCACCTTCGGCTCGCTATTTTCGTTCAAGATCTTCTGCAACTCGGCATTCAGGGAGCGAGCACCCAGCCCACCACGGTTCATGGGCGTCAGTATCTGAACATCCTTCACTGGGTCCAGACCAAACCGCTTGGGGATACGCTGGGTCACCACCTGTACCAGCTTGGAGAAGATCTCCTCGGGAGTCTCTGCCGGGATAAAGTAGAAGTCGGACAGCTCGGTCCCCTCCGCTTTCAGCGGCATCTCGCCCTTATTGATCCGGTGTGCGTTGACAATGATCCGGGAACTTGCAGCTTGGCGGAAGATTTCGGTGAGCCTGACCGTCGGCACCACACCTGAGTCGATGATGTCGGCCAGAACAGATCCCGGTCCAACTGATGGTAGCTGATCCACGTCGCCGACAATCATCAACGCAGCTCTGTCAGGTACGGCAGAGAGGAGCCGGTTCATCAAGACGATGTCAACCATCGAACTCTCGTCGATTACCAGCAGATCCGTCTCCAGCGGGTTGTCCTTGTTCCGTTTGAAACCGAACGTTTTAGGGTCGAACTCCAGCAGACGATGAATGGTTTTTGCTTCCAGTCCAGTGGATTCGGATAGACGCTTCGCAGCACGTCCGGTCGGAGCGCAGAGAGTTACCTATGGCTTCGATGTACTCCCCCGGTGTAACCGACGCAGCAGATCCGATGACGGTGACCAGATCGTGCTGCCCCCTTACCTTGGCACGTAGGACGCAGAACCCTGATTCCTCACTGTGGAACGTTACCCGCTCCACGGAACCGGAGAGACGTTCGGCTGGGGCATCTTGGTTGTGTGCTGGCTTCTTCATAAGGTAACTCGCTGGAAGATTCTGGAAATCTGATCTGAACTTCCTGATACCACGGAAGAGGGTCAGCAAGCAAGGACGGTGACATGGCAAGTGAAAGATGGCAGGGCGGTTGCTTTATGAACCAGATTGATATAGATTACACTAATGTTATTTCATCAACCCACTATTGATTGAACGGAAAGACCTTTAGCTTAAGCGGTTTATCTGCTTCAACATCTTTATCAGGAGGTCTTAAATGCTCGACGGATTAAAGAAGGTCGCGGGACAGGCTAAGGAAGCAGTCTCTTCAATGGTAGTTCACATTGGCGACTTGAACGGAGACGGAAAGGTCGATCAGGAGGACGCGAAGATTGCGGCTGAATGGGCAAAGAAGACCGTTAATGCTGCTGGCAATGAAGCCCTAAAGTTGGGAAAACATGCTATGGAATCGGACATGGTTAAGGATGCTGCGGCTGGTGCAGCCGTGGGTGCCGTTGTTGCGATCCCAGTGCCTGTCATCGGACCTCTAGCTGGTGCGGCAGTCGGAGCGGGTGTAGGTGTATATAAGAATCTCACCAAAAAAGAGTCAACTGGACCCCGCACGAACGAACAATCCAGAGTTCCTAAAGACGTTTATGCAGAACTGTTAAAATTGGATGAACTGAAACAGAAGGGTATAGTCACAGATGCGGAATTTGAGAGCCAGAAGGAAAAGCTTCTAGGCGCAACCTGATGGTCTGACTTCCGTCTCTACTCTTGAGTCCGCTCCCGCAAAAAAACGGGAAGCGAGCCTGTTCCGGTGGTCACCCCTTCATTTTCCGCCGAACCGCATCCCTGAAGTGCGCCAGAGTCAGTATCGGGTGGCGCATCAACATGCGTGGTTCGGCATACCGCATGATCTGGAGGAGTTGGCGATCCGTTTGGCTGCATAGAGACGAGGAAGCTCCTGAACTCTCAGGGGCTTCCTCGATCCGGGTATGGCAGAGCAGTATCGTAAGAGAAGCTAGTCCCCCCCCCCTGACAACTACAGTCCCTTCAGATCTTTACCCGCACTGAATTTCCCACTCTTCGAAGCAGCTATCTGGATCTCCGCACCTGTCTGCGGATTACGACCAGTACGAGCGGCACGTTCGGAAACACTGAACGAACCGAATCCGGGGAACGTAATCTTGTCGCCAGCCTTGACCACCTCAACGACCGTACCAATGAAAGCTTCAACAGCTTCTGCTGCTGCGGTCTTCGACAGGCCAGTCTTTGTTGTGATCGCTGTTATGAATTCTGCCTTGGTCATGTGTGATCTCCTATCTCTCTAATGATTGACGTTTGACTGGTGCTTGCGAGCGAGATTATTTCTTCGCTTTGGGTGAAGCCTTCACCTTAGGTGTCTTGGCTGGAGCCTTCACTGCCTTGGCCGGAGCCAGTGCTTTTGCTTTCGCTGGCTTTGCAAGAGCAGCTTTCTTAGCTTCGATGTTGCCCATCCTGACCTGACGTGCTTTGGCGAGGTTGTCAGCTAGTCCCCGATCCACTGCCATCGCCCTACGTGCCTCGGAGTAACTCTTCGCAGACAGCGCCTGTTTGCTGGGAATCCCGAACTGTTTCTTGTATGTCCCCGGCTTCAACTGGTGCGCTGTACTCAAGTGGCGAGCCAGAGTCTTGAACCCACCCTTACCGCATACCATACAAATCACTTCGTGTTTTTTGAAAGCATCCTTCACCATCAGAATTGGTTTGGATTCTTCACCACTTTCTACTGCCTGTCCGGACTCCAGTGCTTTCAGTGCTGCATGCACTTTACTAATTTCGAGTATCAATTCCTCAGTTGTAAGTTTGCTGTTGGTAGCATGAGCAGCTACAAGCTGTCCGGCGATTTCTACGAGCGTTGACATTCGAAAGTCCTCCGTAAATTATAAGTCCATTAGTTCTAATATCAGAATGAAATGTTTTGTCAATAATTTAATCACTCGCTGAGAATCGGTCGTGTTGCAACTTGCTCGCTTTGAATGTTCTAACCGTCTACTCCTGCCAGCAAATGAATCTCGAACTCCATTCCGTGCAACTGTGACACGTATAGGCAAATGATTTGGTCCAAGTTCCAGATCCCATACCCCGTGTACTCACCGGGAGTAATACAATGACGTTGGACCGAATGGAGGTGGCGTGGCCAGATATCTCTGTGCCATTACCCCTACTGACATTCTTGGACCCCCCATTGACATTTAGAAAGAAATAGAGTATATCTACTCACAGTTTGATTCTAATAGAGGAGGTATCGTCATGTCAATATTGATTGAAATGGCTGCTCAACTCGTCGCATCACAGGTATCACACATTCATATGACAACAGATCAGATTATATCTGAACTAAACAAAGTACACAAAGGACTCAAGAACCTTGAGTCTGGACAGCCCAATGCTGTAGATGAGAGCAAAGCAGTGCTCACCATCAAGGAATCGTTCAAGAAGAACGAGGTCATCTGCTTGGTCTGCGGGAAGGGTGGTTTCAAAACCCTCACTCGCCACCTGACCACTGCGCATAACATGAAGCAGGGAGCATACCGGAAGCAGTTCGGCATTTCGAGCAAGCAGCCACTGGCTGCAAGGAGCTACTCCCAAGCTAGGAGAGCTTCGGCTTTAGACCGGGGACTGGCGGATAACCTTGCCAAGGCACGGGAAGTACGTCGGACGAATATCGAGGCACTGAAGGCCACTGCTGTCGTGGCGGAAGAGAGTCCGGTCGCCGAGATAGCGGTTGCGGTTGGAAGTTGATTCCGGAACAACATACATGTAGAAAAAGGTCGTCCAGTTGGTTGGGGCGACCTTTTCTGTTCTGTGATGCGATGGCAGGGAGCTGATGTCGAGGCATGCAGGGCATGCGTGGAATCCCTGAAGGTACCCCACGGGTATTCAAAGGTGAGCGACGTCGTGACGGTCAGCGCCGGTGTGGCAACCATGGTCCCCGATGGTGACACCAGTAGGAGGGCGCTGGTGGAAGCCGCAGACAAGGCACTCTACAGGGCGAAAGCGGCAGGAAGAATCCGGAGCATCACCAGAGTTGAGAAGCCGGTTCACCTCGTTTGTCAGGATGCCTGAACAGTCACGTCTTGCATACCCTCACCGAATCCATCACCATACCCACCGCCTTCCCGTATCAATCATTGCCATTTAATTAAAAATCATTTACTTGTTCCAGACTTATGCTAAATTTAACGTTCACGCCGATGTGCTGGAATGATTTCTGACAAGTTCACCGTGGGCGCTCAGGGGGGCATATGCTCGTTGATCACATGGGGGAAGCAGTGTTTGAGCACGTA
>JGI24146J20443_1001670_pt1 | contig 13309 bp, 12 predicted proteins | sample BarGraIncub1131A_FD_20443 | JGI IMG/M metagenome (IMG submission 20443) | reverse complement strand
TATTGATTATATAAAACTAAATAAGTTATAATTGAGTCCATAACAATGACATCCTTTCATCTGTATATTTGTGTGGTTACGTACTCAATTATAACATCTGATTAAGGGGGTCATTGTTTTTTGTGTCTAAAAAGCTCTGTATCCCTTGATATATAAAGAAAAAACCAAATAAGTAGTGTAAAAAACTTTACACTACCATATAAAAATAAGGGGGCACAGGTATGGAAGAAAAATTATACAAGGTAGATATTATAACTTCTGCAAGTAAATTTGAGGAATTGAAGGATGCTTTAAATGAAATTGGCATTAGCGGTATGACTGTTTCTAACGTTTTAGGATGTGGAATTCAAAAGGGGCATAAAGAATTTTATCGTGGGTTATCTTTAGACATTAATCTTCTACCTAAAGTAAAAGTAGAAATAGTGGTTTGTGATGTTCCTACAGAATTGGTTGTGGATACAGCAAAGAAGGTACTACACACTGGTGGAATAGGCGATGGTAAAATATTTATTTATGATGTTAAAAATATTATCAGAATTAGCAATGGTACTGAAGGGCGAGATGCTCTTCAATATAATAAGTAATCACATTTAGAATTTAATAGTAGTAGACCAACTTAATTATTTAGTTGGTCTACTTTTTTTTATATAAAATATAGTTTATGTTAAAGAGAAGCAAACAAAAAAATAACATTTTCAATAAATATACAATTTTGTTAACGAAATGAAAAACTTGACTTTTGTCGCAAAATTAAGTAAAATGACGTTTGTTGATAAGTAAAAATTCATTGTAACTACAATGTATTTTTTATACATATTGGAATAATATTTAATTAGGAGGAATTTTTATGAACGCAGTAAATGCAGCGGATACGTCATTTATAATTTTTGCTACAGCGTTAGTAATGTTAATGACACCAGGGTTAGCATTGTTTTATGGGGGAATGGTTAGACGGAAAAATGTACTTAGTATCACGATACATAGTTATGCAGCAATGGCGATTGTATCAATTCAATGGGTGCTAATAGGATATACATTATGTTTCGGAAAAGATTTTGCTGGATTTATTGGTAATTTTCAATTTCTTGGATTGCAAGGAGTAGGATTTCTTCCAAACGCTAATTATGCAGCTACGATACCACAATCATTATTTATGTTATTTCAGCTTATGTTTGCAATAATTACTCCAGCCATAATTTCAGGAGCAATTGCAGAGAGAATGAAATTTTTTGCATTTTCGGTATTTATTTTACTATGGTCACTAATAGTTTATGATCCAATTGCACACTGGGTATGGGGTGCCGGCGGATGGCTTAGAAATTTAGGAGTATTAGATTTCGCAGGTGGAAACGTTGTTGAAATAAGTTCGGGTATATCAGCACTTGTTGCAGCACTTGTATTAGGAAAGAGAAGAAAGCTAAAAACAATTACTCCTCATAATATTCCTATGACGATGCTCGGAGCTGGAATTTTGTGGTTTGGGTGGTTTGGGTTTAATGCTGGGAGTGCACTAGCAATAAATGGCGTAGCATTAAACGCATTTATTACAACTAATTCATCTGCAGCTGCTGGTATTATAGCTTGGAGTATATGTGAGATAGCGTCTAGAAGAAAAGTTACGTCCCTTGGGATTGCAAGTGGTATGGTTGCTGGACTTGTAGCAATAACTCCAGGCGCAGGTTTTGTAAGTCCTTTAGCATCAATATTAATTGGTGGAATTGGAGGGATGTTTTCTTTCTTTGGTGTAACGGTTGTTAAACAAAAATTAGGCTATGATGATTCATTAGATGCTTTCGGATGTCACGGGATTGGAGGAATTTGGGGAGGAATAGCTACTGGAATTTTTGCTTCAAAGGCTATAAATTCTGCTGGCGCAAATGGATTGATATATGGTAATATTAAGTTGGTAGGAATTCAACTGATAGGAATTGTAGCAACCATTGCATATTCAGCAATAATGACTTTTATTATATTAAAAGTAATAGGTAAATTTATGAGTTTAAGAGTAACAAGTGAAGAAGAAATGAGCGGATTAGATGTTTCGCTTCATGGTGAAGAGGCTTATGGGGGGATAGATATTTAACCCACTAAAGTAATTAGGAAGAATATTTATAAAATATAAGGGGGTACGATCATGGAGGAAAAATTATACAAGGTAGATATTATAACTTCTGCAAGTAAATTTGAGGAGTTGAAGGAAGCTTTAAATGAGATAGGCATTAGCGGTATGACAGTTTCTAACGTTTTAGGATGTGGAATGCAAAAGGGGCATAAAGAATTTTATCGAGGGCTAGCTTTAGACATTAATCTTCTACCTAAAGTAAAAGTAGAAATAGTGGTTTGTGATGTTCCTACAGAATTGGTTGTGGAGACAGCGAAAAAGGTACTACACACTGGTGGAATAGGTGATGGCAAAATATTTATTTATGATGTTAAAAATATTATTCGAATTAGTAATGGCGCTCAGGGGCGAGATGCTCTTCGATATAATAAATAATTATACTTGAAATTTAATAGTTATAGACCAACTTAATTATATTTAGTTGGTCTATTCTTTTTATATAAATAAAAAGATTTTTTTGTTGTTTATTGGTATAATTTTATTAATAGTATATTGATAGATACACGAGATATTAAAAGGAGAGTAATAATCATGAAATTTATTACGTATATGAATAACAGTGAAGAAAGCGTAGGAATTATTATTGGGGAAAAGGTTATACTTGTAAACGAGGTACTTAATTATGTAGGAGAAAATAATGTTAGTTCTATGATTGAACTAATAGAAAAATTTGAAAGGAATACAATGGACAAAATTGAAACTGCTATTAAAAGCAATAATTTTAATTTTGTGGTATTGGATTCAATTAAATTACTTGCTCCAATACCAAATCCAAAAAGAAATATATTTTGTCTTGGTAAAAATTATGTGGATCACGCGAGGGAAATAAAGATGACTAAAATATCTGATACAGGTATTCCTGAATTTCCTATATACTTTACTAAGGTTGCGTCTCCTGCAATTGGGAATGGAGATAATATTAAATTTTCACGCAGAGTTACAACTCAAGTGGATTATGAAGTTGAGTTAGCTATAGTAATTGGCAAGGAAGGGATTAATATTAAACCTGAGGAAGCAGAAGAATATATTTTTGGTTACACAATAGTTAACGATGTTTCGGCTAGGGATTTGCAGGGAAAACATACACAATGGTTTAAAGGAAAAAGTTTAGATACATTTTGTCCTATGGGATCATGTATAGTGCATAAAAACGAAATCCCATTTCCTGTGGAATTAAATATTAAATGTAGCATTAACGGAGAATTAAGGCAGAACTCAAATACTAAAAATTTAATTTTTGATATACCATGTATTATTAGTGATTTATCAAAAGGATTAACATTAAAACCAGGTGACATAATCTGCACAGGAACTCCGAGTGGTGTTGGAATGGGATTTCAGCCACCGAAGGTTTTGGAAAATGGAGATGTTGTGGAATGTTATATTGAGAATATAGGCAGATTAGTTAATGAAGTTATTGTTATTTAGAATTAAACATTATACTGTATTTGTATATACTAAAGATAGGTGGTTATATTTTGCATTTCGCAATAGGATTAATTAATAATTATGGATATATTATTTTGTTTAGCGCTTTAGTGCTTGAACTAATTGCATTTCCTCTTCCAGGTGAGTTAATGATGACATACTGTGGTTTTCTAGTTTATCAATCTAAGATGAGTTGGATTCTAAGTATCCTTGTTGCTACGATTGGAGTAATAGTGGGCATTACTATATCTTACTTTGTTGGTTCGAAATTAGGAGTAAAATTTTTTGAAAAGTATGGTTCATATGTTCATCTTGGACCAAAGCAAATGGAAAAAACATCAAAGTGGTTTGAATCATCAGGTAATAAATTATTAATATTAGCATATTTTATTCCTGGGGTTAGACACATTACGGGGTATTTTTCAGGCATAACAAAAATTTCTTATAAAAGATTTGCCTTAAATGCATATTTTGGAGCTGTGATATGGACTTCGACTTTTATTTCATTAGGGAGACTTCTTGGACCGAACTGGCAAAAATTTCACAATTATATATCTAGATATCTGATTATAGGCAGTTTAGTTGTATCTATTACATTTATTATTATCTATGCTTATAGAAACCATAAGGTTCAAATAATGGACTATACATATAACATTTTAAATAAAACTATAATTACATTTCACTCTATGGGGAGAATGAAAGTTGCTGTAGCTTTTGTGGCAGTTGCTTTTTTAGGGCTTTCTATTCTTGTAATCGGTGTAATACAAGATTATTTAGGACATGAATTTGATCAATTTGACATTGTTGTATCCTTTTTAGTAAGAACGATTTTCACTTTAAAGTGGTCATATTTAATTGGATTGTTTGAATTAATAACTTCTATTAAGTTGTTAGTGCCACTTACTATTCTCGCATTAATATGGACTATAAGAAGAAATAGAAATCGGATTCTTGAAATTGAGTTTATATTTATAGTAATTTGTGGAGGGGAAATTTTACAAATAGCTTTAAGAAATATTTTTAAAGGTTTAGGACCTTCTTCAATAAGCATAATCGCTAATAGACAATATACTTTTCCAAGCAATCAATCGTTTATGGCGATTGTTGTATATGGATTTTTAGCTTTTTTAATTATTTGCCATGTAAAGAGAGCTTGGGCTAGAACGGCAGTAGTAATTATTACATTATTTATTTGTATATTTGCAGGGATAAATCCAATATTTTTTGAAACTCAATATCCAAGTGATATTTATGCAGGATATATTTTCGGAGGAATATGGTTGACTATCAATATTATTTTGTTGGAGGTATATCGAATACTACCTAATATACAATATAAAGATAATATTGAAAAATTTCCTAGCGAATAGACTTTAAGTATATTTTACTAGAAAAGGATGGTGATATTTTGAAGAATTTTAAAATCCTATTAGTGGAAGATGAAAAGCTGATGTCAATGTTTGTCGAAATGGAATTAAATCATGAGGGATATAAAGTTGATGTGGCTTATGATGGTCTGGAAGGCCTAAATATAGCAAAAAAAAAGGAATATGACTTAATACTTCTCGATATTATGATTCCAGGACTTAATGGAATTGAAGTTTGCATGCGAATAAGGAGCTTTTCTCAGGTTCCTATTATTATGCTTACTGCAAAAAGCGATATATCAGACAAGGTTTCAGGGTTAGATGTTGGTGCAAATGATTATTTAACAAAACCATTTGCAATAGAAGAACTATTAGCAAGGATTAGAGTATATAAAAGAAATACATTAATAAGCAATAATACTAATCAAATCAAGGTAAAAGATATTGTTCTGGATAATAAAGCTCATATTGTTATGAGGAGCGGTAAGGAAATTGAACTTACGAAAAAGGAATATAATTTGTTAGAAACCTTATTGATAAACAAAAATGTTGTACTTACAAGATCGCAATTAATTGAAAAGGTGTGGGGTTATGACTACATAGGGGATACCAATGTAGTAGATGTGTTTATAAGATATTTACGAAGTAAAATAGACGATGGCTTTGAAGATAAACTTATAACTACTATAAGAGGTGTAGGATATGTTGTTAAAGCTGATTAATTATGATTTTAAAATTTTAAAAAGTGCGAAAATTTCTCTTAAATTAACTATAGTTTATGCATTAATGTTTTCTATAGTGTTACTCATTTTAAATGCTTCGATTTTATATGGAATAAAATATTATTTGTATACTCAAGCAAATAAGCAAATAGAAGACGTTAAGATTATAGTATTAGATAAAATTATGTCACAAAATGAGAATGTTAAGTTATCTAGCAAAGAAATCATTTCGGATGTTCCCTCGAAACAAAATGTATTAATAAGAATGTTAAAAGGGGATGGAAAGATTTTAAACGAATCAAATCAATTTAATTACAAAATTATAGTTAAAGAACCTTTTGATAAAACAACACATATTAAACAAGATGATAAACATTTGGTATATAAAAATTTAAAAATTGAAACTAAAAAAAATGGATTAGTATACATTCAAATAGTGAAGGATATGGATAATGAGTATGATTTCATGAAAATCCTATTCATTTTGATGGCAATAGCTGATCTTATTGGAAGTATTGTCTCAATTCTATTAGGATATAGTATAAGCAAGAAAATGTTAAGACCCATTGATCAAATAACTGAGGCTGCTGATAATATTAGCATTAATAATTTAAAGGGAAGAATAGAGGTTAGTGGTCCTGATGATGAGCTTAAAAGGTTAGGTAATACTTTTAATAAAATGATTGATAGACTTCAGGAAGCTTTTGACAGGCAGATTCAGTTTGTATCCGATGCGTCACATGAGCTTAGAACACCTATTGCGGTTATTCAAGGGTATGCAAACCTACTGGATAGATGGGGAAAAGATGACAGGGAAGCATTAGAGAAGTCTATTCATGCTATTAAGCTAGAAGCACGTAATATGGAAGATTTGGTTGAAAAGTTATTATTTATTGCTAAGGGTAATATTGGGAATGAAAGAATAGATAAAATCTATTTTTGCCTTAAAGACCTCATTTGCGAAGTTATCTCAGAAACTAAACTTATAGATCAAAGTCATATTATATGGAATGATAAAAATGATTCTATTAATATATTTGCAGATTATAAAATGATAAAGCAGATGCTTAGGATATTAATTGATAATAGTATTAAATTCACGCCTACGAGTGGAAAAATCGATATAAATTCAGAGATTGAAAATAAAACAGTAAAAATAACGATAAGTGATAGTGGAATAGGAATACCAAAAAACGAAATAGAAAATATATTTGAAAGATTTTATACTGTAGATAAATCCAGATCTAAAGAAAAAGGTGGCACTGGACTTGGGCTATCTATTGCTAAGTTGATTGTGGATGTACATAAGGGAAGTATAAATGTAGAAAGTGAAGAAGGTATTGGAACAAAAATAACTGTTATATTAGACATCTAGATTTCGGACTTATCTCTTATCTAGGTGTTTTTTTTGTTGTGAGATTTTACAAATTTTAAGATAAATCTAAGAGTTTTTTAATTTGTTTTTAATCTTACAAATATATAATGTATTATGGAATGATTTTTTACTTGACTAATCAGGCAAAAAATAATAAAGAGGTGACATATAATAGAAAGAGGCGGTTAGGTGTATATTAATATTGAGAAAAATATAAATAAATTTGATAATTATATTCTAAATATTATCAAAAGGTATGTACATAACAAATACTTAGATATTATAATGCCAATAACAACAGTTATGGGTAATCTAGGAGTTATTTGGATTCTAATAGCCATTATTTTAATATTAGATAAACAATATAGAGTAGTTGGAAATTCAATAATTCTAACATTAATTATTAGTACAATTGTTGGTGAAGGAATAATAAAACATATAGTAAGACGAATTAGGCCTTGCAATAAGTTGGAGAATATAAACTCGATTGGTTTAAAGCCAAAATCTTATTCGTTTCCTTCAGGGCATACATTATCCTCCTTTGCTGCTGCAGAAATGTTATCTATCTACTTTACACAATATAAATTGGTATTTATGCTAATAGCATTTTTAATAGCATTATCAAGATTATATTTATATGTTCATTACCCAACGGATGTAATATCAGGAATTATAATTGGGGTGATATGCTCAAAAATAATTTTTGCTGTTTTACAAAAGGGGTATGTTCAAAACATTAATATATTTGTACAGAAATTTAAAATTTGAGGAAAGGCATACATGGTAAAAATGTATGCTTTTTACGTCTTGTATATCTTTTATATCTTGCATGATATTTACCTAAATAGGATTAACCTATCTTGTTGTTTACAACTATACTTGACAAGTAATCATTAAAGATAGTAATCATGTATGAATACTATCTTTAATGATTACTTTATCAGTTTATGCTTATAATGTCAATAACATATATGGTAAATAGTATATTTATTTTTTTATTATAAATATCTTGCATATTATCATAATACATAGTAATATAATAGGAATAGTGGGAAACGAATAAACTGAAATTTCAAATAATATTTTAAGTAGAAAGGTGGTGAAAACCGTTGTAAGAACAGAGGTTATGATGAATTCTTTAACGGTTGGTTATGCGTATGTTAATTGTAGGTGGGGATAATATTGAAATAATAAATTGTAATCTCTGTAAATATGGATATTGTGTAGCTAAACATATAAGTGGGCGTAAGAACAAACATAAATGTATTGGAATCCCTAAGGGTATAGATTTGATTTTGGTTTTAACTGATTATGTTAGTCATGGAGTAAGTAATCATGTAAAAAAAGAGTCTAAAAGACTTGGTATAAAAACTATATACTCCAAACGAGCATGGTCATGTGTTGAAAGTTCATTATTAGGATAAACAAATATTCGCATTAATTTTTCTGTTGACATTTAGAAAAGTAGTAAGTATAATGAATCTCAAGCAATCAAAAATTGCAAAAACAAAAATTTAACATTGTTCTTATCTAGAGAAACTGAGGGATTGGCCCGATGAAGTTTCAGCAACCACATGGTTTTTGACATGATAGGTGCTAAGTCCATCAGAATGCTTTTCTGAGAGATGAGTTAAGGTGCTATTAAAGTGAACCATTCCATGGGTTATTTATGCATTTTATCCTCTTCTTTTGTGAAAAGAAGAGGATTTTTTATTTAAATTCATAAAATGATGTAAATGGAAATTGGACAAAGAGTATTTGAAGTTGACAAAGGAGGAAAGCCGATTGCAAGCAAATAAATTTTAAAACCTTTTCACTTGGTTAATTACCATCTGAGGAGCTGTAATATTAACAAATTAGAGGTGATTTTATGTCGTACAAAATAGCTGTTGCTAGTAGTGACGGTAAGGTTGTGAATCAGCATTTTGGAAGAGCTACTAAATTTTTGATTTTTGAAGTAGAAAAGGACAATTACAAATATCTAGAGATATTAGATACGCAAGCCTTTTGTAATCATGGAGAACATGAGGAAAACAAACTAATGTCTGCGGTGGAAGCACTTGAAGGCATAAGAGCAGTTTTGGTAAGCCAAATTGGTAATGGTGCTTCTCAGGCATTGAAAACCAAAGGGATAGATGTTTTCGATGTCCATGATTTCATTGAAGATGCTTTAAAGAAATTAGTAAAATATTATTTAAATATTGACAAAAGTAGCAATTAGAATAAATAAAACAAATAGGAGTGGTAAAAATGGCAAAAAAAATTAAACAAATAGCAATATATGGTAAGGGTGGTATAGGTAAATCAACAACAACTTCAAATATTAGTGCAGCATTATCAAAACAAGGTTATAAGGTTTTGCAATTTGGTTGTGACCCTAAAAGTGATTCTACAAATACCTTAAGAGGGGGAGATTATATTCCTACTGTACTAGATACTTTAAGGGAAAAAAATTCAGTAAAGGCACATGATGTATTGTTTCGAGGATTTAATGGTATCTATTGCGTTGAAGCAGGAGGCCCAGCTCCAGGAGTTGGTTGCGCAGGGCGAGGAATTATAACTGCAGTTCAATTGTTTAAACAGCAAAGAGTATTTGAAGAACTTGATTTAGACTATGTTATTTATGATGTTCTAGGAGATGTTGTTTGCGGAGGGTTTGCAGTACCAATAAGGGAAGGAATAGCAGAACATGTATTTACAGTTTCATCATCGGATTTTATGTCAGTATATGCATCAAACAATTTATTTAAAGGGATCCAAAAATACTCTAAGTCAGGTGGGGCATTGCTTGGAGGTATTATAGCAAATTCGATTAATACGCCTTATGCAAAGGATATAGTTGATGATTTTGCAAGAGTAACTAATACGAAAATAATGGAATATGTGCCTAGATCTATTACGGTAACTCAAAGTGAACTTCATGGTAAAACTACCATTGAGAATGCACCGAATTCAGAGCAAGCTAAGATCTATAATAGGCTTGCAACGAAAATTAATGAACATGTAGAGTCAAAAACACCTTCACCACTTGGAGTACAAGAACTAAGAGATTGGGCAGCAAAATGGGCAGATACACTACTGGATTTAGAAACAGGAGTAATAGGAACAAAAGCTGCTGGAAATTTATAATAGTGATCTACAAATTTAAAACTATTTTATTTACAGAGGAGGAATGTAATTGTGAAAATTAATCTTGATACACCAGTTGTGGAAAATCGTGAACAGCGACTGGGTACGATAATTGCTTGGGACAATGGTAGTGCAACTAATCTTGTAAAGGAATCATCAACTATATGTAGTGGATGTGGGGCAAATGACGGAGAAAGGTTATGTGAATCTAAGGGGCCTTTTACTCAAGGATCTGTGTGCAGTGAAATGATGGTTGAATGTCAGGCCGGAAATATTCGCGATGCAGTACTTATACAACATTCACCTATTGGTTGTGGTGCTGGTCAAGTAATATATAACTCTATATATCGTAATGGACTTGCAATGCGTAAGCTGCCTGTTGAAAACATTAGAATAACGAGTACTAATCTAGAGGAATCAGACATGGTGTTTGGAGGAATTGCAAAACTTGAACAAACAATAAGGGATGCGTGGAATCGTCACAAACCTAAGGCCATTTTTATTGGTACTTCTTGCGCTACTGGTATTATTGGTGATGATGTAGATAGTGCGGCTGCGAAACTAGAAGAGGAGCTTAAGATTCCTGTTATACCACTACATTGTGAAGGGTTTAAATCTAAGCATTGGAGTACAGGTTTTGATGCCGTACAACATGGACTTTTGAGACAAATTGTAAACAAGAATCCTAAAAAACAAAAGGATTTGGTAAATGTCATTAATTTATGGGGTACGGACGTATTTACTCCAATGCTGGCAGAACTCGGACTTAGAGTTAATTTTGTAATTGATATGGCAACTGTTGAAGAATTAGCTCAAATGTCAGAAGCTGCAGCTACGGTAAGCTTTTGTCATACCCTGTCCTCGTACCTAGCAGCGGGACTAGAACAAGAATTCGGAGTGCCTGAGATTAAGTCTCCACAACCTTATGGGTTTGATGGAACTGATGCTTGGCTTCGTGAACTTGCAAGGGTAACTCATACAGAGGAAAAAGCTGAAATATATATAGCTAAGGAACATGCAAGAATAGCTCCACGTCTTGCAGAACTTAAAGAACTCCTTAAGGGTAAAAAGGGTTATGTTGCAACAGGTTCATCTTATGCTCATGGATTAATCTCTGTGCTTCGAGAACTTGGAGTTGAGGTTAATGGATCCCTTGTATTCCATCATGATCCTATTTATGATAGCCAGGATCCACTTTCAGATACTCCTGATGCTAGCAAGAATTCTCTAGATTTTATGGTTAAAGACTCTGGAGATGTTCCTAATTTTAGTGTTAGTAATCGTCAGCAATACCAGTTTTATGGACTACTTAAAAGAGTAAATCCAGATTTCATTCTTGTTAGACACAATGGACTCGCACCACTAGCCTCGCGTTTGGGTATACCGGCTGCTCCACTTGGTGATGAACACCATGCTTTAGGATATCAAGGAATACTTAATTTAGGAGAAACTATTTTGGACATTTTGGCACATAAGAAGTTTCATCTAGATATTGCAGCTCACACAAAATTACCATATAAACAATGGTGGTTAGACCAGGAAGATCCATTTGTCCTTGCAAAAGAAATAATATAAGAAGTATGGAGGAAAATATTATGAGTGATGATATAAAGTTAGAAGCAATACCAGAAGACACGTTTAAGACTAATTCAATAGAACAGGTTCGTTATGTTTGCGCTCTCGGAGCATCACATAGCGCATCAGCAATTCCAAGAGTAATTCCTATAACTCATTGTGGACCAGGGTGTGCGGATAAACAATATATGAATCTTGCATTTTACAATGGGTTCCAAGGAGGAGGATATGGTGGGGGAGCAGTGGTTCCAAGTACTAACTGTTCTGAAAAAGAGGTTATATTTGGAGGNGCAGAGAGACTTACCGAATTGATTGAGGCCNCTATTAAAATTCTAGATGCGGATTTATTTGTTGTGGTAACTGGTTGTATATCTGATTTGGTAGGCGATGACGTTGAGTCAGTAGTTAGTGATTTTCAAAAAAAAGGAGTTCCTATAGTAGTTGCAGAAACTGGTGGGTTTAGAGGAAATAATTTCACAGGACATGAGCTAGTTACTAAAGCTATTATAGATCAATATGTTGGAGAGTATGATGGGCCAAGAGAAAAGGGAACAGTTAATGTTTGGTCTTTGCTTCCTTACCATAATACCTTTTGGCGTGGGGATCTTACAGAAATAAAAAGAATTTTGCAAGGTATTGGACTTAAGGTGAATATATTATTTGGGCATGATTCAGAGGGAGTTTCCGAATGGAAGAACATACCTAAGTCTCAGTTTAATCTAGTGCTTTCTCCTTGGCTTGGACTTCAAACTGCAGAACATTTAAAAGATAAATATAATCAGCCTTATTTACATGTTCCTGTTATACCTATTGGAGGTAAGGAGACTAGTTCTTTCCTGAGGAATGTTGTGGATTTTGCTGGACTTAATGTAGATAAAGCAGAAGCTTTTATTCAAGCGGAAGAGAAAATATATTACAATTACCTGGGAGACTTCTCGGATTTTTATGCTGAATATTGGTGGGGATTACCTGCAAAATTCGCGATTATTGGTGATAGTGCCTATAACATTGCTTTAACAAAGTTTTTGGTAAATCAGTTAGGCTTAGTTCCAGGAAAGCAGATTGTTACGGAAAATCCACCAGAGGTATATCGCGATGCGATTCGCGAATTATATAAAAATATTGCGGAGGATGTATCTACAGATGTTGAATTTGAAGAAGATAGTTATACCATTCACGAAAAAATACGAAATACAGATTATGGTCATAAGCCACCAATAATATTTGGTACTACTTGGGAACGAGATCTTGCAAAAGAGCTTAAAACATCCATAGTGGAAGTAGGTTTCCCTACATCTTATGAGGTTGTAATTTCTAGATCATATATAGGATACAGGGGTGCCTTAACACTACTAGAAAAGATTTATACTACTACAGTAGGGGCTAGTGCATAATATCCTTAATTAAAAATTGATGTATTGTAACTTTAAAACTAAATAAAAACTTCTTATCAAGAGTGGTGGAGGGACTGGCCCTATGAAACCCGGCAACCTGAATATAATTCAATGGTGCTAATTCCAGTAGGTTTAAACCTTGAAGATGGGAAGCTAATGGGAAATTTGTCCTCCTATAGCTAGCCTATAGGGGG
>JGI24146J20443_1001660_pt1 | contig 13344 bp, 15 predicted proteins | sample BarGraIncub1131A_FD_20443 | JGI IMG/M metagenome (IMG submission 20443) | reverse complement strand
CCTCCAGGTCCGCGAGCGAACTGACCGACACGCCGACCTTGCCGACCTCACCCTCCGAGAGTGGATGGTCTGCATCCATGCCCAGCTGAGTTGGAAGATCGAATGCGATGGACAGACCGGTCTGGCCCTGGTTCAATAGATACTTGTACCGGCGGTTGGACTCCTCGACTGTTGCAAACCCCGCGTACTGGCGCATGGTCCACAGACGGCCCCGATACATCGTGGCCTGGTAACCTCTCGTGTACGGATACTCTCCGGGGAACCCAAGGTCGCGCATGTAGTCCATCTCGCCAACATCCTCGGGCGTATATAACAGCTTGACGTCGATGCCGGAACTGGTCGTGCAATCCGAATAGGCCTTGCAAGTCTTGCCGGCTGGGATCTTGTCAGCACCCTGCTGCCACTTCGACTTTGCAGCCTTGAGTCTCCCCACACTTTCCTTGTCAAACATTCGCTCACCTCACTTTTGACGTGTCCATGGAAGGCTCAGGGCGCGTTCACACCCGATGCTCGTTTCCAAGAAAGTATAGCAGGAAACAGGGGACCCGCCACGTGCACGGCACCGTCATTCCCGCGAGCACTTTATTCCCATGCGAGAGGTGCCTTCGCCGCGAAGACAGGAATCCATTCCTCCTTACTTACCACCTGCGGCCTCTTTACCAGCTGACCCCATATCCGATCCCATATCCGGTTGACACGAACGAGCACAAGGATACGATATGGACAGATATATTTGGGTTACATACGCTTTAGCGTATGAAAGGGAGACGGAGGAAGATGTTGCTCGACAAGATACAACTTGCCATAGGGACCGACACACCATTCAGCATACGTGATCTTGCACTCATCGACCCTGGGTTCCGTCAGCCGACACTTTCGGAATGGAACCGCAAGAGTCAGGTGCGCATGCTTGCGCGTGGCTGGTACGTTTTCGCGGACGTACAGGTGGACCTGCCCCTGCTGTTCGATGTGGGATGCCAGGCCTATTCTCCGGCATATGTGTCGCTTGAGTCCGCGCTGTCATGGTACGAACTTGTCCCCGAGACCGTCCATGCCATCACCCTGGTTGGAACACGCACGACGCGGACATCGGCGACTGATGCGGCGACCTTTGTCTGGCGGACCGTCAAGCCGTGTCGGTGGTTCGGGTACCGCGTCGTCGAATACGGACGGGGACGGAGGTTCCTCATCGCCGAGGCCGAAAAGGCTATATTGGACTACTTGTACCTCCATCCGGGTCTGCGCACGGCGGATGACATGCTGAGTGTGCGCCTTGACGAGGGTGGATTTGCGGCGCTGGACCATGATCGCCTGGAGCGATGGGCATTGAGGTTCGAACACGCACGACTGTCACGCCAGGTGCACGTGCTTGAGGAGGCGATGCACAATGCTTGAGCCGTCCGTTGTCTACCAGGCCTATCACGACAGCGCGCCCGTCTGGAGGACGTCGATCCTGCGGGAGTACCTGCAGCTGAAGACGCTGCAGTACATCTATGGCACGACCTATGGCGCCAGCCTCGTGTTTATGGGCGGCACCGCCATTCACCTCTTCACGGGCAGTCCTCGTTTCTCCGAGGATCTCGACTTCGACAACCGGGGCGTCTCAGCGTCCGGGTTCCGCACGCTGGCCGGCGACGTGGCCCGGCGCTTTGCGCTGGAGGATGTCGCCTGCGACGTCGTGGTGAAGGAGCACCAGGGCATGACCGCCGTACTGCGATTCACAGACATGCTGCAGCGATGGGGCTTGACGGGACACCGCGATAGCGTGTTGCGCATTAAGGTCGATACGGAGCCCCAGAACTTCGACGTCACACCGGAGCGGCGCATCCTCAGCCGCCTGGATGTCTTCGTGCCAGTCCTGCTGACGCCGCCCTCCGTGCTTCTGGCGCAGAAGTTTACAGCGCTGCTAAACAGGCCGCGTACGATGGGACGCGACCTCTACGACATCTCCTGGCTGCTGGGGCAGACTACACCGGACTACGCGTACCTTGACGCCAAGGTTGGCATCCCGGATGCGGCACACTTGCATCAGGCCGTCCTCGACAAGCTGGCCACGCTCGACATAGCCGCCCTCCGTACCGACGTGCTGCCCTTCCTCCCGAGTCCCTCTGAAGCCAACCGCATCACCCTGTTTGCTGAACTCATCCGAGCGGCGCCACTGTGACGACCTGTAACAGGGGACAGTCGTAGTTGTTGTAACAGCCGTGCCGACCGTGTTGCGGCGAGAGCCGCCCCCACTGCTTCCCCGAGACTTCCTCGTCGCGAAAGGATTCTGCCTGCGCCACGAAGGCGGGAATCCAATCCCCTTGCTTACCACTTGTGGCCTCTTTACCAGCTGACCCCATATCGGTGGCGTATCGTTCAGGTCGCCATCATAAACGTGACATCAGGTTGGCAGAGGAAGTGAGGTTGTCGTTTGGATCAGCAAGGCGCTGCTCGCTCATCTCGATGTCCTCGATATCCTCAAGGGAGCATTCGATGGCACTCCTGATGACCCATGCCCTTGACCGACCTATTCGATGGGCAACTTCGTCGACTCTTCTCTTCAAGTCTCCATTGACACGGAAAGAGATGATTCCTTTGGTCACCATAGTCTACCCTCCTTGCGTTCGTCTTGTATCTACAATACTGTAGTATACATTTGCCATGCCGTGGTAATAATGTCACCGTCTCGTGGCGGTATTGTACATCATGGCTACAATACAGCAATGAGAGCTAGATTAGAGTCTGGTCGCTCCCTTTTCCGTCATTCCCGCGCAGGCGGGAATGACGGACAGAGGAGAAAGACTCGCGCAATTGCGAGAATGACGGAGGCAGACGGTTTCCACATGTGCAGAGAGGCTGGTGTTGGTCACATGCTCACTATACTGTAGACGACATCCCTGCAGTGGAGGCGACAATGGAACAGCATGGTCTGGTGATGGTGTACACAGGCAACGGCAAGGGGAAGACGACCGCGGCGCTGGGTCTCGGCCTCAGAGCCATCGGAGCCGGACAGCGCGTTCTGCTCGTCCAGTTCATGAAGGGCGACCCAAGCTACTCCGAGCTGAAAGGTATCGCCTGTCTGCCGGGATTTGAGGTTGTCCAGACAGGCCTGCACCACTGGGTCACCAAGGAACAGGTCAGTCTGCTGGACAGAGCGGAGGCACAACGGGGAATGGACATTGCCCGCAACGCTTTCGTGGAAGAACGACATGAGCTTGTTATCTTGGACGAGCTCAACTGCGCCATCGACTATGGCCTCGTTCCTGAGGCAGATGTTCTCGAGCTGCTGTCACACAGGCCCCAGTTCATGTCGGTCTGCATAACGGGGCGTGGAGCTCCTTCACTCCTGCTGGACGTTGCCGACATGGTCAGTGAGGTCATCGAGGTCAAGCACCACTTCCGCCAAGGCATCCCCGCCCAGAAGGGAATCGAGTTCTAGCCCGCCGGACGGAGCCCAGTGAACCCATCGAAGCGCAACGTCTGGGGGCTGTTCAACCTCGGTGCTGCGGCTACCATCTGGGGCAACACTTCACTTATGCTATTGTACCCACGCTACCTAAGAGAATTAAGGAGGAAACTTCATATGGTCAAGACGATTTTCCACAGCCTTAATTCTGATCACTATTCTGTCATGTGTTGGGTGCACGAGATGGGACAACTACTCAAGTGATCTTGTGAAGTCATTCAAGAAAGACATCATGCATGGTTTTCCTGAGATACAGACGTTCAATGTCAAATACAGTGTACCGGCAGTCCGATTTTCCTTCAAAATGTCCAATGATACTGACCCTGATAGGATAGTACAGATTTTCAAGCAAACACGGACATTTTTCAAGAGCAAAGAATTCCAAAAGGAATTTTTTGAGAAGTACTTTGCGGTGCGCAAGAGTAGAGGCTCTGGTGATATCAAATATTACCCAGAAGTGAATATTGCTTTTTATGCTGACGGGGACAAAGTGGTCAATTATTGGTACAGATCATGCTATGAAACCATTATTGATCCAGCAAAGGGGAATAGAATTCTGAATTATGAAGTTTGGACCCTTCAAAAGCAAGATGGGAGTATCGAAACAGTTGACTACTAGGCCTGATTGATAGAGCTCATCCCTTAAGCAGTGAATGTAATTGGCGGATATGCAATCTAAGTGCAACGAGCTGAACTGAAATAGGAAGCCCATCGAGACAAACGAATGTGACGAAATGGAAGTAATCACACAGATTGCTCAAGCGCTTGGACGAAGCAACAGTACAATCGGCCGAGACCTCCATGGAAATACCAGGAGACACGGCTACAGTGCCTACGAAACTCAGAATTCATACACAATTCGAAGACGGACATGCAAGCCTCAACTGAAGGTCATAAGACCAGAACATCACAAGCATATCATCGGTGGACTGGAGCAGTACTGGTCTCCTGAGCAGATTATTGGCCATCATGGCATGAGCTTTTGCACCGTAACTACCTACCGGGCCTTGAAGAACGGTATGTTACCAACCGTTCTCCGAGAAAAACTCAGGCAGCAAGGAAAATCCCGCAAAGCGGAAGGCGAAGAACGCAGGAGTACGATCCCGAATTGCATATCCAAGGGTGAGCGGCCAACTGAAGCAGCTGCCAGAAGTCGTGTAGGCGACTGGGAAAGCGATACAGTCGCTGGAAAATGGCGAACCGGGTGCTTTATAACGTTGGTCGATAGAAAAACACGATTCCTGGTAGGAAAGAAGCTTGATGATCACCGCGCAGAAACCCTGAAGGAATCAATCTGCGATAGCCCAAAGGCGTTGCCCTGTCATACATTGACGGTAGACAATGACAAAGAATTTTCTGCCCATAAAGCCATAACAGCTGAATTGAAAGCACAGGTATATTTCTCACATCCACATAGTCCGTCGGAAAGGCCTACCAGTGAAAATACGAATGGGTTTCTACGCCAGTTCTTTCCGAAGTACATGAGTTTTTTTGACGGTGACGCAGGAACATCTGAATCATGCTATCTACCTGCAAGGTAACCGTCCGCGGAAATGTCTCAACTGGGAAACGCCTTATCAGGCCTTGGCAGAAGAATTGTTGCACTTAGGTTGACAAACCGCCAGAGTAAAAACCCTAAGGATAACTCTGAGATAGAGACGTTCAACCAGACCTTAGAGTATGAATGGCTTTATAACTCTAATCTATCTTTAGACCCTGAAGAGCTCAATCCCGGGCTAACTAAATGGCTTATAGAATATAGTTTCAATCGTCCACACCAATCACTCGGCTACCTTGCTCCTGTGGAGTATATTGAAAGAGAACGTGCTAAAATCCGTAGACCAGTGTTACCTATGTGGTCAGCCAGCATAGGCTATTGACTTTTTTGGGGGGGGTGCTATTAGTTGCTAGACGAGGCTAGTGAAGGTCTCTTAAAGGAGGTGATATTCATAGAAGTTCGAAGGGAAATGGTAGATTTTTAAGCTGAAAAATTCCTTTTGAATTTGTATGTGCTTGAGAAATTTGTTCATCTTTCAACTGTGACAATGTCAAATTAGAGAGGAGTTGTGAAAGGCGAATATGGCATATAAGGTTCAGGATGAGTGTTGTGGTCTTTGTGGGCTGTGTGAAATAAGTTGTCTGAATGGAGCAATTACTGAGGGCAAGACAAGCTTTGTGATTGACCCCAATAAGTGTACTGAATGTGTAGGTAATTATGAATCACCGAAGTGTGTTGAAGTGTGTAATCTGGGTTGCCCTGTACTTGACCCGGATCATGTGGAAAGCCGGGAGCAATTGCTTGAAAAGTGGCGCAAGCTACATCCCGGTGAAACCCCGGTTGTTACCTAACTAGCTTACTAAAGTCATGGGAGAGATTAAGCGTGGTTAGAAGAAAAAGGAAGCGAAGGAGTGTATGAGTAATTGATTCGTTAAGGTCGGAAAGTGCTATCAAAAGGGAGATGATTATGTGGTAGTTAAGAAGGACGTAAAGGCTATGTTTTGCAATAATGAGATAAGGAGATAAAGCAAATGATAAAAGGTGGATATAGAGGAAAGATACTACGGGTGGATTTGACCAAGGGAAGTATAACTGTTGAGAGTCTGCCGGAGGAAAGCATACTAAGAAAGTATGTCGGTAACTTTGGCTTGGGTTTATGGTATCTCATGAAGGAGTTGCCTGATGGTGTTGGGCCTTTGGAGCCAGAGAATCCCTTGATTTTTCTGAATGGCCCTCTTGTAGGAACAAGGGTGCCGTGCCCCACTAACTGCACCATCACTACACTGAATGCTGATACTAAATTTACCGCTGGTCGGTCTCACAGTCATGGATGGTTTGCCCCCTTTATTAGTATGGCCGGGTATGATGGCATCATAGTTACCGGTGCTTCAGACAAATGGGTTTATCTCTGGATTGATAATGATAAAGTTGAGCTGCGAGATGCAGCGAAGTTCTTGGGTAAAGATACCCACGAAACAGAAGACCTTATCAAAGAGGATCTCGGCGTTAATAAAAAGATTGGAGCACAAGATGGAGCCAGTGTAGCTGCCATTGGACCAGCGGGTGAACACTTATGTGCCGGGGCAGCCATAATGAATGATAAGAATCATGGATTCTGCCACTCAGGTGTTGGCGCAATAATGGGGTCTAAACATTTGAAAGCTATAGCCGTTAGAGGAACCGGCGAAGTTCCGGTATTTGATGCAAAAAAGCTGGCAGTAATAGCTAAGGATTGGACTCAGTTGGCAAGTAAGGTAGGGTTGTTCCCAATTGTTGGGCAGGGGGGAGTCCCGAAAAGCGAATATGTGGGAGTTAAAGGACTCGTTGGTCTCTCCTCAAAGAACTGGACGGTAAATGACATTCCTGGCTTTGGTGACAGGATGTCGAAGCAAAAGATTACCCCTCTACCGTGTTACAGATGCCCGGTGGCATGTTGCTATGATGCTGAGCCGTTAGAAGGACCATACAAAGGGTATGTATTTTCATTATCCGGTGGAGGAGAAAATCAGGAGGGAGCTGCATCAATTGTAGGAGCTGGTGCCAAGGACCCTGGTGAGGTATGGTACCTGACAGACCTCGAAGACCGTCTTGGTTTCGATACAAGCACAGTAGGCTGTTCCATGGCCGTTGCCTTTGAGGCTTACGAAAAAGGACTACTAACAACCAAGGATACCGATGGTCTGGAATTGAAATGGGGGGATGTTAAGGTAATAGAGACGCTGGTAAAGAGGATTGCTAATAAAGAGGGAAGGTTCGCACAAATGCTAGCTGATGGTCCAAAGGTTGCGGCACAGCGCGTTGGCTTGCCTAACGCATCAGTTGACATTAAGGGTTCAGGCATGAACATCCACGATTGGAGGAGAGCCTGGGGAGTTCTTTTGGGACAAGCCGTTGGCGGAGGTTCCGGCTGGCCACCGCCTGGAGCTGATTGCTGGACCCCAGAAGCTGATGCTGGGTATCCAGAGAAGGCTGATCCCCTAAGCCCATATGGAAAGGGGAAAGAGGTAGCAAAAACAGGCATCATAAAATTATGGAATGATTGTTATGGATGCTGCTGGTTTGGTACCTGGGGCGTTCCTGGCATCATGAGATTTACATCGGGTGCTATAGCTGCCGTTGTAGGCTGGGAGGACTTCACTCCTAAGGAAGCTTTAGCGGTGGGACATCGTACCTTAACCCTGGAGAGGATATTCAATATGAAGCATGGCCTAACCGCTGAGGATGATATAAAAGTATCACCTCGGATAACTGACCCAGCACCAGCTGATGCTGGTCCTGCAGCTGGAAAAGGAATTGCACCTTATCTTGAAGGATGGGTGCGAGACTACTACGAAGAGCTGAGCTGGGATCGGAGGACCGGTAAACCCCTAAAGTCTACATTAAAGAAGTTAGGGCTCGAAGAGTTTATGCCTCTTGTCTGGGAGTAAACAACTAAATTTAGATAGGACGTACTTAGCCTCGATGGAGAGCTATCGAGGCTAAGTTATAAAGAAGGATAATAATGAGTCAATCTGAAACAACTGTAGAAAGAATACCCTTTTTGTGGCTGTAACGATAGTGGCTTCTCTGGTGCTCCCTCCTTAGTTTCTTTCTAGGCAAGTTCAATGTTCCCCTTTGGGTCTGCTTTATTGCTCAGGCTGAGTATTACACTTTTGGAGCCAAACCAAGCGCCTTTAAAAAAGTATTATTCCCCTCCTGGGCATATGGAGCGTTTATAGCTGCGATATGGATGGCTACCGCAGTAGCCTTTTCAACTTTTATGGGTCTCTTTTGGGCTACTGTGGTTGCAAACTTTATATGGGTAACGCTATTAGTATACGGCTTGAGGTGGAACGGATTTCAAGCCGGGGTTTTAGCTGTGTTCGGTGGCTTCACTATATTCCTGGCAATATACTTTACTAACAGCATACCGAAAGTAGGGCTACTGGCAAATCCCTATTGGGTCGTGGCTTTAGCTTTCCTGTGGGATATTGTAACAGGCTTTTTTGGTCATTTTTTGGGGTGGTTTACCCTATTTTTAACCTTCCCACATAAAGTCACTAAGTGAGAAGTAAATCTGGTTAGTTTACCGACTAGCTTTTAGGACTCTTTGTGCGCTGGTTACTATTGTTCCCTATGCTTGTATAGATAAGCTAGAGGACAGTGAAGACTAATGATGCCTTCCTAGCCACAGGAGGTGTGCCAGTCACTTGTTATTCATTAACGACCGATTTTGACCAGGTTTATGGTTTTAGCAAATGTTAATTAAGTGGAGGTAAGAAATGATTCCGCGAACATCTTTTAACATTAAAAGGTCTCTCTACGATATGTATGATATTGATGAGGCTGCATATAGAAGGTTTGATTCTAGTAGAACAGCTTTTGTGGTGGTTGGACAAAGGGATACTGGCGAAATAGGACCTGTGAATTTTTTCAACAAAATGCTCCTCAAAATGATGGAAAACACTGAAAAAAATGTGGAGGGTAAATCGCGTTCAGATTACGCTCTTATGGTGGGATCCCATGCGATTAACTACATCTTAGGTACTTATGGCGACCAGAATGCCAATAAGCAGTTTCTAAAGTGGGCTGCTTTGTTTGTGCCGGATTTTCTAAGCAAGCCGCCGGCACAAATTGCCCCTGACAAATTGACTTCTCTGGTCAAGGATGCTGCCATGTTCTATGGTAGCGATCTAATTGGAATTACTGAGCTTGATAAAAGATGGGTTTATGACAGAAATATCTATAAACCCTTTAATTTTGGCGATGTTGAACATCCGGTGGAAAACGATGAAGGGTTTATAATTCCCAATTCAGTCAATAAAGCCATAGTAATGGCAATTGATATGAACAAAGACTTCGTTCTAGAATCACCAAATGTGGGTAATTTTGCGGCTACTGAGCTTGGATATTCTAAGATAGGTTTTTTGGCTATATCGTTAGCTGAGTTTATTCGTGCCCTTGGTTATAATGCGATACCGTGTATGAATGACACTGCGTTAAGCATACCGTTAGCCATAAGCGCTGGCCTTGGTCAACTCGGTAGAAATGGTCTATTACTAACACCTGAATATGGTGCTTGCATTCGACTATGTAAGGTTCTGACAGATATGCCTTTGAACATTGATAAGCCTATTGATTTTGGGCAAACAGAATTTTGCAAACAGTGTTTGGCTTGTGCTAGAGCCTGTCCTGCCAATGCTATAAGTTTTCACGATAGAACATTTGCTGGGGTATGCGAGAGCAATAATCCAGGCGTTGCGAAGTGGTATGTAGATGTAGTGAAATGTCTCAGGTTTTGGCAGACAAATGGTGGTGCTTGTTCTAATTGTATAGCCGCATGTCCGTTTACTGAAGGATTTGTACCAACTCAGTGTTTAGAATGTGAGAGGTGTGGATGTTCTGACGGGTGTGCACTACAGACTATTACTAACGAAAGGCTAAAGTATGGGCTTTAGAAAGGGAAAAGGATTACGCTCCTTGGAGTCAATGGTTGATGTTAAGATATTGCCAATAGTGCAGTTAAGATGAAACCCTCAATTAAAAATACAATACCCAATGATATAGAAATAGAATTAAGAGACGGAAAAGTAGTTTACAGTGAAACTGGTAGTTATACAATCCTACCATCCGATACAATTAAAAAAGCGGAGGGAGTACTTGAAAAAATTGGTGTAGAGAGGGTAGAGCGGATTAATCCTAAGTTTACGGATGGCGTGCCTATTTTTAGGCTAAATGAAGCACTTGTAAAAGCAAAATGTCATCGCCAAGCCTGCCAGTGGTCACTCCCACCCACCCCCTTGAATAATCCTCCTAGGGAAAGCTTTGGTAAAGGGATGACTGTGGAGCAGTCTAAAGCAAGCGCGATGATGGAAGCAATTGAGCGATATTGTGGGCAAAGATTTCCTCACAATAAGGTCGTCAATGCAAGCTATGAAAAGGTACGTGACTACACTATCGATCTATCCGAATTTAACTTCCCATCCTTGCCACTAAAATGCGAAAACTGTCCAGCGAGGAATAATGGGTGTTTCCAAGAACTTTCAAACGTTTGTCAGGAATGGAGTTGGGGCTACTCGCTAATAAATAAGAAACCGGTTTTAATCCCCGCCGCTTTGGTTTATTACCCCTATATATCGACTAGTAGTATATCCTTTATGTTTAATGATACCGGCGGACTTTCAGCAGGGAATACTCTAGAGGAGGCGATATTGCAGGGCATTGCAGAGGTAATTGAAAGAGACGCATTGTACTATGCTTTTAATGTAGGCAATCTAAAGAGCATGCCAATGCTTAACCTTAATAAAGGCACGAAGAATAGACATATTCAAGAATTCATTAATAAGATATCCCCAGAGAATATCTTCGCTTTCCACATTAAAAATGAAAACCTAAAGATCGGTGTTTCTACGGTTAGTGCGTTTATATGCTATAGTATGAGGGACGGACATCGTTACTTTGGTGGCTCGGGAACAAGCCTGGATCCGGAAGTGGCCCTCTTAAGAGCATTGACAGAGTTGGAACAGCAGAAAGTCAGGCAAAAAGCACTTATTGAATTTGATCCAAATTACTTGGTGGTGCACAATAGCACAGGACTAGGGGAGGGCACCTCTATTGAGACAATTCCTGATCAATCCACGGGTAATGTAAGAAGTGATATAGAGTTATATCTAGATAGATTATCAAAGACTAATACGGATGTTATTGTGGTTGATTTAACACACCCTGGAATAAGAGTACCGGTTGTTCGAGTTGTAATACCAAAACTAATTTCATATTCCGGGAGTGTTATTGAAGAGTCTGTATTGCTTGATGCAATAAAGAAATCAACTGAATCGCTAGAGATGGGGCATAAATGAAGTAGCCCTAAGAAATGGGGGATAGTATAGTCGAGGATATACATGTGGGTCAGAGAGTGGCGGATATGCAATCTAAGTGCAACGAGCTGAACTGAAATAGGAAGCCCATCAAGACAAACCAGTGCGGTAAAATGGAAGTAAACACAGAGCCATTGGCATAGGAGGGCTACAGGGTGAACTACCACCATTTTGCCATTAGTGAACGAGAGTGTATACTGTTGTTGGATTACAATCAGAAAGACATCACACAGATTGCTCAAGCGCTTGGACGAAGCAACAGTACAATCGGCCGAGACCTCCATGGAAATACCAGGAGACACGGCTACAGTGCCTACGAAACTCAGAATTCATACACAATTCGAAGACGGACATGCAAGCCTCAACTGAAGGTCATAAGACCAGAACATCACAAGCATATCATCGGTGGACTGGAGCAGTACTGGTCTCCTGAGCAGATTATTGGCCATCATGGCATGAGCTTTTGCACCGTAACTACCTACCGGGCCTTGAAGAACGGTATGTTACCAACCGTTCTCCGAGAAAAACTCAGGCAGCAAGGAAAATCCCGCAAAGCGGAAGGCGAAGAACGCAGGAGTACGATCCCGAATTGCATATCCAAGGGTGAGCGGCCAACTGAAGCAGCTGCCAGAAGTCGTGTAGGCGACTGGGAAGGCATCCCCGCCCAGAAGGGAATCGAGTTCTAGTCCGCCGGGCGGAATCCAGTGAACCCATCGAAGCGCAACGCCTGGGGGCTGTTCAACCTCGGGGCAGCAGCTACCATCTGGGGCAGCACGTTTGTGGTCAGTCGCTATGCCCTGGCCAGCGTATCCTTTCTCCACCTTGTCATCTTGCGGTTCGCATGCTCGACTGCTCTGTTCATGGTCCTCTTCCTCGTCCAGCGGCCAAGACTGCCGCATGGCCGTGAATGGTGGCTCTACCTTGGTAGCGCTACGTCAGGCTATGTCCTCTCCATCCCGTTCCAGTTCCTCGGCACATCACTGACCAACGCACACATCGGCTCTATCGTCACCTGTGCCACACCGCTCGCAATGGTCGTTCTTGCAGGACTCTTCCTGCATGAACGCATACGCGTCCAGGACATCCTTGCAATCGTCATCGCTCTCGCCGGCGTCACGCTGATTTCACTGGAGGGATTCCGCCACACCTCGGGGGCGAGTACTCTGCACTGGCTCGAAGGCATTGCCGCTCTCATTGCCGCGGCTGTCACGTGGGCATTCTACTCCCTGTTCCTCCGCCTCATCACCCGGAAGCAGTCGTCGCTCACTGCGACAGGTATCAGCAATGGGCTCGGGTTTTTCATCCTCCTGCCTCTGTTCATCCCTCGGGGTGGAGAGGTGATCGCCACAGTCGCCACCCACCCTGTGCTTGTAGCTGCTATCGCTCACCTTGCCGTCATCTCGACGTTTCTTGGGTTTTACCTCTGGACGCTGGGGCTCGAACAGGTCGCCAGCGTCTCCGCTTCCTCGCTCATGTACTTCTGCCAACCCCTCACGGGGACAGTCCTCGGCATGCTGGTTCTCCATGAGCACGTCACAGCGCAGACCATCATCGGCAGTGGGCTCATCCTGACCGGGCTTCTGGTCAGCATGAACAGGTCACGGGTGAATACACTGTGAAGAATGCGTTGAACGTTCGTTCGGACATCCGTGTACTAGAGGTGGCGAAACAGACTCCATGCCAGCCTCCTTCCCAGAGATGAAAAAGGCCTCCGTAGCAGCCGGAGGCCTTTTTCGTTTGTCAGCGGGAACGCTACTCGAAAAGCGCCGTGCTGGCGTAGCGATCGCCACAGTCGGGGAAAATAACTATAATCACGCCGCGTTCCAGCGTGCGGGCCAGTCAATGAAAATACGAATGGGTTGTTACGTCAGTTCTTTCCCAAGTACACGAGCTTTTTTACGGTGACGCAGGAACATCTGAATCATGCAATCCACCTACTCAATAACTGTCCGTGGAAATGTCTCAACTGGGAAACGCCTTATCAGGCTTTGGCAGAAGAATTGTTGCACTTGGTTTGACAAACCGCCCATTTTCCGTTC
>JGI24146J20443_1001654_pt1 | contig 13391 bp, 20 predicted proteins | sample BarGraIncub1131A_FD_20443 | JGI IMG/M metagenome (IMG submission 20443) | reverse complement strand
GATGCAGATTGTTCTAATGGAGTAATTGTTATAAGTAATACAGGTGCTAGTACTAGTTGTGTTGCAACATTTAATATTTCAGCCGCAGGAATCACTATGTCTGACTTTACAGCAACAACTCCATATACAAGACAACCAAATTATGGAATGTCATTTGCTTACACTACTCCAACAGTTAGTTCTGGAACAGTACAATGTAAATTGTTAGATAATAGTGGTAATGACAAAACTATTTATTCAGTTGCTAATCCAATAATTTATGGAGGTACACCTTCTGTGGATGGAGTCTATGCTTACTATATTAAATGTCAGAGTATGTCAGACACAACTGTAACAAAAACTTCCAATCAAATTATTTTGAATGTGGTGACTCCAGCCGCAGGAATCACTATGTCTGACTTTACAGCAACAACTCCATATACAAGACAACCAAATTATGGAATGTCATTTGCTTACACTACTCCAACAGTTAGTTCTGGAACAGTACAATGTAAATTGTTAGATAATAGTGGTAATGACAAAACTATTTATTCAGTTGCTAATCCAATAATTTATGGAGGTACACCTTCTGTGGATGGAGTCTATGCTTACTATATTAAATGTCAGAGTATGTCAGACACAACTGTAACAAAAACTTCCAATCAAATTATTTTGAATGTGGTGACTCCAGCCGCAGGAATCACTATGTCTGACTTTACAGCAACAACTCCATATACAAGACAACCAAATTATGGAATGTCATTTGCTTACACTACTCCAACAGTTAGTTCTGGAACAGTACAATGTAAATTGTTAGATAATAGTGGTAATGACAAAACTATTTATTCAGTTGCTAATCCAATAATTTATGGAGGTACACCTTCTGTGGATGGAGTCTATGCTTACTATATTAAATGTCAGAGTATGTCAGACACAACTGTAACAAAAACTTCCAATCAAATTATTTTGAATGTGGTGACTCCAGCCGCAGCTTGTTCTGATGGTATTAAAAATCAAGATGAAACAGGAATAGATACAGGAGGTATTTGTGCAAGTGGTATTTTATCTGTATCACCTTCATCATGTACTATTAATGCAGGATTCTCTACTTGTACTGTTACCGGTGCTACTTGGCAAACAACAAAAGCTACTAGCCCTGTTTTAATTGACAATAATACAGGAGCCCCTCTTTCTAATCTAGCAAATAAGGCGGTTCCTCTTCAGGTTTGGGTGGCATATCCTCAGACAGTGTTTAAATTAATGGATGGAACAAAACAGTTAGGAGGTGATGCAATAGTTACATCATCCTGTATATCAGGTACAACATGGGATATATTAAGTAATACTTGTAAGATATCCTCAGGCCCATCTCCTGTTGATGGTGGGTGGAGTGCTTGGTCCGGGACAATTTGTGGACAGACAGGATTTGAAACACGTTATTGTAGTAACCCCGCACCTTCAAATGGAGGAGTAGATTGTCTAAAATTAGATGGAACTCGTGATACTTCAGAATCCAGGTTTTATGCAAGTGTTCCTTGCTCAGCAAGCTGTCCAATAGTTGATCAAGCTTTCTGTTTATCAAATTGTTCTGGTTATTTCCCATCTGGAAATGGGAATGGAAATGGCAATAATAATGGAAATTCAAATGTTTTCACTGTTTGTCCAGATGGACAAAAAAATGTTGGCAAAAATGGTAAAGACTGGTGTATAAGTAAAAATCCTGTTTTAACAATCCAAGAATGCTAAACTAATATAAAACATCCAGAGTTTAAACACTCTGGGTGTTTTATATTTAACTTTATTTTGGTGTATATGTGTACGGGTTGACCCCCACACCTACTTTTTCATTATTGTGTTTATTAAATTTTTTCTAATATATAATATTATGTTCAGTAATTAATGTTATTTTAATGGTTAAATAACCGCACAATATAAAAGCCATGAAAAAGTAGGTGTGGAGGTTGACTTTATTTTTACATTTGCTAATATAGACCCACGAGCTCAGTCTGAGCTTATTTATATTTATACAATATGACAAGATCACTAAAAAAAGGACCATATGTTGATGAAAGACTATTGAAAAAGATAGCCGGTAAAAAGCCTATTGAAACAGGTATGATTAAAACCTGGTCAAGAGCATGTCAAATATCCCCAGAAATGGTTGGATTCGTATTTGGTGTTCACAATGGCAAAACACACGTTGAAGTATTGGTAGGAGAAGACATGGTAGGGCACAGACTTGGAGAATTCTCACTTACTCGCAAATTTGTCAGACACGGAGGTAAGATGCAGAAAGAACTAGAAATGAAGAAGAAAGAGGCAGAAATAACAGCATCCAAATCAGCCAAAGCCGCCGTTGATTCAAAGAAAAAATAAAATTAATCTATGAAAGCATTTCTAAAAAATTACAGACAGTCACCCCGCAAGGTTCGCCTTGTAGCGGAACTAATCAAAAGCAAAAGGGTTGCTGATGCAATTCTAATTCTTGATACTTTACCAAAGAGAGCTTCAGGTCCAGTTCAGACTTTACTTGCTTCAGCTATAGCAAATGCAAAACATGCAGGTGTTGCAATCGAACGCCTATATGTTGAAAATGTTACAGTAAATAAGGGTATAGTTATGAAACGCAGTATGCCACGTGCACGAGGAAGTGCATCACGCATCAACAAGCGTACAAGTCATGTTATGCTTACTCTTGTGGAAAAAGGGACAGAAGATAAAAAGAAAAAAGGTTCAAAAAAGACTGAAAAAGTAGAAAAGAAAGCAGTTAAACCAACAATTAAAAAGTCGGAAAAAACTAAAAAAGTTGAAGCAAAAGCTTAATATACATTTATGTCAAAAGTCGTCCATCCATATGCTCATAGACTAGTAACACTACGTGATTGGAAATCACGTTGGTTTGCTGATAAAAATTATAAAACTCTTTTACAGAGTGATGTAGTTATTCGTGAATTTTTGATAAAAAAGTTACGTGGTTTTTATATTTCTCGCATTGAGATTGAACGCAGTGTTAAAGCTACTAGAATCATGGTTTACACTTCACGCCCAGGTATGATTATTGGCCGTTCAGGTGAAGGCGTAAGTAAATTAAAGTTAGAAATGGTTGCTGCTCTTAAGAGAAAAGGTATTGCTATTCCAGAAGATTTTAAATTTGATATTATAGAAGTTACAAATCCTGACGCAGATGCAGCTATTGTTGCCTGCTCTATTGCAGAAGGTTTAGAAAAGCGTCTTCCATACCGTCGTGTTATTAAACAATCCATTGAAAAGATAATGACTGCTCGTGGAGTAAAAGGAGCACGTATTTATTTAGGTGGACGTTTAGGTGGAGCAGAAATCGCACGTAGTGAACAAATAAAGCGTGGTTCTATTCCTCTTCAGACTTTCCGTGCTGACGTTGATTTTGCTCGTGAGAAAGCACACATGAGTTATGGAGATATTGGTATTAAAGTTTGGATATATCGTGGAGAAGTTTTTTCTGCACCAACCGCAACTGCTACAAGTAGAAATGATAAATCAAATTAAATTATTTTATGTTAACACCAAAAAAAGTAAAATTTAGAAAGTGGCAAACAGGCCGTACAGACATGTCAAAGGTAACTCCAGACACACGTGGTATTACTGTTGCATTCGGATCATTTGGCCTAAAGGCAACTTCAGGTGGACGCGTTCGTGCAAATCAGATAGAATCAGCTCGTAAAGTAACTTCAAGAACATTAGGTAAAACAGGACGAATGTGGATTAGAGTATTTCCAGACAGACCTTTTACTGCTAAGCCAGCAGAAGTAGGAATGGGAAAAGGAAAAGGAGACCCACAAGGATATTGTTTAGATGTTCGTCCAGGCCGAGTATTGTTTGAAGTAGATGGAGTTCCTGAAGCAGTTGCCAAGGAAGCCCTACGTAAAGCAGGAACAAAGTTGCCAGTTACTACTCGTATAGTTGCGAGATAATAAATTATTTATGGATACAAAAATAAAAAAATTAAATAAAGTTTTAAAAGGTGTAGTTACTTCTGACAAAATGGATAAGACTATCGTTGTTGAAGTTACTCGCTTTGTTGAACATAAAAAATACGGTAAAAGAATAAAGAAAACAAAGAAGTATAAAGCTCATGATGAAACCAATAGCAAGAAGATAGGTGACGTGGTCGAGATAGAGGAAACTAAACCCATGTCAAAAGATAAGCATTTTAAAGTAATTAAGTAAGTAGTAAGTAGTAGGTAGTAGGTAGTAAGGAATTAAATCTTTTCTACATACTACATAATACTTATCCCTTACTACTTAAATATATGATTCAAGATGGAACAATAGTAAATATTACAGACAATGCCGGTGGTAAAATCGGAAAGGTTTTCAAAGTACTTGGATCTTCACGTCGTCGTTATGCTGGTATTGGAGATAAAGTTATTATTTCAGTAAAAGTTGCTGAACCAAGAAAGACAATAAAGAAAAAGGATGTTTGTCAGGCAGTAGTAGTCCGAACAGTTAAGTCATATCGTCGAAAGGATGGTTCTTATATTCGTTTTGATGATAATGCTGTAGTTATTCTAGAAAAAGACAAATTAGATCCAAAGGGTGGTCGTGTGTTTGGTCCTATACCTCGTGAGCTTGCAGAGCGCGGATACCAAAAGATTATTTCATTAGCTCAAGAAGTTATATAAATAATTACTAATTAATAATGACTAATTAATAATTAGGATTCAAAAATATATGAAAATAAAAAAAGGAGACAATGTAATAGTTATAACAGGAAGCAACAAAGGTAAAAAGGGTAAAGTTTTGAAAGCTATGCCATCTGAAAATAAAGTTATTGTTGAAGGAGTCAATATGAGAAAGAAAGCTCATAAGTCTAGAAACAAAGGCGATGTAAGTCAGATATTGGAAATAGCAATGCCAATACATGTATCAAATGTTGCTAAACGCGACTAAAGTAATTAATAATTAATAATTACGAATTAAGAATTTTAAATACAATGGAAACAGTTAAACAAAAAGAAAAAAAAGCATACAGTACACTAAAGGCTAAGTACGGCTACAAGAACGTAATGGCTTCACCACGCTTAGTAAAAGTGGTTATTGCAAGTGGAACAGGCTCAGGCTTAAAGCGTAACAAAGATCACAATAAACTAGTGCTTGAAAGACTAGCAAAAATTACTGGTCAACGTCCAGCTACAAAAAGTGCAAAGAAATCAATTGCTTCTTTCAAGATTCGTATTGGTGATCCAGTAGGTGTAATGGTTACACTTCGTGGAGCACGTATGTACGGATTCCTAGATAAGCTTATCAATGTTGCAATCCCTCGTACAAAGGACTTCCGTGGTATTGAAAGAAAGATTGTAGACAATATCGGCAATCTAACAATGAGTATCAAAGAACATACAATATTCCCTGAGACAGGTGACGAAGAATTAAAAGATGTGTTTGGTCTAGCTATAACAATCGTTACTACAGCAAAATCAAAACCAGAAGCAACAGAATTCTTTGAACTTATCGGTATACCATTCAAAAAATAAATATTAAAAAAATCAGGGGTTGTACGTCTACGGGAGACGTCCAACCCCTGATTTTTTTGTGATATAATAAGATTATTAATTAATAATCACCATATAAAATATATGTTTGAAAAATTCCAAAATAGGACAGAGGAAAAAAGCGGGTTTAGTTTAAAAGATAAAGCCCTAAAAGTCATTAATGATACCGCTAAGATTGCCACACTTGTGTCACTATTTTCTATGCCATTGAATAATGAAGTTTCTGCTTCTAATAAAAATGAGAAAGACCCAGTAAATTTAAAAAATAAAATAGAATTGGCTCAAGAGTCAATTAAAAAAATAAACGTTATTTTAGAGGAAAAATGTAAAGGATCAATACAGCATTTAGGCGGTCAAGAGATTAAAAGTTTTAAGCTTACTAAAGGGACAGAGGTTGTCTCTGCTGACCATAACGACTGGTTTATGTTGATGGACAAAGACGGATCTCTTGTTTTTTTTGATGATAATTCAGACGGCTCTGTTGATAGATTCATAATTAATAATGAAAAAGAAGAAAATGGGAAAGATTTACTTTTAGATGCCACATATGCTCTTGGTGATATGGAGTTTTATGCTAAATGGGGTCAAATTACCTCTAGTGCTTCAATGAAAGAAATGGAAAAAGACGTAAAAATATCTTCTCTCGATTTAAAAAATAAAAGGGTTACCTGTGTTGATGTAAAAAGTGGGAAAAGTGGAATTATTGAGGGAGAAGAAGCCGTCAGCCTTTTAGAAAAAATACAAACAGCTTATACTTCTAAACTAGAGGATATTGCTAATGGTGTAAATAAAAATGAATCAGATTCTTCTCTTTCAAATAGTTTAGATAAAAAAGAAGAAGTACCTGAATCAAAACCTTCTTCTGTTGGTAATCAGCCAGAGAAACAGTCAGAGAATACTCCAGCTGTTGAAAAATCAGACTACCATACAACTTTTGAAGATTTTAAAAAAGCCAAAGAATCTGATTTTGATTCATTTAAAAAATCTCAAGAAGAAGATTTTAATAAATTTAAAGAAGGAAAATAAGAAACAAAAATACTCCCGAAAGGGGTATTTTTTTATGCTTTTTACATAAATTGATTTATTATTTAAGTAGTCTATAATTAAGTTATTAATAACAATTTTTACAAACCAATTATGGAAAATCCATTTAAGAAAAGTACAACAAGGTTACCAGAATTTAATGAAACAAAAGAGAAAATTAGTGATTTAGAACAAAAGAAAGATAAATTAGATTTTCCTTTAGGAAAAGGAGATCCTTATGAGGGAATGGGCAGTACGATTACTCGTGCAATAGGTAATGGTTTTTTGTCCATTCCTAATTTTCCTGAGAGTAAAATTAAGGAGATACAAATTAAATTGGCAGAAATGAAACTAGAAAGAATTAAAAATAAAGATGAAAAAGAGGCTTATAAGTTAAATGATAAATACGACGCTCTTTTAGAAGAAGCAAAAATTTCTGGGGATTCAACTAAGCTCAAAGAATTTGCAGTTAAAGAACTAGGAATGAATATGGAATAGGTAGAATTAGCATAATTCTTTTATGAATTATCGTTCAAAAAATAAAAATCACAAAAAAATCTCCCGTTTGGGAGATTTTTTTGTGATATAATATTTTAATGATTTACAAATTACTTTATTTTATATTAATATTTTTAAGTTCAGCACCTGTCGTTTTTGCTAGGGGAGGTGGTGGAGGTTCTGGAGGTGGCGGTGGAGGAGGCGGGGGTGGCTCAGGTGGCGGTGGAGGAGGTTCCGGGGGTGGTAATATTTATTCGTTTATTTTTTGTATAATTGTATTTTCATCAACATNTTTNTTNATTTANCTATCAGAAATTAAAAAAAATNAAAAAAGCTAANCTNATTATAGNAAAAGCAAGTTCTGAAGACCCAAATTGGGGAGAGGACGATATTAAGAAAAGAGTATCTGAGGTTTTTTATGCATTTCAAAAAGATTGGAGTGAATTCAATACTGACAATATGAAGTCTTATACAACCAATGAATATTACAAAAGAATGGTTTTGGAATTGAATGTTTTAAAAAATGAATCACGACAGAACATAATGAAAAATGTAGTACTTAAAAGTATTTCAATAATTGAAGCAAGTGATGAGATTGGAACAAATAATGATTCATTTGTTGCTGAAATTCAAGCAAGTGCTGTGGACTCCTTAATCGATACAAAAACTGGCGAGACTTTATATGTTGATAATTCTAGTTTTAATTCTGGTTTTACAGAATATTGGCACTTCACACGAGAAGAAGATATTTGGAAATTAAATATTATCAAACAAGAAACAGAAAATGCTTCAATGTCAGAAAATAACATTAAAGATTTTGCTGAAAGAAATAAATTTTATTATGACCCCGACTTTGGTTGGCTTATGATGCCCAATAAAGGTGTTATTTTTAGTGCCAATAATTTTACATCATCAGATATAAATAATCATGTTATAGGTTACTTCAAAGATAAAATAATTGAATTTTATACTTTTATTCCAAACTCTAATTCAAGAAATCCAACCAATTATTTAGTAGCTCAAACGGTATTACCAATTTCTTATAAAGATATTTTAGTCAGAAGAAAAAGAACATTATTTAATTTTAGCCCTTCTGGATTAAGGAGAATAAAAACCGAAAGTAATGATTTTGATAAGAAATTTTGCCTATGGGCTCATAAAGAAGACCAAATAAATTCTTTTGAGTTTTTATCTCCAGATTTTATGGAAAAAATTTATCAACTACCTTTTGAATTAAATATTGAAATAGTGGGTAATTTTATATATTTTTATTCGAAAAATCGAGATGGTGTTGATTATGATAAAATGTTAGAAATACTATCCTTATCATTTGATGAGATGAAGATGTAGAGCATTAGTTAGTTTAAAATCTAACTTATGACTGGAAAAGCCCTATTCTATAAATGGATGGGGCTTTTTATAATTATAACTACTAGATAGGGCTCCGACCCCTATCTGGTGGATATTTAGTTATGCGTTGACATTAATCATTGTTGTGTGGCATTATGTATTAAATTTCTAAATTTAATACTTTATATCATGAAAAAGTTAATAATTGTTGTGTTGGTATTTTTTACATTATCTGTATCAGTTAATGCTCAAAAGACCAGTAAACTATTTGTTGAATTGACCAGAGTAATGACAACTTCGCATCCTTCCGGAACAGCTGAGTATCAAAAGTTATCAATCCCTTATTGGCAAATTGACAAAGGAAACTTTGTCTACATTACCGAAAAACAGCTGTTTCAGGGAGAATATAAGTTTTATAATTTTTCCGTTAGCTCTAAAAAAACTGGATTTTCATGGATGGGAGTTGATGTCAAAGCTACCAATAAAGAAAAAAGGCAGATTGAAAAAGAACTTCTCAAGGCCATAAAAGCCAAGAGGTAAGGGTATCTTAAATACCCAAATAAAGAACCATAACATCATTATTTTGTTATGGTTCTTTTTGTTTATTAGTAAATTTAAGCACACCATTCTACAGATAGCTGCCTAGCAGCTATCTGTAGAGAATAAACCCTTATAAATTAAAATTTTTTGATTAAATAGGATAGATGTACCTATATATAGGTTGACAAATAGGCCTAAATATGCTATTATGTAAACAGTGGTATAGTTCTTTAAAATATTTGATTTTAGTTATTTTGTTAGCTGTTTCAAGGGTCTTTATGGATTTTTGAAACAGTTAACAAAAATTTTAAACTAAAAATCAAAATCATGCTAAAAAAATTACTCATTGTTGTTGTTTTTGGTTTATTTTTTCTTGAGGTACTCACTTTTTTTCATTCGGGTAACAAAGGAAAATTTATTGGATTCATTCCAGAAGATCAAAAACCAGTTTATACTTGGTTTGAAACATCTCCCGAGTCGGGAAGTTATCATTGCAATCCAAAAATTATGGTTATCACCGCAAAAGGAGATACCATATCTGCAACTTTTTCAATCATTGGTACAGGTACTCCATTTGAACTTCGGTACAAAGGAACCTATCCACCAACGATTAATAAAAAGTTATATGTAAAGGTGGAGAATAATGATGGTATATATTACATCAGATATTCTTCTCTGAAACCTATCGAAAAGTAAAAAATTCACTAAAATTTAAACACAATGAAATTAAAAGAAGAAGCATTTATGGTTAATCTTATAAATGCAAATTACCGTCGAAGAAAGATCGCATTCTTTATTAATGTTTTTGTTGTGGTAATTTTATTAATAGTTATTACATCAAAAGATTTTTTTACACATGTTGATTTAAAAAGTTTAGCAATAGTAGTTTGCTGGATTTCTGCTGATTTGAGGCTTATTTTTGTTCTTGAAGAACATGGTTCTCCTTGGTCTATTAAGAAAGCCCAAATTAAAGCATTAAAAGAACAGTCCGATGCCGGAGCAGACTTTGAAGACCTAAAGTGTAACGTTCCTCTTCATGAATATTTCCTATAAATCAGGATATTCACAAATCTCTCAAATGGAGCAAACAGTTTACTGTTTGCTCCATTTTTTTTGTTCTACTAGAACCTATAAACTAGCTCCCTAGTCACTAATTAATTTGACATCTTTAAATCCATTTGCTAGTATAGGGGGACATGAGTTTCAGATCCGTTTGTCTCCTTCTTTGCCCGTCTCAAAGAGATTAGGGAAGGACTAGGAAGAAAATAAACGAGATATCCTAACTTATGTCTAGCTGCTAGTATCTAGCCCCTAGAAGCTAATTAATTATATATGGCAAAAAAATCAGTAACAGCAAGACATTTAAAGAAGTCAAAATTTAGTACACGAGAAACAAATCGTTGTTTTCGTTGTTCACGCGGACATGCTTATATGAGAGACTTCGGTCTATGTCGTATTTGTTTCCGTGAGCTAGCAAACGAAGGTATGCTTCCAGGAGTACGTAAGTCATCTTGGTAAAATAAAGTAGCATGCAGAAAGTAGTAGGTAGTAAGGAATAACCAATTTAAACTAAAAATATATGGATCAAATAGCAAACATGATGAATATGATAAAGAACGCAGGCCGTGCAAAGCACGAGTTTGTTGTTGTTCCTCATTCAATAATTAAATTTTCTATAGCAGAATGCCTAGTAAGAGAAGGCTATCTTAAAAGCGTTACAAAGAAAACAAAGAAAGGCTTTCCAATAATAGAAGTAGGTTTAGTATACGCTGAAGATGGAACTCCAAAGATTATAGGAGCAGATCGTATTTCAAAATCATCATGCCGAGTATATAAAGGAGTCAAAGATATCAAAAGAGCTTATGGATTAACAGTCCTTTCAACATCAAAAGGTATTTTAACTGAAAAAGAAGCACGAAAAGAAATGGTCGGAGGAGAAGTATTGTTTAAAATTTGGTAATTAATATATATGAGTAGAATTGGAAAACAAACAGTTATAATCCCCGCAGGTACAGAAGCTAAACTTTCTGGAACTATTTTCTCAGTGAAAGGTCCAAAAGGTTCACTTACACGTGACTTTCCAGGAGAAGTAACTTTACATATAAATGGTAATGAAATAACTTTTACTCCCAACAAGCAAAATGACCGTACAGTAAATTCACTATGGGGTACATATGCTTCACATGTTAAAAATATGGTAATTGGAGTAAATGAAGGTTACTCAAAAAAGCTTATATTAGAAGGAGTTGGTTTCAAATCAGAAGTTGTTGGAAATATGCTCAATCTAGCATTAGGATTTTCACATCCTGTTAAAATAGCTATTCCAACAGGCCTTACAGTTACAGCAGAAAAGAACAATGTAACAGTTACAGGTATTGATAAAGAACTAGTTGGTTCTTTCACGGCATCAGTACGTGCAAACAAGAAACCAGAACCTTATAAAGGAAAAGGATTCCGTTATTCAGATGAAGTTATTCGTCGCAAGCAAGGTAAGAAGGCAGCTTAAATAATTACGAATTAATAATTACGAATTACGAATTAAAAAATCCGGATTATAAATACAAAAATAAAATGATTAATAAAAAAATAGAAAAAAGAATAAGATTAAAGAAAAAAATCCGTACAAAGATAAATGGTACTGCAGAATGTCCACGTCTTTCTGTTTTTCGCTCAAACAATTTTATGTATGCTCAGATTATTGATGATATAAACCAAGTTACTATTGTTTCTGCTTCAGATATTAAAGTTACAAAAGGAACTAAAACAGACCGTTCTGTGGCAGTTGGAGCAGAAGTAGCAAAGTTGGCTATAGCAAAAGGTATAAAAACTTGCGTCTTTGATCGTAATGGTTTTAAATATACAGGTAGAGTTAAAGCACTCGCAGATTCTGCACGTGCAGCTGGTCTTAAGTTTTAATAAAATATATGGATACAACAAAACCAAAAACAACAAATACAAGTAATAACAGAAGTTTCAGTAAGCCAGCTTACGGTGCTAAGAGAGAGGGTAGTGATACTCGTCGCTCACGTCCATCATTTGAACGTCCAAAGCCTGAGTTTGACCAGAAAATGGTTTCAATCCGTCGCGTTACTCGTGTTGTTGCAGGTGGACGTCGTATGACATTTGCTGTAGCAATTGCTATTGGTGACAAGAAAGGCTCAGTTGGTTTAGGAACTGGAAAAGGAGTAGACACCGCTATTGCTATTACAAAAGCTCTTCGCCAAGCAAAAAAGAACATGTTCAAAATAAAGACAACAAAAGAAATGTCTATTGCTCATGAAGTTTCATCAAAATTTGCAAGTTCTCAATTGACAATCATGCCAAATCGCGGAAAAGGTTTAGTTTCAGGAAGTACTGTTCGTGATATGTTGATTCTTGCTGGTATAAAGAACGTTACTGCAAAACTTCATTCTGGAAGTAAAAATAAATTAAACAATGCACGCGTAGCTTACAAAACACTTTATATGCTTAGAGAAAAGTCATCCCCAATAAAGTCTGTTCCATTTGTAGTAGAAGCTGTAAAAGAGGAAGCTAAAGAAGAAACTAAGGAAGTAGTTAAATAATTTAAATTATATGCAATTAGATACACTAAAAAGAAAGAATCCAAATAAAAAAGCACAACAAGTTGGCCGTGGAGGTACACGTGGTAAAACTTCTGGACGTGGAGGAAAGGGTCAGACAGCTCGTGCAGGTAACAAACGTCGCCCACAAATCCGTGATATTATAAAGAAGCTTCCAAAACTAAGAGGATATCGTTTCAATTCACCTTCAATCAAATCAACTCCTGTAAACGTTGGAGCTTTAAATATTTTTGAAACAGGAACAGCAGTTACTCCAGAAGTATTATTTGCAAACAACTTAGTTCGTCGTGTTGGTGGTGTAGTTCCTCATGTTAAAATTTTAGCCAAAGGAGAAATAACAAAAAAGCTTTCAATAACTGGATGTACTGTCTCTCTAAGTGCTCGTGCAAAAATTGAGAAAGCCGGTGGAAGCGTAAAATAAATACTTGTCCCGTTATAAATTTAACGAAACATGTTTTATAACTTACTGGTAGAATTATAGAATGATTTAAGATTGTCGTTTAATTATAAAGTAATAAATTTATATTGGGATGGAAATTGTTTGGAATAAAATAAATGCAATATTTACTGATAAGACCCTAAGAAATAGGGTTTTGTTTGTGCTTGGAGCTCTTGCAGTATTCAGACTTTTGTCAGCTATTCCAGTTCCAGGAGTAGATGCAATTAAACTTCAAAACTTTTTAACAAACAATCAGTTTGCTGGTGTTTTAAATATCTTTTCTGGTGGTGGGTTATCAACTCTTTCTATTATCATGCTTGGAGTTGGTCCATACATTACATCTTCTATTATAATGCAGCTTTTGACTATTATGTCACCAAGACTTAAGGCAATGTACCAAGAGGATGGTGAAATCGGACGTAAAAAGTTTACACAATTTAGTAGAATGAT
>JGI24146J20443_1001648_pt1 | contig 13411 bp, 11 predicted proteins | sample BarGraIncub1131A_FD_20443 | JGI IMG/M metagenome (IMG submission 20443) | reverse complement strand
AACCTTTTTGAAATGCGTGATTCCTATACCCAGGCAATAAAACAAGATGGTTGATGCAATCAATATGGGCAACATTCTCAAATCACCAAATCCATAAAAAACGTAACTCGCTACTAATAGCAGCACATTCTGCGCTTTTGGCAGCTCTTTTAAACGGAAGTAATAGAGTGCAAATACAATGAGAAAAAATACTAAAAATCCGATAGAATTGATTGACATGGAAGCATTGTGTTTTTCAACGTATTTAAAAGTCGTTGCAAAGATAAAATATCCAGCAAACGTAGTATCATTAACGGATTAAAAAATAAATTCTTTCTGCAGAATCCTATAGGTCAATTTAAATTGCAAAAAAGCACAAAAAAAGCACCTGAATATCGTTCAAGTGCTTTTTTGTGGTACCACCTGGATTTGAACCAGGGACACACGGATTTTCAGTCCGATGCTCTACCAACTGAGCTATGGTACCATTGCTTTAGCGGCCACAAAAGTACAATTCTTTTTGAATCTACCAAAATTTCTAAGCAATAATTTACGTTCAATTGGATTTTTCTCTTTGGAGAAACTAAATGGTTTTCCTATATTTGCATCACAATTAGCTCGGGATGTAGCACAGTTGGTAGCGCGCTACGTTCGGGACGTAGAGGTCGGAAGTTCGAATCTTCTCATCCCGACAGAAAAAGCCTGTTCATCGGAAATGAACAGGCTTTTTTATATATTTTTCAAAGACAAGTATACCAGTTATTTACCCAACAACTCTGCCAATTTTTCGTCCAGAGCGGAGCCTCTCAAATCTTTGGCTATAATAATGCCCTTGGGATCCATTAACACAGTATGAGGAATTCCCGAGAAAGAATATACGGTTACAGCCTGACTTTTCCAGCCGGCCAAATCAGACATTTGAGGCCAGGTCATTTTATGATTTTTTATTGCATTCTTCCAGGCATTAGCATCTTTATCCAGCGAAATGCCAACAATTTCAAAGCCTTTTTGATGATACTTGTCGTAACAAGCCAGGACGTTTGGCAACTCTTGCATGCAAGGGCCACACCAGGATGCCCAGAAATCGACCAACACATACGAACCCTTCCCGACATAGTCAGACAAGGATATGGACGAGCCATCAGGCTTAGACATGGTTAAATCAGAAAATTTACTTCCTATACCTACTTTTTTAGATAATTTCAATTGAGAAATAACCATTTTAACGGTTGGATCTGCGAGAAAAGCAGGTTTAGCTTTAGCAAGAATATTCTCGATATCCTTGTTTTCCAAAGAGGACATTGCTGCCTGAAAAAGATGCAAACCGACTGGATTATCCAGGTTTTCCAGGATGGTATTCTTCGCCAGTTCACGGAATGACTTTTCAAAAACAGCGTATTCAGCGTTGAAAGCTTTTTCAAGTTCTTTGTTTGTTGGATTTGCTTTCAGTTCGGTATTCAACTTCACAATGTTAGCCGTCATACTATCGTACTTTTCTCCAAAAGCCTGATAGGCATTATTCACGGGACTCCCCTTAATATTGACCTTTCCATTTTTCATGGTATAGGAAATATCACCATCCAAATAAAAATCTTTATAGATCGGTTGACCATCCTCCTTCTTCACCATCAATACATACCATCCGATGGTATCGACCTTTCCCTTTAGTTTGAATGCACCGTCTTTAATGAGAGTCGAATCAATAGACTTAAGGCCTGATTGGGTTGAAATTTCCAGCAATGTCACTTGCTTTCCATCCCATGATTTATCACCCATTTCACCTTTGATGTTATAGGCGTTCAGGCTATTGCAAGCCATAAGCAAAAGCGTTGAAACAACAATTAAAACTACTTTTTTCATCTTAAAAAAAATTTAGAATTTAAAATCTGGCAAAAACACTTAAAGGCAAATTTTTCCCCGACTGTTCCGTCACTAACAGTTCACCATATTCCACCTGATTGCTTTCAGGAAAATAGGCTTTCAACAAGTTTGCGGCAATTACGGCAGAAAAGCCCATGGAATATAAGTTCAATATCAGAAAACCGCCATCAGGCTCCAGCAAGTTGGCACAAGCTTCCATCAAGGGAGCTATACTTTCTTCCAGAATCCATTTTTCACCATCAGGGCCACGTCCATAAGCAGGCGGATCAAGGATAATGCCATGGTATCGTTTACCGCGTTTCACTTCACGATTGACAAATTTCAGAGCATCTTCCACAATCCAGCGAATACCGTCCAATCCGGAAGACTCCATATTCTCACGGGCCCATGTCACTACTTGTTTGACAGAATCCACGTGGGTAACTTCTGCACCTGCAGCACAAGCCGCAACGGAAGCACCACCGGTATAGGCAAAAAGATTCAATACTTTCTGGTTGGAAACAGGAGATGATTTTATCTTATCATAGATGAAATTCCAGTTTGATGCCTGTTCAGGGAAAAGCCCCACATGTTTGAAGGAGGTCATTCCCAGGCGGAATTTCAGGTGCATTTGTTTGTAACGGTATTCCACAAACCATTGATCAGGCATAGAGGGTTTCTGCAACCATTCTCCGCGTTCATTGTCTGAAGATTCTTTTCCCGATGAGCGTTTAAACCAGGCGTGAGGTAAACGTTCCCATTCTTTTTCATTCAGTGTCTTAGGCCAAACTGCCTGAGGTTCAGGTCTTCGTAAAGTGTATTGTCCGAATCGTTCAAGCTTTTCAAAACCACCAGAATCAATCAATTCATAATCAGTCCAATCCGATGGGAATAATTCAATCATAGAAATGTATTTAGTATAGGGTAATATGGACAAACATAGCGTATTTTTTGTGGACCTCAAAATCTTTTTGCAATTTTGGACTCTCAAATCAAAATTGTTCCATGGAAAGAATTACCAGTCTTCAAAACCCGAGAGTTAAACAAATCGTACAACTTTCAAAAGCACGTGAGCGGCGCGAGCAGGATCTTATCGCCATGGAAGGCGCCCGTGAAATCGGACTGGCCATTGATGCAGGCTATCAACCTGAAACGCTATATATTTGTCGTGAGATTTATTCAAAAAGCGAATATCCGGATTTAATTCACCGGATTCCGGTACAAAAGCACATGGAGATTGCCCCTGCCATTTTTGAGAAACTGGCATACAGAGAAGGTTCTGATGGTTTGATTGCACTAATCAAGCCGAAGGATCACAGCCTTAAAAGTATTAAACTGCCAAAGAATCCTTTTATCATTGTTTTAGAGTCCGTTGAAAAGCCAGGAAACCTGGGCGCAGTCCTTCGGACAGCCGATGCCGCAAAAGTTGACGCTGTCATCGTCTGTGACCCCAGCACCGACATTTACAACCCAAATGCAATCCGTTCCAGCGTTGGATGTATGTTTACCGTTCCTATTGGTCTTTGTTCTTCGGAGGAAGCGTATCAATGGATGAAAGAAAACGGCATTAAAAGTTTTGCAGCTGAGCTAACAGCCTCAGACTGGTATCAGGATTGCGACTTCAAGGTACCTTCAGCCATTATCATGGGCACAGAAGCTGATGGATTAACGGATTTTTGGCTCCAGCAGGCAGACACAAGAATCAAGATTCCCATGCGTGGAAAAATTGATTCGTTGAATGTCTCGGTTTCAACGGCTATCCTGACATTTGAAGCTATGAGACAAAGGGGGTTTTAACCCAATCTGACATGTTCCGCTTTGATTGGACCTTTTACAAAATGGGATGCATTTTCTTCAAATTTTAAGGTAGACTCTGTGGTCAGATAACGACATGTTCCATTTCGGCTACATCGTTCCGACATCTGAGGATGTCTTTCCAGATAAGAACTCAGACTCTCAGCAACATATTCTCCCTGTGATATAATCCGGACTCCTATTGGAACAAATCTTTTGATAAGTGGTAAAAGCAACGGGTAATGGGTGCACCCCAAAATTAGGGTATCTATTTCCGGATCTTTTGCAAAAAGGTGGTCAATATTCTTTTTGACAAAGTAAGCTGCACCGTCAGATTCATATTCTCCGTTTTCAACCAAAGGAACCCACAGGGGGCAGGCTTCACCGGCAATAACGATGTCAGGAAATAATTTATGAACCTCGATGGGATAGGAACCAGATTGGATAGTTCCCTGTGTCCCGATCAATCCTACGTGCCTGGACTTTGTCAGAGAGCCTAAAACTTCGACAGTTGGCCTTAAAATGCCTAAAACACGGAGCTCTGGATCAAGGTTGGGCAAGTCATTCTGCTGAATGGTACGCAAGGCTTTTGCGGAAGCAGTGTTGCACGCCAAAACTACCAACGAACAACCTTGATCGAACAAAAAAAGTACGGCCTGGCGGGTAAATTCGTACACCATTTCAAAGGAGCGGTTTCCATAAGGTGCTCTGGCATTGTCTCCCAAATATAAATAATCAAATTCAGGCAGCGTCTTTTTAAACTCTTCCAGGATGGTCAAACCACCATAACCTGAATCAAAAACACCAATTGGACCAATAGTTGCTTTCATCTTATTGTAATTAAACATTACGGTATCAAGGTCCTATTTTAAACAAAAAAAAGGATGATTTATCACCATCCTTTTTTAAAATTCTATTTGTGATCTATTTTAAGTTCAATTTTGCACGAACCATGTTGGTTACATCAGTACATTTTTCGGCAGACCAATACATCAGACCAGCATTGATGGAGATGTCAAAAATATACACAAAACCGTTTTCCTGACCAACAGCTTTAACTGCTTTCGATAATTTATCGTTGATAGGAACGATCAACTCTTGTTGTTGTTTCTGAATGTCTTTTTGTGAGTCCTGGTAAAATGAATTCAAGCGGGTTTCCAGGTCTTGGATTTCGGTCATACGACGGGCACGAATAGCTTCAGGAAGACTATCACGAGTAGCTACAAATTCAGATCCTTTTTTCTGATATTCATCCTGGATCTTGGTCAATTCAGTTTCGTAATTTTTAGCTAAATCTTCTATTTTTTTAGTAGCTGACACTGTTTCAGGCATACTTTGAAAAATTTCGGCGCGATTAACATATCCGAATTTTAGATCTTGAGCAAATAGGCTCATAGGTAACAAACAAGCAATAGCAATTAGGAGTTTCTTTGTCATAATATTCTTTTGTTTTCTATTATTAATTTGAATTTGGCAAATGTAAGTATTTATTTTTAATAACCGAGTTTCTGTAATACCTCGTCACTAATGTCAATTTTGGGAGATGCAAATATGATATTTTCACCCGATGCGCGATCTAATATCAGACTGTAACCCTTCTCTTCAGACAGTACTTTAACAGCGTTGTATATTTCATCCTGAATGGGAGTCAGCAGACTTTGACGTTTTTTGAAAAGCTCGCCTTCTGCACCAAAATACGTTTTCTTCAATTCGGCAGCAGCTTTTTCTTTTGCAAGGATTTCTGCTTCTCTTTTTGCTTTCAGGTCATCGGATAGATAGACCATTTCTGCTTGATATTTGGTATATAAGTCTTTTGCTTCTTTCGTCAAGACATCAACTTCTGCCTGCCATTTTTTAGATACCTGGTTTAATTGATCGTTTGCCATTTCGTATGCTGGAATTTTCTTAAGAATATATTCCATATCGACCAATGCGAATTTCTGTGCAAAACCGCTTATACTTCCCATTAATAGAATAACAAGCACTAAAAATTTCTTTCTCATAGCTTTACATATTTTTTAAGAACGGCCTCAAAAATACAAATTAAATTTTAACAAAAGCAGTATGTTAACAATTTTTGTCGGCAGTTTTTACAGACTTTAAAATTCTTGACCGATTATAAAGTGAAATTGGCTTCCGCTTGCGGTTGATGACCCTGGAACTTTGTCAAATCCGTATGCCCAGTCAATACCCATCAAACCAACCATAGGAAGGAATATACGCACACCGAAACCGGCAGAGCGTTTCAATTCAAAGGGATTCCACTGCTTTGTCACTGACCAGCCGTTTCCTGCTTCCAGAAAACTTAGTGCATAAATGGTCGTGGAAGTCTCTAACATAATCGGGTATCGAAGTTCCAAAGCCAGACGTTCATAAATGGAATTTGTTCCCAATGAACCATTTTCATATCCGCGAAGTCCTACAGTTTCATAGGTATAGGTACTGCTATAACCTGTTGTTCCGTCACCACCCAGATAGAAAGCACCAAACGGAGAAAGTTTATTTTTGTTGTAGTACCCTATATAACCTGCATCAAAACGAGTCATGAGCACCAATTTTTTATTGGCTGAAAGTGTTGTGTACGTTTTACTTTTAAACTTTATTTTGTAATATTCTATCCATTTGTAAAGCTGTTCCGAGGACATCTTTTCATAGTCAACATTTGATAGTTTGTCCAAAGAAGAGTATGGAGGGGTAGCCTGGATTGAAAAGGAAAAATCTGAACCAGCACGTGTATACAGAGGATTATCAGTCGATTTGCGTGAAAGCGTCAAACTAAGACTTAAATCATTACTGATTCCATTATGGATCACAAAATACGTCCAGTTTCTCAAACTGTAATGTTGATAAGCCAATTCTCCGTAAAGTTGAAAATAATCATCGGGCCAGTTGAGTCTTCCTCCAATACCGGCAGAAAGTCCCCACATTTTGAGATAAGTGTCCGGATCAAGTTCGTACATGTAGGAATTGTTACTATTATTTTGGTTGTAATAGGAATTGTAATAATTGCTATAACTGTTTGTATAACGGGAACTTACATCACTTTGGTGAGAATAAAAACCGGAAACCTGCAAAGAGTTTGGACGTTTGCCGCCAAACCATGGATCCAGGAAGGAGAAACTGTAGGAACTGTAATAATTGCCGTTGGATCTACCTGTTATGGAAAATGTCTGACCTTCACCCTGTGGTAAAATCTTATAGGTTCCGATATTGAGAAGGTTCTTTACCGAAAAGTTGGTAAATTTAAGACTGACCGACCCAACGATACCAGTTGAACCCCAACCGGCTGAGAATTCTATCTGGTCGTTGTTTTTTGGTGTGAGATTCAAATCAATATCTACTGTCCCGGCATCATAATCCGGTACTGGAAGAATTCCCATATTTTCAGCATCAAAATGTCCCATTTGAGCAATTTCGCGCGCGGAACGCATCAGGTCGGACTTGCTGAACAATGCTCCCGGTTTAACACGAAGCTCGCGTCGAACCACATTTTCATACAACCTGTCGTTTCCATTGATGTTGATTCTGTTAATGGTGGCCTGACGATCTTCATGTACGCGGATTTCAAGGTCAATGGAATCTCCATCAACTTTAATCTCTACTGGTTCAAGGCTTGAAAATAAATATCCGTTGTCCATGTATAAATTTGATACAGCATCCTCATTTTTGGATTCCTGAAGACGTTCATTCAATCTTTTCTGATTGTAAACGTCACCACGACTGATTGCCAGAATACGATTCAGTTGATCAGCACTATAAACGGTATTTCCTACCCAATTGATGTTGCGGTGATAATATTTTCGACCTTCATCTATTTTAAGATAAACGTTTACCGTCTTTTCATCAAAGCGATATACGGTATCTTCCACAATGGTGGCATCCCTATAACCGTATTCATTGTATTTCTGAATCAAAGCAATTTTATCTTTCTCATATTCGGCTTCTACAAACTTTTTTGTCTTGAAAAGATTCACCAGTTTTCCTTTTTCGTTGGTCTTTTTCATGGCCTGTTTAACCTTGGCATCACTTAAAGCCACATTTCCATCAATGATCAGTTGATTAATTTTGATTTTATCTTTTCTGTCAACTCTGACATCGACAATAACTTGACTCTTATCTTTAGGATCCTCCTTTTGGATAATATCTACCGTGGCATTTTTGAAACCTTTTTCGTCAAAATGCCTTTTGATCATCGTTTTAGTACGGTCTATCATATTTGGAGTGATCTGGTTACCGACAACCAAAGTCAGTTTTGTTGCCAAATCATCTTTATCTGATTTCTTGAGTCCTGTATATTTGATTTCTGAAATGCGCGGGCGTGGCTTTAACTGAACTTCAAGCCAAATCTGGTTTCCTTCGGTTTTTGTTGCAATTATTTTAACATCAGAAAACAGACCATGCCTCCAATAACGTTTTAACGCTTCCGTAATTTCATCTCCGGGGACTTTAACCACCTGTCCGACGCTTAAACCGGATAATCCTACAAGGACATAATCTTCGTAGTTTTCAATCCCGGTCACTGCTATATCAGCAATTTTATATTCACGGGGAGAGGAATAGAAAATCTCCGGAACTTTATCTTCGGATATGGCCGCTTCAACCTTTTGCACATTCAAGAAAAATGCAATCAGGATACAGACAGAAGCAATAATTTTTTTAAACATAATTGTTATCAGGGTGTCTAATTTTGGACTTGTTCGCTTGTTTTGCCAAAGCGTCTTTCTCTGGATTGAAACGAATATATCGCTTCGTAGAATTCTTCCTTTCGAAAAACAGGCCAAGGTGTTTCGGTAAAATATAATTCCGAATAGGAAAGCTGCCACATCAGAAAATTGCTGATTCGCAATTCTCCGCCAGTGCGGATAAGCAAGTCAGGTTCGGGATATTTTTTTGTTGTTAAATGCTCTGTAAACAGGGCTTCATCAATATCTTCTAAAGCTATTTTATCTTCTTTTACATCTTGCGCTATGGCTTTTACCGCTTCGATGATTTCCCATCGGGAGGAATAGCTTAATGCAAGAATCAATGTCAGATTTTCTCCTTTAGCTGTATCAGAAATACATTTTAAGGCACGATTTCTGACTTTTTCAGGCAAACGGGCAATATCACCGATAATTTCCAGTCGAACGCCATATTTTATCAAATCTTCCGTTTCACGTTCGAGCGCTTTTACCATCAGATCCATCAGAACAAAAACCTCTGATTCCGGTCTGTTCCAGTTTTCTGTTGAAAAGGTATACAATGTCAGATAGGATACACCCAATTCACGAGCTGCTTCCGTAACTAATCGCACAGAAACGACTCCTTCCATATGGCCATAGGAACGGTCTTTACCCTGACTTTTAGCCCAGCGACCATTACCATCCATGATAATTGCCACGTGTTTGGGTAATTGTGTTTTATCTATTTTATCTAAATATGACATGTTTATTTAAAACATTTTGATCCTATACCAGAAATGTCATAACTGACATATAACATTATTATTGAATACCAATCTTTATTCTTATTCCAGGAGCCTGAACCTGACCAGGAATCCTGAAGCTGAAAATTTGTTGCATTACGAACATAATCCAAATCGTCTGCCGTTGTTTTTCTGAACGTCCATTCACAACCTAAGTTGATACGAGGCGCAACTTTTGCTTTTACGCCCAAACCCAAAGGAAAATTTGTACCTATTTTCCTCTTTTCAGCTTTATAACCTGTAAAGCCCAGTCCGATGAGAATATAGGGTGAAACTCTACTTGACCCTGGTTTATATTCCGGAGCCCCATAATTGTAGAAATTCATCTCAAGTTGCACACCTGCATCCAACACCTGATGATTAAAACTTATATCAGCACCATTCATATAGGTTGAAGCTGATCCAATGGTCGTTCCTGAAATGCCGGCAACAAGTACATTTGCTTTCAGTGCAAAACGATCATCCAGATTATATCTGGCAAGCAATCCATACGAAGGATGTCTGTTTTCAAACAACTTATCGTTGTTGGCGTCCCCCATATAAAAGGAACTACCGCCCAACAGGCCAAGTTCCATTCGATAATTCTGTCCTTTTATACCCACTGGTATTAACAACAAAGCCATCGCGATGAGTACTATATGATTTAATTTCGTTTGTTTCATGCGTCATTTGTGTTTTTATCCTAAATAAACGCTAAAAAACAACTTTCAGTATCTATAGTGCCCGATTTCACCTTTTAACGAAGAGAAAAGACCATACTATTCAAATAGCCTTTCCAAACGGATGTACTCAAACCGCTGTCATTAGAGCCGCCAAAAATCCAAAGATACTCCCGATCTTTTTTATTCACAGTATCTGCGATATGCTGCACATAAACAGTGTTATTTACAAGGCCATCAACCATTTTCAATGACGCCCAGCTATCGGGTGCCTCAACCCAACCTTTTCCTTTATCGGCAGAAACATAAATGGTTTTTATTTTTTCGCCGTTTGGATCAATACCTCCCAGACATACCAAATATTTATCATAAAAAAAGATGGATGCAGCTTTCCTTTTGGTTAACGATCTCCTTGTATTTATCTTATCTGAAATATTATACCATTTTGTTCCAGATTCAGTAGTCCAAACATCTGAGGAATAAGTTCCTGAAGAATTTAAACCAGTTGCAATAGTATAGGACTGAACGCCGGTAACGGTCGTATCGTTTGTAAAAGCATACTCATTTATAGGGAAATCTGAATCAATTTTATCTCCAATGCTATTCTTCCAGTCAATGCCATTCGAACTTCTGGCATAGCAGGTATCTCCGTTAACATTTTCGGCAAGTCCAATCAAATAATTCGGATTCGAATCGCTCTTGAGTGTTTTACTAAGCGAGCCATATAAGGTACTGATTTTTGTACCGTCTCCGGTTGCTGTCCAGGAGAGGCCATCTGAAGAAGAGTAAAGCTGTCCGGAGGTAGTGGTCAGGTAAAATTTCGAATCAAATTGGCAAAGAGAATTTATACGTACCTCTGCAACAATATCAGCATTTAAGTTTGCCGACCAGGTCAGGCCATTGTCCATAGACTTATAAACCGACATTCCACCGGTATTTAATGCAAAAAAGCTATAAACTACATCCTTTTGCCAGATAACTTTGTTCCCTGCAGTTCCTGTTGGAGCGGGGTAAGAATTTGACGCCTGCATCACAATCATTGAATCGGGATCCACTTGATGTACATTAACATTAATCTTGTAAACGTGCGTATAATCACCGTCACTAGAGGTATTTTTGAAGATGACAGGGGTAGAGAAATTGATGGTATCACCGTCTGCCCAAAGAGAATCGTTGAAAAAAATATATCCGTTTGTGGACTGTAAGTTTATTGTCGGATACAAATGGTCGACTTTACTGCCAAAAGGAAGTGAATCCAAATTGAAGATAAGACCGGTATCAAGAGCCTGATCAATATTAAAGACATAGTTTTCTATGCCAGGACAGGTATCTTGTGCCTTAAAAGCAAAGGATGTTATATTTGCAGAATAATAGGATCGTTCGGTAAAACTATCCATGCAGGATTGAAAAAGCCCAGAAATAAGAACAAGAACAATTAACTGGGAGATCTTTTTTCTCATCATAATTAAAGATTAACATTCAAGCATAAAATAATTCACGGCCAATTTTTTCGTATCCCGCTGTTTAATTGGCAAAAATAGTAAGATTTTTATCTTTTGAGGGTATGAATCTCAAGTTTTATGAAAAATTAGGTAAGTTATGCCTCTTGGAGCTTTTTAACCTTAAAAAAGGGTTGTTTCCATAGGAAGCAGCACAAGGGTTTTCTATAAAAGTGCTGAAGAATGAAAAGTCTGGATTTTACGGTAATTCACACCTGTATCAAATTCAGTTATTTCTTGGGACGAAACAGCAATTCCCGATAAATCCGGAGCAGCTATACCTTCACCTGCATACTGAGTGGATGTTTCGATATGAATCTCATCCCACAACCCGGCTTTCAGAAAGGATTGATGCATTTTTGCCCCACCTTCTACAAGAAGTGTCTGCAGATTGCGTTTATACAACTCGAGTAAAAGTTGTTTGATGGGATCATCGCCGTAATCAAGTTGAATCCATGATATTTTACCACACTTTTTGGGTGGCTTTTCTGTAAAGATAAGTGTTGGAATTTCATCATTCAACAGAGCAGAACCTTCAGGTAAAATTATTTGACGATCTAAAACTGCACGTACAGGATGTTTTCCTGGCCAAAAACGAAGATTCAGGGATGGATTGTCTAAAAGAGCGGTATTGGTTCCAACCAAAATTACATCACATTCGGAACGAATTTTGTGGGTCAGCATTTGTGTAAATGGAGTCGAGATTTTCAGAGGGGTCTTCAGATCACCGGGTGTTCGTAGAATATCCATGAATCCATCTGCAGTTTGTGCCCATTTCAAAATGATGTAAGGGCGCTTCAGGTTATGAAAAAGAAAAAAATGTTTGTTCATATTCAGGCAAGCAGCTTCCTCAACGCCCACGGTAACGTCTATACCTGCAGCCCGCAATTTAGATTCTCCCCTTCCTGAAACCAAGGGAAAAACATCCAGACAACCTATTACGACACGGGGAATTCCTTTTTCAATGATCAGATCGGCACAAGGTGGCGTTTTTCCATAATGAGAACATGGCTCCAGACTTACATACAATGTTGACTCTTTCAGCAATTCCTGATTCTTTACAGAATGAATGGCATTTGGTTCAGCATGTGGCTCACCTGCCTTTCGGTGCCAACCTTCCCCAATAATGCGCCCCTGATGAACCACCACAGCCCCGACCATCGGATTTGGTGAGCAAGTGGCTTTTCCATTGGCTGCAAGTTGCAAACAACGGGTCATATAGATACTATCCATTCTGAGATCTGACATATTCAGCTTATAGAAAAACATAAACAATATTACATCCGGCTTTTTATTAAAAAAGTTTTTTTCTTGGCGAAAAAAGCAGTAGCTTTGTAAACAAATTGTTAAACATGCAGCGCTTTTTAACCTATATAGACAGCCGGTTAGGCACTATTTATTCCAAAAATGAACTGAACTCCATCTCCCGCTTACTGCTGAAGCAGCTTGCAGGAATGAGTAGTGTTCAAATTTACAGCGACAAAGATACAAAATTCCCGGACGACATTCTTACTATACTTAAAGCCTCAGTAGACAGGCTTTTAAACGGTGAACCCATTCAATACATCCTCGGAAAAACTGAGTTTTTTGAGTTAAATTTCAAAGTAAGAACCGGCGTTCTTATACCGCGTCCTGAAACGGAGGAACTGGTAGAACTGATTCTGAAAGATTTTAAAAATAAGAATAAGAATATCCGTCTGTTGGATATTGGAACCGGCAGCGGCTGCATCGCTGTATCTTTGGCTAAAAACTTACCCGATGCCAAGGTATCGGCCTGGGACATTTCCAACGATGCCTTGAAAATAGCCCGGGAAAATGCAGAACTCAATCGTGTCTCTGTCAATTTTCAATTATTGGACATCCTTTCTACGGAAGTTTTCGAAAAAGAAACCGACCAGTGGGATGTCATCGTCAGCAACCCGCCTTATGTCTGTCAAAGTGAAAAAGCAGTCATCGAAGCTCATGTCCTGAACCATGAACCTCATTTAGCCTTGTTTGTAAACGACAATGACCCATTGATATTTTACCGTGTCATCTCCCAGTATGCGGTCAATAAACTAAAAAAAGGAGGTGGGCTCTATTTCGAGATCAACAGCCAACTTGGTAAAGAAACGCTTGATCTTGTACGGCAACAACCTTTCGAAAAGGTGGATCTT
>JGI24146J20443_1001639_pt1 | contig 13455 bp, 10 predicted proteins | sample BarGraIncub1131A_FD_20443 | JGI IMG/M metagenome (IMG submission 20443) | reverse complement strand
TTGCAAGATCAACAGGAAAGGTTGGAGTTTGCTTTGTAACATCAGGACCGGGAGCAACGAATACCATTACGGGAATTGCAACTGCTTATATGGATTCAATTCCAATGGTTGTAATTACTGGACAAGTTCCACGAAATATGCTTGGACGTGATTCTTTTCAGGAAATAGATATAATGGGAATTACATTATCTATTACAAAGCATAGTTGTATTATAAAGGATGAAAAGAATTTAGCAGTTGAAATAAGAAAAGCTTTTGAAATAGCGAGAAGTGGAAGGCCGGGTCCTGTGCTTATAGATATTCCCAAAGACATTTTCTTAAGTGAGGCGGAATACGAAAAGTCAGAAAATGAATATAAAAAACAAGAACCTACATTTGTGATAGATATAGATAAAATGCAAGATGTAGTTAAAATGATCAAGGCAGCAGAGCGACCAATAATTTATGCAGGTGGTGGAGTGAAAACAGCTGATGCTTCAACGAAACTATGTAAATTTGCAGAAGTAGGGGATATTCCTGTGGTAAATACATTAATGGGCCTTGGTACGATTCCAAGAGATCATAAATTATCCCTTGGAATGATAGGAATGCATGGTTTTCGCGAAGCAAATTTAGCAGTTACCAATAGTGATTTAATTATAGCAATTGGTGCACGATTTAGTGATCGGGTAATTGGAAAAGCAGATAAATTTGCACCACATGCAAAAATTATACAAATTGATATTGATGAAACGGAGATAGATAAAAATAAGGTAGCAGCTTTATCTTTAGTTGGGGATATGAATACAATTTTAGATGTTTTACTAGCTTATATGAGTCAAAAATACAGGAAATCTTGGCATGATGAGATAGCAAGCTTTAAGGTTGTAGAGACTATAAACATTAAAAATGTTCCTAATATGGAGGACAACCTTACGCACCACAGCGTACTTCAATGTTTAAATCAAGCTCTTGAGGAAGAAACAGTAGTAACAACAGATGTAGGACAACATCAAATGTGGACTGCGCAACAATGGAATTTTAAACGACCTAGAACATTTATAACTTCAGGCGGCCTTGGGACCATGGGATTTGGTCTGGGCGCTGCAATTGGTAGTCAAATGGGAAATCTAGATAAAAGGGTGCTTTTAGTAACCGGTGATGGAAGTTTTAGAATGAGTTGTAATGAGCTCCAGACGATTTCAAAGTATAAGCTTCCTATAATTACTGTAATAATGAACAATCATACCTTAGGAATGGTAAGGCAGTGGCAGAAAATGTTTAGTAATGAAAGATACTGTGAAACAGATATAGGGGATGAAGTAAACTATGTAAAGCTTGCAGAGGCATATGGTATTGAGGGATACAAGGTTACAAGTATAGAGGGATTAAAAAATGTACTTGAAATCGTAAAAACTATAAGAAAACCTATGCTTATAGATTGTGTAATAAGTAAGGAAGAGGGAGTATACCCAATTGTTCCACCAGGAAAATCAATTCAAGAGTTAGTTTTAGAATAACCTTATTAATATATAAAATGTAATACTCGGCCCAGTAGCAGAATAATCTTTCAAACATAATATATTGTGAAATCTATTTTTATGGAGGATATATATGTACTGGTGTCCGTTTTTTTATAGTACTATGAAATATAATGAATATGTTCAGATGAACAACGAAATGATTGTTGCAAATATGATGCAAGATTATAATAAAAGTATAGCTTGGAGAGAAATAAAAAATCAGATTACGCAAGATCCTAATACATCTTTAATAGACGAAAATATACATCTCGTTTTAGATTCTCAAAACTACTATGACATACCAAAGCATTTTCGCAAATCTTCAGATTCATTAAATATGCAAAGTAATAAAGAAATAAACCTTAGTGGATTAAGTAGACTCAATATTTCTGGTAGTCAACAATTTTCTGAGTACAATTTGCCTCTTGTAATAAACAGTATAGAAACTTTATTTCCTGTAACTGTTGTTGACTTAAGACAAGAATCACATGGATTTATTAATGGAGCTCCCGTTAGCTGGGCAAATGTAAAAAATGATGCTAACATAGGGTTAACAAGGGAGCAGGTTTTATTAGATGAATATAATAAATTAAATAGTATTAAACTAAATGTGCCTATGACTTATTACAATCATAAAAATATAACTATAGTTCCAACAAAAGTTGAAGATGAAAATCACCTTGTAAATTCTAAATTAATAAGGTATATACGCATCCCTGTTACTGATGGTAAGATTCCTACAGATGATATGGTTGATTACTTTATTGAGTTAGTAAAATTACAACCTGACAATACCTGGTTACATTTTCACTGTAAACAGGGTATTGGAAGAACTACTACTTTTATGATTATGTATGATATGATTAAGAACTCAAAAAATGTTACGGCTGACGATATTATAAAAAGACAACTACTATTGGCAAATTTTGATGAGAGTCATATTAATTCTTTTAATAATAATGAAAGAATCAAATTTTTACAAAATTTCTATGAATATTGCAGGTCAAATAGCGATGTCTAATATTAATTGGAGTGAGTGGAAAAAAACTTTCAAAAATAAGTTATTTCCTGTTACTTGCATCTGCGAAAACGCATCTAATTATATAAAAAACCCTATAATGCCAATTTACTTATATGTTATTTCTCAAAATGCAATGACCCCCTGCGAGCAAACAATGATAGCTACTCTTCAAGGNTTGGTTAATGGTCAATCTCATTTTCAGATATATACACTTAATTCCTCACAACAAGATTATCAAATATGGCTAGATAATTTGAAAAATAGTTATGGAATTTCATATAAATATATTTCAGATCCATGGAGAATATTAGATATATTTAATAATTATGTTGATGGATATGTACTTTATAATAATACTTCATTTAAAGATCCTTCGATAAATAATGCTTGCTGCCTTGCTTCATTAAATAATTGCATTGCAATTGACGAAGCTATTCAAGATAAAGTAAGGTCACATGGAATAACAAAAATTAAAGGTGATTGTAGGAATACAGATGAGAGATGGGCATACGATAACTTATGGAATTCTGGCCTCAACCATTCCATAGTAATTCAACTATCCCCCGGAAAAGCTTTTGCATTAAGAGACTATGGCATAATGACCAAATCTCTAATATTTTATGAGGATAAAATAAATGTTACAACTCTTCGAGATAAAATATTTTCATCCATGGGAAAGGAGTCCATTTGCCTTGGGTGGGGACCAGATGAATTTATCAATGTCAGTACAACCTCAAAATATGGTATTAGTATGGTAGCTGCAGATTGGTCGTACAATTTAACTGTATTAAGTTCATTTCCTTCATTACCTATGACTCAAAAAACATTAATGGAAATTCCAAATAAAAAAGATGTTCATAATGTAACATTTATTATGTCTGATGGAGATAATCAACAGTGGAACCTTGGAACTAATTATGGTTCTCACAAATGGTATGGGTCTCCTGATAAAGGTAAATTTAATTTGGGGTGGTCATTAAGCCCATCTTTATACTACCTTGCACCTACTGTATTTAAATTATATTATGAAAGTGCAGCTCATGGATCTACTAATGATTATTTTATAGTACCACCCTCTGGAAATGGCTATATGTACCCTAGTAAATTTGATAAAAGTGCACTTGGAACTTATATTGATTCGTTAAATGATTATATGAAAAAAGCAAATGAGAAATATATCGCAATTATTGATGACTCTTCTTTTTATAACAGTGAGCTTTGGGATAGATTCACTGTTAAGTCTAATATTTGTGGGCTATTTTATCTTGATTACCACAGACACGATAACTATAACGGAGAAGTTACTTGGTCTAATAATAAACCTATAGTGTCTTGTAGAGATTTACTTTGGGATAGTTTGGAAAGCGAAGATGAACTTGTGAGAAGTATTAATAAGCGGATTGACTCTGGGCAAGTAGATATTTATAACTCTAATAGTTACACTTTTGTCTATGTTCATGCTTGGAGCAAAAGCCTTAGTAATATTGAAAGAGTTGTGGAAAAGCTCAAGGAAAATTTAAAAGTTAAAATAGTTACCCCTAAAACATTTATAGAATTGATAAAGAAGAATGTTAAACACTAAGGGAGAACTTCTTTAAGCAAATGTTATCCAGGTTCTATAAATAGATTTTCAGAGGATATTGATTTAACATTTATTTCGAAAGAAAAATTAAGTGTTGAAAGTACATTTGTTAATTTATATAAAATGAGCCTTGTTTTTAGGCTCTTTTCCTACCTACATAAACATCCTTAATTTCATGGAAATATTTATACCATACACTTGGCATACAAGTGTTATTTGTGATTGTTTGGCGCAAAAGGCTCTCAAAAGGCTTCTTTAAAATTCCACACATCTTTCATTTAAACGTTGATCTAATGCTTGATTAGAAATAACTATTCTTATTTTCGCACTAAGTTTTGTACATAAGGTAACAAGTGTATTATTCGCAACCTCTGTATCCATAAAGCAGCATAAGCAAATGAATTCCCATGCTTTAATTTTACCTTTTCTTTTAACAAAACCCGTTTCTCTCGCTATTTCTTCAAGCTCCTCTTACATCACATCCATAACTGCACTTGCTGAAACCTAAGCACTAGTCGCTTTCTTTGGTGTTGATCCAGCTGTAAATGAATCTGGTAAATTCAAAGGTGATAGAGTTAAAATGTCTAAACGAGGTACTAGTTTTGGTAGAAGAGCACTCTATGTTAGGAATTAAATCTAAGTAGCTTGATTTGTATTTTCATATTTGAAATATATTTTAAAAAGATGTGGAATTATTCTTCATGCTGAATATAATATACAGAAATATATCCAGAAGTAAAAATGTGAATTATATGTACAAGCAGTACAAAATGAATTGGAGGCTAATACCGTATGCATGGTAATTTTTGCCAAAAACTAATTAAGGAGTCACCAATAGGATATGCATATCACAGAATTATATGCGATGAAAACGGATGCTTTCAATTACAATAATAATCTTTTGTATATTGGGGCTAGTATAGGTATTAGCTTATTCCCACAGCATGGAATTGATGTAGATACTTTAATGAAAAACGCAAGTTTAGCTATGCATGAAGCCAAAAATAGCGGTGGGTATGGGTATATTTTATATAACGAAATCATGAATAATAAAACAATTGATAAATAAATTTCATTTCGACAATTAAAATTTATGGTAAAGATAGTTGATTGAGAGACATATAACAAGGAATTTTAGAAAAGATTGCATTTATTTTAAAGAAATAAGGGGGACGTTTATGTCAGAGGACGGAATCATCAGAGAGCCAATGTTAGAAATGTATCTTTTCGAGGCCACGCAACTAATGGAGCAACTTGAAGAAATTAGTATAGAATGCGAAAAAAATAAAAGTATTGGCACAGAAGCAATAAATGAAATCTTTAGAATTATGCATACCATAAAAAGCTCATCAGCTATGATGCTGTTTAATAATATATCTGTTCTAGCGCATTCACTTGAAGATTTGTTTTATTTTATTAGAGAAAACAATGTGATAGATATTGATTTTGAAAGTTTATTTGATTTGGTGCTTTCTGGCATAGATTTTATCAAAGGCGAAGTTACAAAAATTGAAAATGATAATGAGGCGGATGGATCTAGTCAGTCTTTGGTATTACAAAGCTCCATCCTTCTCGAAAACATGAAAAATGATAATGGCGCTGTTATAAAAATCGATTTAACCCAGGATAATAAAGATACCCAAAGTCAAATAAGTCATTTAAAAAAAAAAGATAGAGAGATTAGACAAAAATATATTGCGAAGATTTTTTATGAAGATGGTTGCGAGATGGAAAATATAAGGGCTTTTACTGTAGTTCACAATCTCGAAGTTTTAACCAATGAAATATATCATATCCCTGAGGATATTATTGAGAGCAATTACAGTGTAGAGGTTATTCGTAGGGACGGGTTTTTAATTGGATTTTCCACCTCAGAGGAAGTAAAAAAAGTTGAAGAGCAATTAAATGGGATTGTTTTTTTAAAAAATTTAGAACTATTACAGGTGGATGAGTATCCACCTGTAATTAAGGCATTAAAAGATAAAAATGAAATCATTAGTGAAGAAATACCAAGGCCTATTAAAACTACAACAGAAGAAGTTGAAAATACAACTAAGAATACTAAGCAACAAAGTATTATAAGTGTAAATATTTCAAAACTTGATATGCTTTTAGATTTAGTAGGTGAGATTGTAATTTCAGAAGCAATGGTTACTAAAAATCCGGATTTAGACGGCTTGCAGTTAGATAATTTTAATAAAGCTTCAAGGCAACTACGTAAACTTACTAATGAATTACAAGATATTGTAATGTCAGTGCGAATGGTACCAGTATCTATGACTTTTCATAAGATGAATAGAATTGTTAGAGATGTCAGTAAAAAGCTAAATAAGGAAGCTGAACTACTAATTATCGGAGAAGAAACAGAGGTAGATAAAAATATTATTGACCATATTTCTGATCCACTTATGCATCTTGTGAGAAATTGTTTAGATCATGGGTTAGAGGAAAGCGATGAAAGAATTGCTTTAGGTAAAGAAGAAATTGGTAAAATCACTCTAGAGGCTAAAAATGCTGGTGGTGATGTATTTATAATTGTTAAAGATGACGGGCGTGGTCTTGATAAAAGAAAAATATACGAGAAGGCTAAACTTCAAGGATTAGTTACTAAGTCTTCAGATGAAATAACAGAAAAAGAAATTTTTTCTAATATTTTATTGCCAGGATTTTCTACAAATGAAAGTGTTACTGAATATTCTGGCAGGGGTGTTGGAATGGATGTTGTAAAGAGAAATATTGATAGCATTGGCGGGGCAATTTCTATTGAGAGTATAGAAGGACATGGTACCACAATATCTATTAAAATTCCTTTAACACTAGCAATAATTGATGGACTTGAGGTAGCTGTTGGAATATCTAAGTATACAATTCCTATTACATCCATTAGAGAGTCCTTTAAGTCAAAAGAAAATGAAGTGATTTCAGATAGTGAGGGGAATGAAATGATAATGATACGAGGTGAAGCTTATCCAATATATAGACTTCATCGATTATTTAATATTGATACTAATATTACCGAGCCTACAGATGGCATAATGGTAATGGTGGAAGATAGTGCGAGGGCTGCTTGTTTATTTGTAGATTCTCTAATTGGAGAGCAACAAGTGGTAGTAAAAGCCTTGCCAACTTATATTAAGAGAGCTAAAGGTATAGCTGGATGTACAATACTTGGAGACGGTAATATAAGTCTTATTTTAGATGTAAATGGCATATTAGATAGATAAAACAAAGAGAGGTGGCAAAGAAAATGGCAGAGATTTTGGATGAAGATTTAGAAACTTCTGAAGACACACAAAAGGGGAAATTCCTCACGTTTTCTGTTGGACGCGAAGCTTATGGAATTGAAATTAAGTTCGTTACAGAGATAATTGGTATACAGGAAATAACAGAGGTTCCAGAACTTCCAGGTTATGTGAAGGGAATAATAAATCTGCGAGGAAAAATTATTCCAGTTATTGATGTACGTCTTAGGTTTAAAAAGAAGCCAAAACAGTACAATGATAGGACTTGCATTGTTGTTATTGATATAAAGGGTACTTCAGTTGGTCTTATTGTAGATAATGTGGCTGAAGTAATCAATATAGATGAGAGTAATATTGTTCCACCACCAGATATGAAGGCAGGTTTCCATAACCATTATGTTAGGGGAATAGGGAAAGTAGGGACTGAAGTTAAACTTTTGCTTGACTGTGACAAGTTGCTTAATGATGAGGAATTAGACAGCTTAAATACAATAGAAGATATTAAGTATTAAAAATAGATTAATATTAGGGGGATAAATTTATGAAATGGTACATGAATATGAAAATTTCATCAAAGCTTTTATCAGGGTTTATTATTGTTGCTATTATTGCTGCAGTAGTTGGTATTGTAGGTATCGTAAGTCTGAAGAGTATAGAAAAATCAGATACAGAGCTTTATAAGAATCAGTTGGTGTCAATAACTCAATTAGCAGATATTAACAAAAACTTCCAAATGATACGTGTAGGAGTACGAGATGTGATTATTGAGACAAACGCTGAAAAGATGCAGGCGATTGCAGATTCTATGAATACTAAAAAAACAGAGATGGCAAAGATTTCAACAGAATATGAAAAGACTATACTCACAGATAAAATGGCAGTTTTATTTAAGGATTACACTGTGAAGGTAAATGAATTTTATGTGCAAATGGATAATGTATTAAAGCTAGCATTAGTCAATAAGAACGCTGAAGCTGTTGCGTTAATGAGTAGCACAGGTTCAACGGGAAAAGCATCAAATGCATTGCAGGGATCCATAGATGGATTAATTGCAATGCAATCGGCAGATGCTAAAACTAAATCGGAAAATAATTCAATAAGTGCTAGCAAAGCGATTAATACCATGCTTATACTCATTATAGCTGGTGTATTTATGGCAATTGCATTAGGAATTATTTTAAGCAATATTATAAGTAAACCGATAAAGAAATTAGTAGACTATGCAGACAAAATTACACTTGGTGATGTTGACATAGAAATTATTAATGAAACTAAGGATGAGACAGGAATGCTTATGGATGCATTTAAAAGAATGATAGACAATATACGTGATAACGCACTGACTGTTGAAAATATTTATAAAGGTAATTTTGATGTAACTATTACACCTAAATCTGATAAAGATGTACTAGCAAAAAGTTTAATTCTTGTTGTTGAAGCCGTTAAATCACTTGAAACTGAAACAAGTTTTCTAACCAAAGCTTCAATAGAGGGGAAACTATCTACCCGTGGAGACGTACAGAAGTTTAATGGGGGATATAAGAATATAATTGAAGGTGTAAATAATATTTTAGATGCTGTCATTGAACCTATTAAGGAAGCCTCAGCGGTACTAACTGAAATGCAAAATGGGAACTTAAAGGTAAGTGTGACTGGAGATTATAAAGGAGATCATGCTGATATAAAAAATGCATTAAATAGTACCATAGATTCATTATCTTCATATGTAACTGAAATATCAGAGGTACTCGACGAAATGTCAAACTCAAATCTTGACCTATTAATTAATAATGAATATAAAGGTGATTTTGCTCAAATTAAGGATTCACTAAACCTTATAATTCAATCTTTTAATGAAGTATTTACTGAAATAAATAATGCTGCGGATCAAGTGTCTGCAGGTTCAAACCAGGTCTCTGATGGAAGCCAAGCATTATCTCAGGGAACTACTGAGCAGGCTAGTTCGATAGAAGAACTTACGTCATCAATTACGGAGGTTGCTGCTCAAACAAAACAGAATGCAGTTAATGCTAGTCAAGCAAATGAGCTTTCACTTAACGCTAAAGATGGCGCAGTTCTTGGAAATTCTCATATGAAAGAGATGCTTAAATCTATGGAGGAAATAAATGAATCCTCTTCTAATATTTCAAAAATAATTAAGGTTATTGATGATATTGCTTTTCAAACAAATATATTAGCATTGAATGCTGCAGTGGAAGCTGCAAGAGCGGGACAACATGGTAAAGGGTTTGCAGTAGTTGCAGAAGAAGTAAGAAATCTTGCAGCAAGAAGCGCTAATGCAGCTAAGGAAACTACGGATTTGATTGAAGGTTCAATTAAGAAAGTTGAACTTGGAACAAAAAGTGCAATTAACACTGCAGAATCCCTTGATCAAATAGTTGAAGGGGTATCTAAAGCCGCGACTTTAGTTGGAGAGATCGCAGCGGCTTCAAATGAGCAAGCAACTTCGATATACCAAATAAATAAGGGGATAGAGCAGGTCTCAGATGTTGTGCAAACTAATTCAGCAACTGCGGAGCAAAGTGCAGCTGCTAGTGAGGAACTTTCAAGTCAAGCATCATTGTTAAAGAATATGGTAGGGAAATTTAGATTAAAAAGAGGAACAACTGCAATATATAACGAAGTATCTAAGCCGGGTTCTAGGAAGACAGAAACTAAAAAGAAACCAAGTATATCACTGAGTAATAATGATTTTGGAAAATACTAAGAAGATTTAAAGTAGGGCCGTGGTTACTGATTTAATTACGTGCCATGCCTAATGCTACATTAGAGGTGAGTAGATGATAAGTTTAAAAGATAGTGAGTTCAAGGAGCTCATGGAATTTATGAAAGGAAATTATGGGATAAATCTTACAGAAAAAAAAATTCTTATTGAGGGCCGCCTTAATAATATGATCATAGAGAAGGGTTTTAGCAATTTTTCTGATTACCTAAAATTTGTTTTTAAAAACTCTTCAGGAAACGAGATTAATACACTTATAGATAAGCTGACTACCAATCATACTTTTTTTATGAGGGAAGCAAATCATTTTGAGTACTTTAGGGATATTGTACTTCCATATTTAGAAGGATGTTCTAAAACTAAAGATTTGTCGATTTGGAGTGCAGGATGCTCAAGCGGAGAGGAATCATATACTCTAGCTATGATAATTGCAGATTACTTTGGAACTCAAAAATCTATATGGAATACAAAAATATTAGCAACGGATATATCGAAAAAGGTTCTTGAAATTGCTAGGGAGGGGATTTATTCGTTAGATGCTATAAATAATATACCAAATTACTGGAAACAAAAATATTTTAACAAGGTTAATAATGGAAATTATCAAGTATGTGAAGAAATACGAAATGAATTAATATATCGGGATTTCAATTTAATGACACAGGTATTTCCTTTCAAGAAAAAATTTCATGTTATATTTTGCAGAAATGTAATGATTTATTTTGAACCAAAAATAAAAATGGAATTAATTAATAAATTTTATGACTTGATGGAGCCCGGTGGCTACCTTTTTATAGGTCATTCAGAGTCAGTAAATAAGAATGAGACCAAGTTTGAGTATATTATGCCAGCAGTTTATAGGAAGGGATAGGGGAATATGAAATGAATATAGTAAAAAGGTTAAGGGTGTTAGTTGTTGATGATTCTTTGCTTTTTAGGGAAACAATTGCTAGAGGACTCGCAGCAGATACTGGTATAGAAGTAGTTGGGACAGCAGGAGATGCATATGATGCAAGAGATAAGCTAATAGAGCTTGAGCCAGATGTTATGACACTTGATGTTGAAATGCCAAAGATGAATGGTATAGAATTTTTAAAAAGACTTATCCCACAATATCCTATACCAGTGGTTGTAGTTAGTGCAGTTAGTGATAATGTTTTTGATGCACTAAACGCAGGAGCAGTGGATTTCGTTACAAAAATCAACTCAGTAACAGGCACTAATAATGAAGCTTTTATAAATGAATTAATTACAAAAGTGAAAATTGCATATGTGGCGAAGGTTGGTTATCTTAAAAAAAACATTTCAACTGAGAAACGTATAAGTAAAATCGACCCCAAAAATAATAATACAATAATTGCTATTGGTGCATCTACTGGCGGAACTCAGGCTATTCTTGAAGTGGTTAAAGGCTTTCCTAGCGATATGCCTGGTATCATAATAACTCAGCATATGCCTCCTGTATTTACAAAAATGTATGCTGGTAGGCTAAATAATCTCTGCCCTATGGAGGTGAAAGAAGCTGAAACTGGTGATATTGTACTTCCGGGAAGAATTCTTATTGCTCCAGGAGACAGACATATGGTACTAACACGTCGAGGAAATAATTATTTTGTAGAATGTTTTACTGGTGATAAAGTTAATGGCCACTGCCCTTCAGTGGATGTATTATTTAATTCAGTGGCAGATATAGCTGAAAGTTCGTCTATTGGAGTTATTTTAACTGGCATGGGCTATGATGGAGCAAAAGGTCTAATGAAAATGAAACAGAGTGGAGCATATACTATTGGCCAGGATGAGCAATCAAGCGTTGTTTATGGTATGCCAAAAGTGGCCTATGATATTGGTGGGGTTACTAAGCAATCATCTCTAAAAAATATTCCCCAGTTAATATATTCTATTCTAGATGGTAAAAAATAATGTGATAAATAATATGGCTTTTATGCTGAAAAAGCACAAAAAAATACAAAAGCACCTACGAGGAAAATCGCAGGTGCTTTTTACTTGCAGGCTTCTTCAAATACTCTGCGGATAATATCTTTCGAAGGAACTCCTTCATGTACCTTGACTCCGTTAACATAGTATGTAGGAACATAATAATAATCGTATTGTTTAGCTATCTCTGGTTGACGCTCCTCATCAATTATTTTAACTTCAATGTTTGCATATTTAGGATTGGTTTTCTTTAAGTCATCCATAATATAATATGCCTGTTTACAGTAAGGACACCAGTCTGTTATAAACATTAATACAGGTTTCATTTATTACCACCACCTATTTTTTTATATCATGTATATTATTCAGAATTATAAAAGATATTATACACTATTTTATTGCTTTGTTGTTTAAAAAAGAACATATAAATAATCACAAATGTTGAATGTTATAATTGAAAATGAGTTGACTAGGATATTAGATTTAATTATAAAACCATAAAATAAAAATACTGTATCCATTATATATGGTCACAGTATTTTTTTATTTAAGAAAGGCAACACATGGTATATACTAATAGTATAAGAAAAATGATTAAAGCTAAGTGAATATATTATATATACACCAAGTTTGGGGAGCTATAAATTGTCGAGTACATAATAATATTTAAAATGAGGGATGTGTACTTGAACTAATACCAATTTTTTATTTGTTCTTATATAGGAAACTATGAAAAAAATTATTTATACATAGGAAGGGAGTGTCTTAATATGAAACTATCATTTTTAGGTGGAGCCTATGAAATTGGGGCTAGCTGCATTTTATTTAAGATTGACAATAAAAATATATTAATGGATTCTGGCATACGTCAAAGTGCTTCTAAAGATCCCTTACCTGATTTTAGGACAATTCAAGAAATGGGTGGAGTAGACGCTATTATAATTAGCCACGCACATTTGGACCATATCGGCAGTTTGCCTATGATAAGTAAAGAATATCCAAATGCTAGGGTATATATGAATAACATGACTAAAGATCTAGTAAGGGTATTACTATATGATAGTCTTAAAATAATGAATAACAGAGATGCTGAAATTCCACTCTATGTCCAGGTAGATGTAGAAGATATGCTAAATAGAATATTTACTATAAATTATGAAGTGGATTTCGAAATTTTTGATAATTTAAAACTTACCTTCTATAATGCTGGACATATAGCAGGAGCAAGCTGCGTATATTTGCAAGGTCGTGAAGGCTCATTGTTTTATAGCGGTGATTTTTCATTATTTTCTCAAAAATCAGTAGAAGGTGCAAAAATCCCTAGATTGAGACCAGATATTGGTATTTTTGAATCAACTTATGCGGATAAGCTACATTCAAATAGAGAAATTGAGGAAAATCGCCTTATAGATATCGTTAATGATTGTATT
>JGI24146J20443_1001631_pt1 | contig 13484 bp, 10 predicted proteins | sample BarGraIncub1131A_FD_20443 | JGI IMG/M metagenome (IMG submission 20443) | reverse complement strand
CTATGCTAATCTACCCATAGCAGCATGGTTTATGTTTGCGTTATTTTATTTGATTTTATTTTATTTTGGGAGCAGACATGGCAGATAATATAACTCTATTTCAGGAGACGCACCCGTCCCTTGAATCCTATTGGCGTTCCGTCATTTTATTCGGGCGTAATGTCGCGTCCTACAAATTCGCCCTCGCGAAGTCCCTCCTGGAGATCGCGCCGACCGGCAAGACTGAGATCACGCTTGAAGAGCTGGCGGATCCCTTTTCGCGCCACCTTTGCGAGCACATCGCGCACTCGCCCAGGCAGGTCACAAGTAATGGCAGTCAATTCCTTGATGCCTGCCGATCCTACAACGACGGGACCTCCACGCATGAAGCCCTCCTTTCTGCCACCGTGCAAAACGGATTCAACAACGTCATCGACGCATTCCACATCGTCAACAACGGCGCCCTTCCCGCCCAATTTTACACCAAAGATTACAGCGCCCGTTCGCGCAAAATCATCCTCACGGACGAGATATTCAAGCTGCAGGATACGGCCTTTTTTGATAACTTTGCAAAAGAAACCGAATCACGCTGGCGTCTCGTCGAGACCGCCTGGGAGCAGAACATATCCGCCGGCCTTCTTGACATAAAATACAGCGAATTGGGCGACCTCCTCTATATCGACACGAAAAGATTCCGCCGCAAGGCCGTCACTTCCGCCCGCGCCGCCCTGAACGGATACCAGAAAGGAAAATGCTTCTACTGTTTCGACGACATATCGATCGGCGAGCTTGATGAAGCCGAAAATCCAGCACAATTCGATGAAATCGATACAGATGCGGAAGAGCTGGAAACCCATAAAATACTCCGCGTCTCTGAAGAACGACCGCTGTACGGAAGCGACACCCATCCAATTATAGGACTTGTACGCCTATTTTCCGAAAATGAAAATCCGCACATCCTGCTAAATCCCGACTATCACAGTCTGACCGACGTGTCCTCACCCGATCCCCTCACTACTTCCACTGATGACAACTCCCTCTGCGATGTCGATCATTTCTTCCCTTACACCTTGCAAAGGTACATCCCGGAAGTTAATCTAAACGGAGTATGGAGTCTGGTCCTCACCTGTAGACACTGCAACCGCGGCGAAGACGGCAAATCCGCCAGGGTACCCGCAGTCAAATATCTGGAAAGACTTCACGCCAGAAACGAATTCCTGATCAACAGCCATCACCCGCTCCGCGAGACCCTCATGCACCAGACCGGCGCCCAGCCCGCCGATCGAATCGCATTTCTAAAAAGTATGGATGCATTCGCAATCAACAAACTCATCCATCGCTGGGAAGCAGACCCGGTCGGAGAAGCAGCATTCTAGAGAACAATCCAGCGTCCCGTGAGCCGCTCAGAAAACACTAAAGGAGAACCTTTCCCATGGATAAAACACTCGAATACTACAACCAGGCAGCGCAGGACTATACGGCAGACACCATCAACGCCGACGTCAGCAAACTATACTCCTTCTTTCTCACACACCTGCCAACGAACGCCTACATCATGGACCTGGGCTGCGGCCCGGGCCGTGACAGCAAATATTTCCTCGAAAAAGGCTACCGCGTCTTATCCGTAGACGGCGCGCAAGAATTCTGCAAACTCGCCTCCCAATTAGCCGGTCAAGACGTACTCTGCCAGACCTTCGAAAACATCGATTTCACAGAAGAATTCGACGGCATCTGGGCATGCGCATCAATACTGCATGTACCCATGAATGATCTTCCAAAAGTTATCGGCAATATATCGTGTGCACTAAAAAAGGGCGGGTATTTCTACGCGTCCTTCAAGTATGGCGAATATGAGGGGGAACGTAACGGGCGATATTTTACGGATATGACGGAAGAAAGATTCGGGAGATTGATTGAGACGTTTGGGGAGCTGGAGATTGTTGAGACGATGGTGACTGGGGATGTTAGGGTTGGGAGAGAGAATGAGAAGTGGTTGAATGTGGTGGTGAGGAAAGAGTAATCTTCACATAATTTGTACTAAAGTAAAAATGTATAAAAATATTCCTTATTAAAACCGAAAGTCGGCTTTTTTCGTTATATTTCTTGAATACCCTCTCTTCCTCTCCTGAAGATTTTCTATCTTATCGCAAGGTCTCTTAAGATGTCTTGTGTACTTTCAAATAATCTTTAGATACTTTGAAACGGTCTTGGTTCATTACTTCTATCCGGATTTTCTCACATCCGGCGTATGCTGTACATGTATAAGTTCATTAACATTTATTTCTATTGCATTTGGAATAATATAATATCGTTGTTTACTCATTTATCATTTTGCCCGATTTTTTATCAATTGCCCTGCAATCTGAATAACAGAATTCGTTCCTTGCTCTTAATGATTTTTCAATATACTCAACATCATGATCAGACAAGTTTATGGTTTCGTATATGATCTTATCGATTTCTTCTCCGATTTTTGTTGTTTCCAGATTATGTTCATTGACAAGAATTAGTTTTTCTTCTTCATTTTCCAAAACAGAATATTTTACTAAAAACGAGCTTTCAAGCGCCAATATAGTATTTAGATTATCGCATATACTTGTCGATGCATGCTCTGGAAAATCAGGAATGTTGATAGTGCGAAATATTTGCAGATTGAAAAAATCACTCTGATCAAATTCACTCAATGAATACCAAAAAACGTATGTTGATTTTAGCCATGCAACAATAAGCTTGAGATCTATATCCCCGTTTTTGAGATATAGAATGATAACTTCAGCATCATCTGTATACAATTTCCAATCAGATTCGTTATCAATGTAGAAGCATCCTCCTCCCGACGCAACAACGATAGCCTTCCCTTTTCCATTAAAGCACTCTAAGTTACTTTCCCGTATATCATATTGAGGACAGGAAACACGCAAGTAAGCATATTCTAGTCGTGATGGATATTTTGAAACATAATAGGGATAGTTTCCTTCTGTCCCAATTGGATCAGTACTATCAACAGTACTTTCCTCTTCATTATTATTCTTCACCAGGTTAAGTTTCATTTGAGAAATAATATTTTTCGAAAAATAGTGCATAAGATTGATCAACTTAATGTCTCGAACTGGTTGCATTAAACAGTCTATGTTCTTTTTTATACTTTCATATGAATTTAGATTCTTTTTCTCCCGTTTGAACAACTGTTTCATCATATTCTCTTCAACTATACTCTCTATCTGGCAGGGAGACGCCTCAGTTAAAAGATTGTCCAAGTAGACATATGCCTTATTTTCAAAGTAGTGTATTCTGCTCGTTTGTGCAGAAATAAAAATTATTCCAATTGCGTTGTTATCACCAAGTGATTTTGTAATTACCCTCACTTCTCTATATCCTTTACAACGCGAATAAATGCTATCTATTGATCCGTTGATTATTTCTCCTAGCTGTTCGACTGTACAATTGATACCGATATACTCAAATGTCGGCTTGTCTTGAAATCCAACAAGTATTGATCCAAAGGAAGCGTTCAAGGAAGCACAGATGTTTTTTGATAAAGGTTCTGCAATCAGATTGCTTTTGCCAGTAATTGCAACGTAATGTCCGTTATTTTTAATCTCATCAACAACATTTCCAAATTCGGGTTCCCTCAAAACGCTGATCATTTCAACAGGATTCTCAAAGCATTCATATAATGATTTATATGTAAAGTCATTCAATTTGTAATAAGAATACTGAAAAATACTATTCTCGCCATGGTAGTCACTTGCTTGAATGTAAGCTAATGGTTTATCGCGCTTATATTCTTTTTGAGTCCTAATGATACTTTTAATCTTTGCTGCCGTTTCAGAACTCTTATATTGCACTCCGTTCAGAATGGGAGATTTAAATATTGCTGCTCGATAGACTCCAGTAGTCGCATTGTATATTCCCTTGTTACTATCCACATGTGCTGCAACCACAAGACAATCATAGTCTTTTATTTTTTGATAGAAATCTAATGGGTCGAAGTTTGGCACATCGTTCAGATCTTCTCTCCCTTGCATCTCTTCTAGAAATCCAATGTCACATAATAATTGTTTGGCAACATCGGATGAATATGTTTCCGGATTAAAGATCACTAAAAAGTGAACACCAGGTTTCAATTCGATTTCGATTCCAGGGAGAATAATTATTTTGTTAAATATTCCATACCTTTCTCGAATACTTTGAATGTGAATAGACATATCTGGACTATCTTTATCGAGAGTATTTAGACTATCAAGAATACTTTCATATTTGTTTTTTATCACCATCAAATGATCATATCCACTAACAGTGTTATGATCTGTAATGCAGATGATTTTAACATCTTTTTCTACATACTCTCCAATGATCCCCAAATATCCTTCGTCATTAGTTTCACCTCTAAAACACTTGGAGGCTGGCGTATGAACATGCAAATCAACTGGATAAAATGCGGAAGGTTCCATTTTACTGCTCCAATCACGAAATAATATTCATAGTGGTTTACTAATACAATCTGAAAAATTTCGAGCAAGCCAATTTCGCATTTTCATAATCTCATTGAATGGACTGCTATCTAGTACTCTGAGATGCCACTCTATTCAATTCCTTAAGTTGTAATTCTCAATTTTCTTAACAAAATAAGCTTATTATCAAGTCTTTGAAAGTCCAGTTTACCGCAAAGTTTGCTTTGTAGTATATTATCAAGTTCAACATAATCCTATGAAGAGAGTGAAATATTCGATTTGAGTTATAATGTCGCCTGGGTGTCATTAAGTTGTCAGTTATTGATAATATATGTAAATATATCATAATTCATTAGAACGTTAAAAGCACGTAAAATGCCGATCTTTTCAAAAAAATTTTTCGAATATATACCGTCTTCATTCGCTTTTCCATTTTTAGGTTGCATAATCGATCACATAGCGTCTCCCGAATCAAAAGCAGGTATTGTCATAATTTTTGAAAGTGGTTGTAAAGCGGTCATTATAAAATCATGAATCCATTCTTATCCCACCACCAACTTATTCGTCTTCTTCAAATACTTTGCAGGAATCGCCTTATGAAGCCGCCACGTGATATTCATGGGCCGACTTCCTTCATGTTTCACATAATCTGCAAGTCCCAGGAAGGTATAAGGAGATGTCCCTCCCACATCTGTTTTAAATTCGCGCACAAAGAGCATGATTTTGCTTCCTAAGGCCTTGTGATTACAGTAGCGTTGTCCGGTTACAGACTCTGCCGACGTCGTACTTTGACTCTGCCAGTGAAACAGAGTCTCATTAATTGAGTAATCGTTATATAGGGTGGTCGGCGAGTAGTCTTTATCCGATTTGTTTAGTGTAACAAAAAATATGTCGATCTTTTTCTCTGGCAAATATTTGACACCTTCTCGGATTGTTGAAGGCTTCATGAAGTCCATGGCGACAAGGATTTGATCACGTGTATATGTGCAATGCACATCCAGTGGACAATCGAATCCTACATCGACCGACTCATCGATAATATCGATCTTATTGTAGTTATATTGCAGTAGCTCGATGATGTCCGCTAACAGCACCGGAGAATTTTTGAGGAGCAAGAGCTTCTCGTAGAGGTGGGCTCGACTTGTGTCCTCATCTGCATCCGCCCAGACAGAATAATGGAACATCTGAAGCATTCGGATTTGTTTTTCTGGAAGGTTGTCGATACCGATCAAGTCCATAGTTGGCAGGTTTGCAATCAGATATTGTATCCACATCCTCGAATCGATTCCACATAGACGAGGAAGTGCTTTTGACACAATTTCTTCGAGCGGCTCTTCAAAATCTTCTCGAATACCTGCTGCCACACATAACCGAGAGAATGTTCCTCTCAACAAGACATTTCTCACATCCAAATGGTAGTGATCTACAAAGTTTGCAAGGGTTACAGGTTTTCCGGAATCATCTTCGAATGTTGCAAGCCGGGAGACAAGGCCCGACATTTTTCCGAAGGATTGGCGGATGTTTTCGAGGATGTACTCTTTGGCTTTGCGCTCAAGCTGAATATAGCAGCCTTTTGGCAAGGAGAGAAATCCGTTTTTGATTTCATGCTGAACGCTTTTCGTAGTGTTTGAAAGTAGGGCTGCGAATTTATCTTCGAAGTTATATTTTTTGTTGGCTTGTCCGATGAAGTCTAAGACAGTTAAGCAGTCCTTATCTTCGCTCAAGCGAAGACCGCGCCCGAGCTGCTGCAAAAATACCGTAAGACTCTCTGTAGGCCGCAGGAAAAGCACGGTATTTATCTCGGGAATATCGACGCCTTCGTTGTAGATATCAACGACAAAGATAAATCGAATATCGCCGCGAATCAAGCGCTGCTTTGCGGTGCTGCGCTCCTCATCTGGCGATTCTCCTGTGAGACTCATCGCGGGAATATTATGTGCAATAAAATAGTCAGCCATGAAGTTCGCATGTTCGACTGAGACACAGAATCCAAGCCCTTTTACGTCATCCAAATCCGTTACATACTTCAGGATTGATTGGATGATCATATTAGCACGTTTGTCGGCGGATGCCTGATTTAGAGAGTAAATTTTCGAGAGCTCCGTTCGATCATATCCTCCGCGAGCCCATTTCAGGTCGTCCAGGTCCACCGTATCAGTCACGCCGAAATACTGAAAAGGACTGAGGAGTTTACGGTCAATTGCCTCCGGCAGTCTAATCTCTGCAGCAATGCGATTATCAAAATATTCTAGAATGTCCCGACCATCCATACGTTCTGGTGTTGCCGTTAGTCCGAGTAGGATCTTCGGAGTAAAATGTGTCAGAAGCTTCTGGTACGTCGGGGCCGCCGCGTGGTGAAACTCATCCACAACAATATAATCGTAGAATTCAGAAGAAAGTTTATTATGCATCTCCTGCGAATTGAATGTCTGCACAGAGAGGAAGAGATGATCTAGACTAGTTGGGCGAGAGCTTCCAACAAAAAGATCTCCAAAATTAGGATCTCTTAAGACTGCCTGAAAGCAAGCCATACTCTGCTTCAATATTTCCTCGCGGTGGGCAACAAACAGCAGGCGATTCGGTTTACCGTGGTTTTCTCTGACGAAGCGCTTGTAATCAAGCGCTGAAACTACGGTCTTCCCCGTTCCGGTAGCTGCTACAACTAAGTTCTTGAAGAAACCTCGAATTTTGCGTTCGGCATCAAGACGGTCCAAGATTTCTTGTTGAAATGGATACGGAGAGATATCAAAAAGAAAAGGACCTCCGTTTCCAGTGTCAAAATATTTTTCTGCTTTCAGCGCACGCTCGAGTCGCACTCTGTCACGTTCGCCATAGGCTTCAAATTCTGGAGAATTCCAATAACTTTCGAATGTTGCTTCAATCTTCTGAATCGTCTCCGGAAGGTCTTTCGTCGTTATTTTCACATTCCATTCCAAACCACTCGAAATTGCCGCATGTGACAGGTTCGACGAACCAACATAAGCTGTCGTGAATCCAGTCTCCCGGTAAAACACATAGGTTTTGGCATGAAGACGTGTTCTTTTCGTATCGTAAGACACCCGAATCTCGGTATTTGTAAGTCCTCGAAGTTCTTCGATTGCCTTAATATCCGTTGCTCCCATGTACGACGTCGTAATCACGCGAAGTTGACCACCACGTCTAGTAAAAGCGACAAGTTCATCCATAATCAATCGGAGTCCGCTCCATTTAATAAACGATACAAGCATATCAATGCGATCCGCCGACACGATCTCTTTCTTGAGCTCAGAATACATACTCGGTTCGTGAATCGATCCCGTAAAAAGCGAACTCTGTGCAATCGAGGTCTCGGGACGAATAATAGTATTCTTTTCTTGAAGTGCAAATACACTATTTTGTTTGCGCAAAAGCGCTATCAGTTGTTCCGCACGGTTGTCTACCGAAAAGGATTCAAATCCTGTCTGCCCAGTGGCCTCTGAAAGAATCTGGACGATTTTATTAGCAACATCTACTTGAGACTGCAAGTTGCCCCCATTGTCCTTTACATTATCAAGGCCCTTTTCGATGATCTCCATAATATAACGCGAAAGAATCTTCGAGGCCTCCGCTGTATCAATCGGAAGCCGCTCAATATAGTTCTCCGTGTCGCTATCAAGTGCTTCGCCGAGTGCTTTACTTATGACTTGCTCGTATAGGCCGGGTGTTAACATGATATCCCTCCACTTGTAAGACATTTACTTATATGGATTCTTCCATCTGTTTTTCTAAGAGTCTTTCCGCTATTGGTTTATCCGCAGGGAGCAATTTATACTTCTTCAAATCTGAAACATTAACCCACTGACAATCATCATGAACGTTAAGACACAGATCGCCTGAAATGATTTCGACACGATATGCCAGGAGTCGAATAGTGCCAGTTGCATATTCAAAAATACTCACTGCAAGCTGTTCACCGATACTGGCTTCAATTCCAAGTTCTTCCATTAACTCTCGTTGCAGACAGCTTTCCGGAGACTCGCCATCTTCGATTTTTCCGCCGGGAAACTCCCACCAGCCAGCATGTTTTTCGCCAGCAGCTCTGCGTGTTATTAATACTTTTTCGCCGCCGAAAATCACAGCCGCAGTTACGTCTTGCATGACAGGCCCCCATTTATCAACACTACAATTTTGCTCTTCTTTTGCTTACAAATGCACATTTATCTTCAGCCCCTCTAAAAATCCATTTGGATACATATACAATTTTCGTTTTTTATCAAATACTGGATTTACGTCATGAATGATACAGTGGTGATTTGGACATACAATTAATTGATTTTGAGCATCGTTATTCAAGCTTCTCACAAAATAGTCGATATGGTGTGCTTCTGCAACGCAAGCCCCATATTCTTCTCCAATTTTCCCTCCGCAGATCTGGCAACGATACTCATATAATAGTTTGAGATTGTCTCCGATCTTTCTGTTGAGTTTGCGTATTTTAAGGACTCGAGGACTTTCAAAAATACTTGCACCGCTATCTATTACATCATAATTGAAATTTGCTTCCATAAAATACTCCGGTTTATTATTTACAATTTTCTGCAGCTCATACATGTCATCAGAAACAATAGTTTCCAGCAAATAGGTGTCTTCGTATTCGGTCGTGTAAATTGCGAGGTATTCTTTGAAATCCTCAGGCAATTTGATCATGCTCCTATCTTTCGGATCTCTGCAAATTCTCTTTTCAACAAGGAACTGATAACTTTTTGCAAAAATATTTTTCAACGCATTGGCCAAATCTCCATTTGGAGAATAACGAATTTGAAGTGTGTCCTTTGTCCTATTGAATTTTAATGCAAAATTCAGATTGTTGACTTTTGCTGTATAAATTTTTCCGTCAAGAAACAACTTGATCTCTCTTGATTCACCTCTTGAAAGAAATTTTCCCATATTTCGGCCAAAGATAACTTGGTTTTCAAAAGGTATGGCAATCCCATCAGTCAGTAAGGACCAATCAACTTCCTTCTTATATACGTAGTTTTCTGTTGTTTCCATGTGGGCACCTCCCTCTTTAAGCAGTCGCTTCATATCAGCTCTGGCAATAAATCAAAAGCTTTACAAATGCTCAGTTCAATATGTTCATCAAAGCAGCTGTCATCCCCTCGCGCACGAGAAAATAAATAAAAACACACATAAGAATAAACACTGGGATAAACAATAAAATTGCTAATGCTTTTTTATAAATAGTATGACTTCTCTTCGCCATATTTTTCTCTTTTTTTATTGATTTGTTTTCGTTGATAAATGCATTAATTAACATATTTTTATCCCCTAAACACCCACAGCCCCGCCCTAGCCCTCGATATCCCCGTATAGTTCAAATACCTGGCCGCATCATCCCCGCCAGCCTCCGGATCTATCAGGAATATGATTTTCGCGTCGAGGCCTTTGAAGCTGTAGATTGTGCAGTGGTGGATGCTGGTGTCCTGAAGGTTGACGATGGAGGTTTCTGTGATGGGCTGCATGGAGCATATGGATTCGAAAAGGTTGAGTTTGGCCAGGGGGGAATTGCTGTAGGTGTGCTTTGTCAGTATGGTGATGTCTCCATAGGGGATTCCCTGGCTGTGAAGGGCGAGGATGGTTTTGCGCAGGAGGGCTTTGAGGTCCTGCGGATCTTTGTAGCGGATGATCTCGACTTCGACGCCCTCGGCTTTGAGGATTTTGGCTGCATCGATATGCGTCATTGTCTTGTTGTAGTCGGAGATCTGGCGGGTGTTGCGGCAGTTTGTGATGAGTTTGTAGCGATAGGGCTTGAGGCACTCTATGTATTCGAGCCCTTCATCAAGACCTACTTGATTGTAGAGGTTCTGGTTCGCGTCGAGGAAGATGCACCAGTTTCCTTTTTCCAGACCGCCCAGAAGAAGGAGCTCGAAGCACTCGCAATATGTGAGGCGGATGAGGTCCTGTCCCTCATCGATGATCAGGAGGTCGTATGGCGCAAGGCTCTTTTCGCCTGAGGATATGGTTTCGATAAACTTACAGGGAAGTGTCTGCTTATAATAGTGATCGATGTCCGTGTCGGTATCGGGTGCTTCTTCGACAAAGGACTGCAGGTATTCGTGGAAATTGGACACGGTTATTTGCGCACAGATTTGTTTGTCACGTCGGCATTCCGCTGCAATTTTGGCAGCGATATTTTTGTTATATGTCAGGAAAAGAACCCGTCGGCCTGCGAGCGCCGCCTTCCTGGCAAGTTCGAGCCCGAGGAGTGTTTTGCCGGTGCCGGCGCCTCCGGTGACAAGCATGCGCGGGTTGTCCGAGGCTGCTTCAAAATAGGCCATCTGGTCGGCCGTCAATTGGATTATTTCATTTTCCGTGTCGCTGATCAGATGGGAAAGGTTAACCGATATGCCGAAGTCCGTGCGGATCAATGCTGCAAACGCACAGCGGTCTTCTTTGGTCATGTGCGTGGCGGGCTGGCTGTTTTGCACGAGAAATTTCTGTGACCAATAGTCGTAGCAGCAAGTGATGAAGGCGGCGAGGTCCGTTTTCCGGATGTCATATATCAGGCTTCCATCAAAATCGATTTCTTTATGCGTATACGTAATATCGGGAAAAGCGACCGCGCAGGCGTACTGTACGTGGTAGAGATCTGTGTTGGCGGGAAGCTTTTTGCGAAGATAGGTACGAAGGGAATACATATTATTTGTCGCCTGCTGGAAGGGACTCTCATCCTTTACGGTCGATTGGCCGCTGCTGTTGGTGTATTCCCATCGGCCGTCATGCGTGGAGATCCCTCCGCCCTTCACTTCGAGGCAGAGGACGCCGCGCCCGGATAGGATCACGAAGTCAATCTCACCATAGGCATTACTTCTATGCTCCACAAGGCCGACCGAGTGGAAAATAGTACAGTCCATCGGTAAGGCCTTGAGCTCTTCGAAGATCTTCTTCTCCGCGCCGCTGGCTGAATCAGGGATACTGGGGGGCAGCATGACGGGCTTGTTCATGACGTAACCCTTATGTTTGGAAGCCTCAATCTGTGACGTGAGCTTCTCATAATTGTCGCCGCTGACTTGCTAATTAATTATATCTGGTTAATAAGAATCATAACACTTTTTGTGTCTCTTTTCCGCATATATCACATGATTAAAGATAGATGTCACAATATTGTGATGAGCGGTGAGGAGTCAAGTCCAAAATGTTGGTGTAAATTCTCTTTCGGTATTTGCATGAGCTAGTAGATGGTGTGGATCCGTTTGGTTCGTTCTGCCTGAGCTGTCTTTCGAGCTTCTTCTCGTTCTGCAAAATAGCAGTCCATCGTGAAGTATTTCTTTACGGACGACCATTTCTCGTGGTGCTCCATCATCACAATGCGGCGCAATATTTATCATACGATGATTCCATGAATAGAAAGAATGCCTGACCCTCTACAGCTGTGCCGGCATGATCAAAAGCCGGCCCGCCGCAAACATCTTGCACCAACCCTAATTCATCGACTTTGTTGTATACCGCTAACCTCATATTATCGGCGATCTGAAGGTAAGATGAATCCAGCCAACCGGATTTCATGCCCCTGTAGATGGTAAAAGCCAGCATTTGTGCCAGATTGGTTTCTACGAAGGTTGATGAATCATCCAATACATCGTAGAACAGATAATTGTCCAGTTGGTACTTCAAACAACTATCAAGAATCAATTGAGCAGCTTTCGCGAGCTGTTGTTTATCAGCGCTCCTCTGATCCGGCAAAATATCAATCAGCTTGGCAATACCGGCAGTTGACCAGCCATTACCAACTCCCCAGAATGCTTTTCTTTCAAATTTTTTAAAATCATCATCCCAGATATGCGATAACAAGTGTTTTTCATGATCCTGCAAAATTTTAATATTCCCGAACACTTGCTTAACAGCTTCTTCCGGACGTCCCGCCAAGGCCAGGAAAGGCGGTGCCATAAAATTCGCATCGGAGAAAATCTTTCCTTCATTTTCATTATGATATAAAATGCCTTCACGCGTTTTGGGCGCCCGATAGAGCAGATAGTCCAGCATCCTGTCTGCTGCATCCTTAAAACGGCTATCTTTTGTCATGTGATAAGAAAACAAAACCGCCTCGCCATTAGCTGCCGGATCGGTTGCTGCGTATCGGTCGCTTTTCATCGCAAGCCTGCCGTCTTTATATTGATTAACCAAAGCATCTTTGGCAAACAAAATGGCCAAATCGTTTTCGCCAATCTCCACAAGTGCTTGACTTGCAACGCCCTGCTCCCATGGCCATCTCTGCATTGCAAGCATTGCTAATAAGACTTTTTGCTTTCTATCCTGACGATTCATGCTTTTCTCCTCATAAAATTATTGATATAAGTAACTATTATAACATAATGAATTGGAGTATATTTATCAACCTAATTCCTCTGATGCAGGTTTCTATCCGGTGAGGTTGATTGGCACATTAGCGAGGTGTGATCATATATTGTTTCAATTGCGTATATATCATATTGAATTTATTTGTTAGATGTTGTAATTTTGTCGTACTGATTGTTTATTAGCCTACACCTGACTTCAGCAAGCGCTTCTAATCACAATGTATATCGTTTGTACGCCTTTTGTGATACAATAACAGTATCGAGCAGACGACTTCACAAGGAGGTGTTTCTATGTCTAAAAGTGCAAGCATGTATATTCGTATTGATCCGACCGTGAAGGCCGAGGTCGAGGCGATTTATTCGCAGTACGGAATGAGTATCACTGATGCCATTAACGTATTTTTGTACCAGTCCAGAAATGTTGGCGGACTGCCTTTTGATTTGCGCCCCTCTATCCCCAATGCTAAGACGATCGCCGCGATAAAGGAAGCTGACATTATCACGAATGATCCGAATGCAAAAAGATATGCTGATTTTTCCGAAATTCTAACGGAGGTCGAGGATGAAATATGAGCTTTCAGCCACCGGACGTTTTAAAAAAGATTTAAAATCAATAATCAAACGTGGTTATGATGTTGAATTTTTGAATGCTGTAGTTAGCGTTCTTATTTCCGGTGAGCAGTTGGCTGACAAGTATAAAGACCATTCTTTGATTGGAAATTGGGCAAATTATCGT
>JGI24146J20443_1001625_pt1 | contig 13515 bp, 14 predicted proteins | sample BarGraIncub1131A_FD_20443 | JGI IMG/M metagenome (IMG submission 20443) | reverse complement strand
AAATCAGTTGAAACCTTTTCACGTTTAGCAGCCAACTTCTCATTCAAATCAAGACCTCCATCTGGAGATGCATAAGAAGAAATCTCAAGACTAGTTACTTTTTTATTCTCAGCATTGCCTGCTTCAGCCAGTTTTTCTTTCAAACCTTTCACTGATTGACCTTTCAACTCACTTGCACGAAGCTCAGCTTGTTGGATAAGAAACATGATGTTAGCCTGATGAGCTTCCTTAATGATACGTTGGAATTTATCAGGAGCAATAGCTGGTGTGCTCGAAGCTGCTGACGACAACAACGCTGTTGAAATAACACCGTCAGCAATTTTAACGCGTGGAATTTTTACATCCTTCTTGCCAATCTTAGCTGTAAACTCAAGATACAATTCTGATTTAGCCATAACATCTTTGTATTTAAAAGAATATTTCATGGTAAACAAACCACCTTCGCTGTAAGAGATCGTCTTATTGTTTCCTTCTACTTTCTCTCCCTGGAATGTAGTAGATTCACCATAAGTCTCACCTCCGTTGTATGTTAACACCGGAGTAACAGTGACAATAGCTTTCTTGTTAAAAAACTTAGCGGGAAACTTTCCGTTAATAGTAACAGGAACTTCACCAGCTACTTCCTCCAGAACGTCTGGAGTTGTTGTAAAATAATCGGAAGACAAACCTCCCATCTTCTTGCTACAAGAAGAAAAAACCAGCAGCATAGCAGCTACAAGGGTCAAACATAAATGTTTATACATAATTAAAATATTTGATATAGTTCATTTCAAAATCAGGCACAAAAGTAATACTAATTTCTTAAAGAAGGATTAAAGCGTAAGAAATATCCGTTTCACGGCTGTCAATTAAAAATTTAACATGATTTTTCAACTTCTTTTATTATTTCTCGGATGACAACTCATGATCTCACTTCTAAGGTAATCCGTATCAAGATGTGTGTATATTTCTGTTGTTGTTATACTTTCATGACCAAGCATTTCCTGAATCACACGTAGATTGGCGCCTCCTTCTAATAAATGAGTCGCAAAAGAGTGACGAAGGGTATGCGGACTTATTGTCTTTGTTATGCCCGCAAGCCCGGCATGTTTTTTAATTATATAGAAAACCATAACCCGGGTAAGCCTATGACCAAATCGATTCAGGAAAAGAATATCCTCCTCACCTTTCTTAATATGTAACTGAATACGGTCATAATTATACTTTTCAATTTCTTTAATTGCAACAGAGGATATTGGTACTAATCGTTGCTTATTTCCTTTTCCGATTACCATCAGAAACTGTTCCTCCAAGTAAAGTTCGGATATTTTTAGATTTACTAATTCAGAGACCCGCAATCCACATCCATACAGCACCTCAATTATCGCTTTGTTGCGTTGGCCATCTGGTTTTGAAAGATCAATAGCCCCAATCATACGGTCTATTTCATCTACAGTCAATACAGATGGAAGGCGGCTTCCGATATTGGGCATATCAATCATTGCAGTTGGATCAGTCTGTATGATATCTTCATGTAAGAGAAAATGATAGAAAGATCGTAATCCAGAGAGAATTCTTGCCTGAGACCGAGGTTTTATCTCGGTCTCTCCCATCCAAATTACAAACTGATGCAACAGATCTGAGTCTACAGCCTCAAATTCAATTTTTTGTTTAGAAAGAAATCCATGAAGCTTGGAAATATCACGCTTATACGCGGACAAAGTATTTTCAGACAAACCTTTTTCTAAACGTAAGTATATATAATAGTTGTCTATTATTGGTTTTGGATTATTTTTCATTATTGCACAAAATCATTTCTACTGGTAATCTTAATAAAAGGTCCATTCTATTTCGATGCCAAAGGAACAAAAAAGGATTGATAAAACAAAAAAGCTACTTTAAAATAACCACTAAAAAAGATTCTCCTCATCTAATTATCAAAAATCATGATTTCGCAGTTAACAAATTAAAAGTGGAACGCAAATAAATTGGGTATCTGATATATTTTTTGTTCTTTTGCAAAGAATTTGGGCATACTATGTCCTTAAAGTAAATAATGCTATTAAATGAAAGTAGTGCATCTGAATAATTGCCCTGTTTGCGGTAGTTCAAAAATCGAAACGTTTTTACATGGAAAAGATTTCTTTTCTTCCGGAGAAGACTTTGACATTGTTCAATGTGAGTCCTGTGGTTTCAAGTTTACAAGAGACTTTCCGGACGAAGAAGATATCTCTTCTTATTATGACTCTCCTGAATACATCTCACATAGCGATACCCGCAAAGGATTAGTTAACTCTATGTACCATTTTGTTCGCACTCTCATGCTGAACAAAAAAACATCATTGGTCAACAGTCATTCCACGAATAAGGGCATTCTGATGGATATCGGATGTGGAACCGGATATTTTGCAGGGAAAATGAAACAAAACGGATGGGAGGTTCTGGCTATTGAGAAAAATCCTAAGGCTCGCGAGTTTGCAAAAGCTACATGGAGCATAGATGTCCAAGACTCTGCGCAACTTCACAAGATTCCAGAAAAGAAGATAGATGTGATTACTTTATGGCATGTATTGGAACACATTGAGCAGCTGAATGAAACAATGAAACAATTACATGCCATACTAAAAGACAAAGGAACGCTGATAATAGCTTTACCAAATAGCAATTCATATGATGCGAAAGTTTATAAGAAATATTGGGCTGCGTATGATTTACCACGTCATTTATGGCATTTCTCTCCCTTTACCTTTAATCATCTTGCAGAACAGCATGGATTTGAAATAATTCAAACCGTCCGTATGCCATTTGACGTATTTTATATTGCATTACTCAGTGAGAAATACATTAATAGACGTTTTGGTAAGTTACTCGCAATCTACCATGGAGTTATCGGATGGGTAAAGAGTCATTCCGATGCTAAAAACACAAGTTCTCTCATTTACGTACTGAAAAAAAAATCTGAATAATGAGCCAAAAACATTCTTCGTTTATTTCTTTACGACTGTTTAATTCTCAATTAACAGCAGTAATTAGCATTTCATTGGTGCTATTTCTTTTGGGTATCGTATCTATGTTATTTTTTGTTGCAAAAGATCTTTCTGTCTACATAAAAGAAAATATAGGCTTTTCAATAGTACTTAACAGTGATATGCAAGAAAGCGAAATGATTCGGATACAAAAAAGGATAATTACAATGCCAGAAATCAAAGAAGCAGTATTTATAAGTAAAGAAGAAGCCTTGAGATCTTTGGTCGATGAACTTGGAGAAGATCCCAATGAATTTCTTGGTTACAATCCTCTTTCTGCTTCCATAGAGGTGAAGATGCATTCTGATTATGCGAATAATGAGAGTATAAGTCTCATTGAAAATAAAATCAGACAATACAAAGGAGTGGAAGATGTAATCTACAGGAAAGACCTGATTCAAGCTGTCAATGAGAATGTGACTCGCATTGGAATCATTCTTTCTATTCTTGCTTTAGTGCTTACAATTATTTCATATACACTAATCAATAACACAATACGGCTGGTAATTTACTCACGCAGATTTCTAATTCATACAATGAAGCTTGTTGGTGCTAACCGAAGCTTTATCAGAAGGCCCTTTATCATAAAGAATATTGTTAGTGGCATCCTTGCTTCAATAATCGCAATCTTTTTATTGCTGGGTGCTATCTATTACATTTCCGAACAAATACCGAATTTCTTTAGTCTGGTACATATGGAGTCTCTGTTATTGGTTTTTGGAGTCATCTTTATCGCAGGATTGCTGATTACTTTGTCTTCAGCGTTCTTTTCAGTCAACAAATATCTCAACATGAATAATGACAATTTATATTATATCTAACACGTAAGCAAATGGACAAAAAAGAGTTAGCCTTAGGGAAGTCAAATCTGATTCTCATTGCAATAGGATTTCTGATTATAATTATTGGATTTCTTTTAATGACAGGAAGTGGCACAGAACAAGAGTTTAATCCGGACATATTCAGCACTCGGCGAATTGTCATAGCTCCAACAGTCAGCCTGTTCGGTTTTATTTTTATAATCTACGGAATCGTAAGAAAGTCAAAATAATATATGAGCATACTGGAAGCACTTATCCTTGGTTTTGTCCAAGGCCTTACCGAATTCTTACCCGTTAGCAGTAGCGGACATCTAGCGATTGGTTCGGCCTTATTCGGACTCGAAGGAGAAGAAAACCTAACCTTTGCTATCGCCGTTCATGCAGGAACGGTTTTTAGCACCGTCTTTATTCTATGGAAAGAGATTGAATGGATTTTCAAAGGATTGTTCAAATTAGAATGGAATGAAGAAACAAAATATGCAATGAGCATTCTTGTTTCAATGATACCTGTTGCTATTGTAGGCGTATTCTTCAAAGAAGAAGTAGAAGCAATCTTTAACGGTGGCTTATGGATTGTTGGCAGTATGCTCCTTCTAACAGCTTGTTTGTTGGCTTTCTCCTATTATTATAAGCCACGCCAGAAGGAGAATATTTCAATAAAAGACGCGTTTATCATCGGTTTGTCTCAAGTAATTGCCATTGCACCAGGATTATCTCGCTCAGGCACAACGATAGCGACCGGACTAATGCTTGGTAATAATAAAGCAAAGGTAGCTCAGTTTTCATTTCTGATGGTGCTTGCCCCTATCATCGGAGAGGTATTGCTTGATCTTATGAAAGGAGAGTTCACTGAGGGAACAGCAATTCCAACCGTCTCATTGATTGTCGGTTTCATAGCTGCTTTTATTTCCGGATGTATAGCATGTAAGTGGATGATTAATATTGTAAAGAAAGGCCGGTTGATATATTTTGCAATCTATTGTGCCATAGTTGGTGTTGCGACAATCATCTATTCACTATAGAAAGGTACGAAAGAATGGATTATATTGAAGGAGAAGTCTTATATTTCAACAAGCCATTTGGGGTTACCTCTTTTTATCTGGTAAATAAGATTAGATACAAGCTTTCCCACAAACTCGGTGTTAAAAAGCTCAAAGTTGGGCATGCAGGAACATTAGATCCTTTGGCATCCGGAGTCATGATACTATGTACGGGAAAAGCAACGAAACTAATTGACACCTTCCAGTACCAGACAAAAGAGTATCTAGCCACAATCCGATTGGGAGCGACAACTCCTTCTTTTGATCTGGAGACACCTATTGACAAGGAATATGATATTTCTCATCTTAATGAGGAACTGATTCGAGAGAAGATAAGTGGTTTTGTAGGATGTATTGAGCAGATTCCACCCGCATACTCTGCTTGTAAAGTTGATGGTAAAAGAGCATACGAACTCGCCAGAAAAGGAAAAGAAGTTATATTAAAACCAAAAGTGCTGGTCATCGATGAGATTGAAATGGTAGAATGTAATATACCAGAGATAAAGCTCCGGATTACATGTAGTAAAGGAACATATATCCGTGCACTAGCACGAGATATCGGAGAGACACTAAACTGCGGTGGGCACTTAGTGGAATTACTTCGAACACGGATAGGAGAAGTTACTTTAGATCAGTGCTTCAACATTGAAGAATTCGAAGAAGAATTAGAAAAAACAGAATTTAAAAAAGAAAGTGAGTAAGAATGAAACTATCCAATTTCAAATTCAAACTGCCTGAAGACCGGGTAGCATTGTACCCCACAGCTAACAGGGATGAAGCTAGATTAATGATTATCGATCGCAAAACCGGAGAAATAGTGCAGAAACAATTTTTCAAAGAAATATTGAACTATTTTGATGAAGGAGACTGTTTTGTTTTTAACGATACGAAAGTATTTCCCGCTCGCTTATATGGAAATAAGGAAAAAACAGGGGCAAAGATTGAAGTATTCCTGTTGCGCGAACTAAATCCAGAGATGCATCTTTGGGATGTGCTTGTTGATCCTGCAAGAAAGATCCGTATTGGTAACAAGCTCTATTTTGGAGATGATGAATCTTTAGTTGCAGAAGTTATTGACAATACAACATCACGAGGTCGCACCCTTCGCTTCCTTTACGATGGCTCACATGGAGAATTCAAAAAAGCACTATATGCCTTAGGAGAAACGCCACTACCAAGAAGTATCTCACGTGTAGTAGAACCTGAAGACGAAGAAAGATTTCAAACTATTTATGCAAAAAACGAGGGAGCCGTTGTTGCACCTGCTGCAGGCTTGCACTTCAGTCGTGAGCTTCTTAAACGAATGGAAATTAAAGGGAAACTTCCGTGAAATTGATGTTGAAGATCTTACAAAACATAAGATGGACTCTGAGCAGCTAATCGTAACAGAAGAAGCTACCAACATTGTCAACAAGGCAAAAGAGAATGGTCATAAGATCATTGCTGTTGGAACTTCTGTAATGAGGACACTGGAAACATGCGTAAGCACAGATGGAAAAATCAAACCTTTTGAAGGATGGACTAACAAATTTATCTTCCCACCATACGACTTTGGAATTGCAGATGCAATGATTTCCAATTTCCATGCACCTTATTCAACCCTTCTAATGATGACGGCAGCCTTTGGTGGTTATGATTTAATTATGAAGGCATATGATATCGCATTAAAAGAAAATTATAGATTTGGCACCTACGGTGACGCCATGCTAATTATCTGATGATGGCAACCGCATTTCTCGGGCTAGGGAGCAACCTTGGAAATAGGAATGAGAATCTGAATAAGGCTCTCATAAATATTCAAAAACGGGTAGGAGATATCATCTCTTCCTCTTCAATATATGAGACAACTCCTTGTGGATTTTCATCTGATAATCTATTCCTGAATATGGTAATTAAAGTGAGTACCTCACTTTTGCCTGATGAATTGCTATTGGTAAACAAGACAATAGAACAATCAATGGGAAGATCTTGTAAGTCTTCGGATGATTCCTCCTACGAGGATAGAGCAATAGATCTGGATATACTCTTTTATGACAGTGTTGAAATGAGCACTCCCGAATTGACCATTCCCCACCCTCTTCTTCACACCCGTCTATTCGTTTTAGAACCTATGTCAGAAATTGCCCCGGAATGGGAACACCCGGTACTACACAAAACAATGTCCATTTTAAAAGTTAACTTACTATGTTCAAAAAAGTAAAACTGACTGGTTCACTCTATTATGTAGGAGTAAATGACAGAAGTAAAGTTCTGTTTGAGAATATGTGGCCTCTCCCTTATGGCATTTCATATAACTCCTATTTGATTGTCGATGAGAAAACAGCATTAATCGATACTGTTGACTCTTGTTATTCTGAAGAATTTCTTCAGAAGATAGAGACAGCATTAGAAGGACGTTCTCTCGACTATTTAATTATAAATCACATGGAACCGGATCATTCCGGTTCGCTGAAAGACTTATTGCGTGTCTACCCTGATGTTACGTTGGTTGGTAACAGTAAGACTTTCGATATGACTGATGGATTTTATGGAATCAATGATCATACTCTTGTAGTAAAAGAAGAGGACGAACTTAGTCTGGGCAAGCGCAACCTTCATTTCTATCTCACTCCTATGGTGCATTGGCCGGAAACTATGATGACCTATGATACAACCGATCTCACTCTTTTTGCAGGAGATGCATTTGGATGTTACAGGGCTCTGAATGGTGGAATACTTGACAAAGATCTTGACGCATCACTGTATTATTCGGAAATGATCAGATATTACTCCAACATTGTTGGAAAATATGGCTCACCGGTACAAAAAGCTTTAAAGAAACTAGCTAGCCTGGAGATCAAAACAATATGTTCGACTCACGGCCCTGTTTGGCAGACAGAGATTGATAAAGTAATATCTATATATGACAAACTCAGCAAATACGAGGCTGAAGACGGAGTTGTGATCATCTATGGTAGTATGTATGGAAACACGGCAAAGATGGCCGAGGCAATTGCCACAGAATTATCAGCATGCGGCGTCAAACATATAGCTGTTCATAATGTAACCGCCTCCAATAGTTCGTATATTCTGGAAGATGTCTTCCGCTACAAAGGTGTGATTATTGGCAGCCCTACCTACAACACAGGTCTTTATCCAGAAATAGAGTCCATCTTGAAAAAGATTGAGAACAGGGAAATTAAGAATAGGTATTTTGGATATTTCGGTTCTTTTTCCTGGGCAAATGGTGCAAGCAAACAACTTGCCTTATTCGCAGAAAGAATTAAATGGGAAGTCATCGGCACACCTATTGAAAATAAGATGGGATTAAACTCCGATAGCTACAGGGCGTGTGAAGCATTGGCCAAAGCAATGGCTGAAAGACTTCTGAGTTCCAGATAATATACAACAGCACAGCGGCTTTGATCCCGGCTCCGAACGTCTTGATGTTCCTTGCGTTTACCACGGTCTGTCTCCTTTTCTGCTTCCTTTTCGTGATTTTTTGGTATGTATAATGCTACAAAGCAACTATTAACGCCAAAAGATCAAAGAAAATATTCTCACATACTATTTGTTTGTAAAAATAATACGTAACTTTGCAACCGCTAAAGTGGAAAGATTTGATTGCTTGCAACCACAGTAAAAAATGCTAAAACCTACACTTCTGTGTAAGCACATTGCTGCAAACCTCTTTCCTCTTCAGCTCCTAACTATAAACATTTATAATTATATCGTTATGAGTTATTATTTCACTTCTGAATCGGTGTCTGAAGGACACCCCGATAAAGTAGCCGATCAAATATCGGATGCTTTGCTTGATGAGTTTCTGGCATTTGACCCTAACTCTAAAGTAGCTTGCGAAACGTTAGTAACCACCGGACAGGTTATTTTGGCCGGAGAAGTAAAATCCAAAGCTTATGTGGATTTACAAGATGTAGCCAGAGGTGTTATCAATAAGATTGGATACACCAAAAGCGAATATATGTTTGATGGCAATTCTTGCGGAGTATTCTCTGCTATTCATGAACAATCCGGAGATATCAATCGGGGAGTGGAGCGCGAAGATGCTATGAATCAAGGTGCAGGTGACCAGGGAATGATGTTTGGATACGCCACCAAAGAAACAGAAAACTACATGCCGATTGCTCTTGATCTGGCACATCTGATTTTGAGAGAACTTGCAGCTGTTCGTCGTGAAGGTAAGAAAATGAAATACCTTCGTCCCGATGCAAAATCTCAGGTAACCATTGAATACGATGATAATGACCGTCCAATCCGTATTGACACTATTGTTGTTTCTACGCAACACGATGAGTTTTATCTTCCAATCGATGACTCAACTGATTCCCAACAGTTAGCTGATGAACAAATGGTTGAGAAGATCAAAGACGATGTAATCAACATCCTGATGCCACGTGTAAAAGGAAGACTTTCCAAACGTGAACGTGGGTTGTTTAATGGAGATGTAAAATATTTAGTCAATCCTACCGGCAAATTTGTCATCGGTGGACCTCATGGAGATACAGGTCTTACTGGTCGTAAGATTATCGTGGATACATACGGTGGCAAAGGCGCACACGGAGGAGGAGCATTCTCCGGAAAAGACCCATCTAAAGTGGACCGTTCAGCTGCCTATGCTGCCCGTCACATTGCAAAAAACCTTGTGGCAGCAGGTGTTTCCGATGAGATTCTTGTTCAGGTAGCTTATGCAATTGGTGTTGCAAAACCTATGAATATTTTCGTAAATACATACGGCAAGAGCAAACTTAAAATCTCAGATGGTGAGATCGCCCGTAAAGTCGAAGACCTCTTTGATATGCGTCCAAAAGCAATTGAAGAACGTTTGAAGTTGCGTAATCCCATTTATTCTGAGACCGCAGCTTATGGTCATATGGGACGTACCCCGGAGATTGTTACAAAAACGTTCACATCAAGATATCTTGCTAATCCAATTGTTAAAGAGGTCGAACTCTTTACATGGGAAAAACTGGATTATGTAGATAAGGTAAAGAAAGCGTTCGATCTAAAATAATACAATACAGAAAGGTCTCGTCTTTGATAACAAAGGCGAGACCTTTCTGATTCTTTCTTTGTCTGGAATAACCAGAAAAACTGTCCTTAGAAAAAACGACTCCCTTTCTATTACTTTCTTTCTTTTTCCTTACTTTTGCAATATGCATATAGGTACTTATGCTATCATGAAGCACAAACATAAATTACTAATACATTTTTTACATCTAAAAACTTTACACAATGGGTAACACTGGAAAAACAAATCTGGTCGCGATATCAATCGTCGGCATTTTATTTCTTGCAATTGGTTTTGCTCTCGGAATTAATTCCTTATTGATTCCTTACCTGAAAGCTCCATTAAGTATTTCTGATACGGAATCTTATTTACTACTGACAGCCACTTTCCTGCCATTCATCCTTTTTGGAATTCCTGCAGGAGCTTGTATCAAAAAGATCGGTTATAAGAAAACAATGGCTCTTTCTTTTCTCTTTTTCGCAGTAGGGCTCTATCTGTTTATTCCTGCAGCTAAGATTGGCAGCTTCCCGCTATTCTTATTAGGTTCTTTCATCAGCGGAACAGGAAATGCTTTCCTGCAAGCTTCTGTGAACCCATATATTACCATTTGCGGACCAATTGAAAGTGCGACTCAACGTATGGCTATCATGGGTATCCTCAATAAAGGAGGATGGGCAATTGCTCCAATGTTTCTTGCAATATTCATAAATACTGCTGCAGGCGCAGAAGTGAACTTGAGTGATATCAATATTCCTTTCTACATTATTGTTTGTTTATTCATTGGGTTAGGAATTTTCTCTTATTTCTCACCACTTCCAGAAGTAAAAGCTGAAGGAGAAAGCGACAGTAAAGAAAGTAAGGTAAGCGAAGGCTCTCTTGTACAATACCCTCACCTGATACTTGGTTTGATTGCTTTGTTCTTCTATGTTGGTGTTGAAACAATTGCTCTTGCAACTCCGGTTGACTTTGCCATCAGTCTGCAAAAAGACGGACTTCTTCAGACTTTCGGGATTGAATGGTTTGCTAATACTGCTAACTATGGGACTTTTACCGTACTTTGTATGTGGGCAGGATATATTATCGGAGCTGTAGCCATCCCTAAAGTCTTCACACAAAATACCGCGNTGAAAGCATGCGCCANTATNGGNGTTGTATCTTCTTTGGGAGCAGTTCTGGTTCCTCCAAGTTATGCAATATTCATGGTGGCTTTGATGGGACTTGGTAACTCACTGCTTTGGGGTCCAATCTGGGCACTGGCAATGCAGCATCTTGGTAATTACACAAAAAAAGGTGGAGCATTGCTGACCATGGCTATCGTAGGTGGTGCCTTGATCCCATTACTCTTCGGTGCATGCAAGGATATGCTTGGTGATATCCAAAAAGCATACTGGATCTGCTTCCCAATGTACTTGTTCATTGTTTATTATGCATTCATCGGTTATAAAACAGGCCTGAAGAAATAATACTGAAAGGATACCTATAAATGAATAAGGCCGTCCCTAAACCAAGGGACGGCCTTATTCATTTATAGGTATCCTTTCAGAGGGGCTTGTACTCAACAAAAGCCTCAATCGCTTCATAACAAGCAAGACCAAGGTTGTGATACAACTCTGCAGTAGCACGATTACGATCTTCAGAACGTTGCCAAAAGAGCCTTTCATCGTTTCCAAGGAATGGAGCACCCTCCATCTGAGACTGATGCTTGAGAATCGTATTCCGTTTCAGACGAAGCTCCTCCGGCGACATCGGAACAGCCATTTCTATATTTTCTATTTCCCATTCAGCCCATGCACCACGATACATCCAGATACGGCAATCGTTGAGCCATGCTGCCCCGGCATTCTTCTCCTCGTCCACAGCAGCAAAAACAGCATCTGTACAAACACGGTGAGTTCCGTGAGGATCTGCCAGATCACCTGCTACAAATATCTGATGAGGTTTCACATTACGAAGTAAGTTTAGGACTATATCGACATCTTTCTCACTAATTGGATTCTTTTCAATCTTTCCTGTTTCGTAGAAAGGAAGATCCAGAAAATGCACATTCTGAGGTTTTATCTTTGCATAAGCACAAGCAGTGCGAGCCTCTCCGCGACGAATGATTCCTTTAATCCTCAATATATCGCGGTTGTCAAAGTCTCCGTCTTTCTTATTCGTAATAAATGATCGGATCTCATTGTAGTGCTCTGTTATTGAGGTATTTTTGAGATTGAACATTTCGTTAAAGTTATTGACGAACATCATGAAGCGAGTTACTTCTTCATCATCAACGGCTATGTTACCGGAAGTTTCGTACACAATATGAACGTCATGACCTTGCTCTGCAAGTCTTCTAACAGTACCACCCATAGAAATTACATCATCATCAGGATGCGGAGAGAAGACTACAACACGCTTGGGATAGGGATTTGCCCTTTCAGGACGATTACTATCATCGGCATTCGGTTTACCTCCAGGCCATCCGGTTATCGTATGTTGAAGATCATTGAATATCTTGATATTTACATTGTATGCAGATCCATACATGGAAAGAAGTTCACTCAGACCATTCTCATTATAATCCTTATTCGTCAACTTCAGGATTGGTTTTTGTGTAAGTTGGCAAAGCCATACAACAGCACTACGAATCAACTTGTTGTTCCATTCGCAAGATGTAACCAACCACGGTCGTTGAATACGGGTCAGGTTTGCTGCAGCAGAAAGATCGATGATAATGTTTGAGTTGCTATGTGCCTGAAGATAGGAAGCCGGTATCGTATCAGACATTTTGTCTTCAACCGTCAACTTGATTTTTGAAGCTTTTTCTTCACCCCATGCAACAAGATATACTTTCTTGGCAGCCATTATTGATCCTATACCCATCGTTATGGAGCTGATAGGTACATTTTTCATTCCACCAAATAGCTTCGAAGCTTCCGCCCGAGAAGTCCCATCAAGAAGAATCAACCGTGTTGTAGAATTGATTTGAGAACCCGGTTCATTAAAAGCAATATTCCCCTCTTTTCCAATACCGAGAAGAGCAATATCCATTCCTCCAACAGCCTTAAGAGACTGTTCATAGGCACGACAATGATCGGCCACATTATCCATGGAGACAGAGCCATCAGGAGTATGAATATTTTCGCTCTTCACATCAACAAAATCGAGGAATGTCTCTTTCAAACTTCTAAAATTACTGCTTGCAACTTCAGCCGAAATAGGATAGTATTCATATAAATTGAAAACTATGACATTTTGGAATGAAAGCCCTTCTTCCTTGTGCATACGAATTAGTTCGGTGAACACGTATCTCGGAGAATGTCCACCTGAAAGTCCCATCACAAAGTTATTACCTTCCTTTTGTGATTCACGAAGAAGCTGTGCAATATCATCTGCAACGCTCTTTACCCCTTCTTCCGTCGTTTCAAAGATTTTAGTTGGAACCTTTTCATAACGAGTTAGAACAGAGCGTTCAAAAGAGTTCCCAGGTTTGTAGTATCTCGTAGAAACCTGATTAAGATTAATTTTTGAACTAAGATTGGTTCTCATAAAAAAGTATATATTGAATAGTTTATCTAATACTTAATGTATTATTGATTACAAATATACAAAAACTCAACAAACTAGCCATCAAGATTTTGTATATTTACTAAAAGAAAGAG
>JGI24146J20443_1001615_pt1 | contig 13556 bp, 17 predicted proteins | sample BarGraIncub1131A_FD_20443 | JGI IMG/M metagenome (IMG submission 20443) | reverse complement strand
GCTTCAAATGAACAGGCAACTGCAATATATCAGATTAATAAAGGTATTGAGCAAGTTTCAGATGTGGTGCAGACTAATTCAGCAACTGCAGAGCAAAGCGCAGCAGCCAGCGAGGAATTATCAAGTCAAGCATCAATGCTTAAGAATATGGTAGGAAAGTTTGAACTAAAAAGAAGCGCATCTGCATCTTATAGTGAAGTATCTAATGAATCTCACAGAAGTGAAAATCAATTAAAAAGCAAATATTTAGCGCGCGGCGAGGCGGCGGCTACTAAGGATAAACCAAAAATATCTTTAAGTAATAATGATTTTGGAAAATACTAAAAAAATTCTATCAAGATCATGGTGGTTATTTAATTAAAAATCATGGTCTAATATAAAAAATAAAGGTGATATTATGATAAAGTTAAAAGATAGCGAACTTAGAGAGCTTACAGGGTATATGAAAGCAAATTATGGAATAAATCTTATAGAAAAAAAACTGTTAATCGAGGGTAGACTTACTAATATGATTACAGAAAAAGGGTTTAGTAATTTTTCGGATTATCTAAAATCTGTTTTTAAAGATACTTCAGGAAATGAAATTAGTGTCCTTATAAATAAGCTTACTACCAATCATACCTATTTTATGAGGGAAGTTGAGCACTTTAACTATTTTAGGGATAAAGTTATGCCTTATTTAGAAGCTAATGCGAAAATTAAAGATTTAAGAATATGGAGTGCTGGGTGTTCAAGTGGGGAGGAACCTTATACATTAGCCATGCTAATTGCAGATTATTTTGGAAATCGAGGCTCTATTTGGAATACAAAAGTGTTAGCTACAGATATATCGGAAAAGGTATTACAAATAGCTGAGGAGGGGATTTATGCGCAGGAGGCAGTGAATTCTATTCCTAAATATTGGAGACTTAAATATTTCAACAAAATTGAAGATAATTACTACCAAGTTACTAGTGCAATAAGAAATGAGATAATATATAGAAACTTTAATTTAATGACTGAGATATTTCCTTTTAAAAAGAAGTTCCATGTTATATTCTGTAGAAATGTGATGATTTATTTTGAGCCAAAAACAAAGATGGAATTAATTAAAAAATTTTATGATATGACTGAAATAGGCGGTTATCTTTTTTTAGGTCATTCGGAATCAGTAAATAAAAATGATACTAATTATAAGTATATTATGCCTGCAGTTTATAGGAAAGGGTAAAAAAATATGAGTGTAGTGAAAAAGGTAAGAGTGTTAGTTGTTGATGATTCTATACTTTTTAGGGAAGTTATTGCAAGGGGACTCGCGGCAGACCGTGGCATAGAAGTAGTTGGAACTGCAGGAGATGCATATGACGCAAGGGATAAGATAATTGATCTTGAGCCAGATGTTATGACTTTAGATGTAGAAATGCCAAAGATGAATGGAATAGAATTTTTAAAAAGACTAATACCACAATATCCAATACCGGTAGTTGTAGTCAGTGCGATAAGTGATAATGTCTTTGATGCACTAAACGCTGGAGCTGTAGATTTTGTTACAAAAATCAATTCAGTAACTGGCATTAGTAAGGAAGCTTTTATAAATGAACTAATTGTAAAAGTTAAGATTGCATCAATGGCGAAGGTAGGTCACATTAAAAAAGAAATTTCAAACAATAGACATATTGATGAAATTAGCTCGAGGAGCAGTAATGCAATAATTGCTATTGGAGCATCTACAGGTGGAACTCAGGCTATTCTTGAAGTGGTTAAAGGTTTTCCAAAGGATATGCCGGGTGTCTTAATAACCCAACATATGCCTCCTGTATTTACAAAAATGTATGCGAATAGGTTAAATAATCTTTGTAATATGGATGTTAAGGAGGCCGAAGGGGGGGATATTGTACTTCCCGGAAAAATTCTTGTGGCTCCAGGAGATAGGCATATGGAATTAATAAGGAGAGGAAATAATTATTATGTTGAATGTTCTACTGGTGAGAAAGTAAATGGGCATTGTCCGTCAGTTGATGTATTATTTAATTCAGTGGCAGAGAAAGCTGGTGGGTGCGCTATTGGAGTCATTTTGACAGGAATGGGATATGATGGAGCAAAAGGCCTTATGAAAATGAAGCAACGAGGTGCATATACCATTGGCCAAGATGAGAAGTCAAGCGTTGTTTATGGTATGCCAAAAGTGGCCTACGATATTGGAGGTGTTATAAAACAAGCATCTTTAAAAAATATTCCTCAGTTAATATATTCTATCCTAGAGGGGAAAAAATAATGATACAAAAGGAATGATATAATGATTATAGAAGGATTAAAAACTTTTTATGCTCCAGCTGAAAGATTAGATATGGAGAAAATAAAAAAGCAGTCTCAAAAAATTAATACTAGTGGCCCTATCTTAAAGCATTTGACTCTATTGATGTTTTCATAATTATACTAAATAGTTATAGACAGGTTGTATATACAAAAAATGATTTGTTAATTATTTTCATATATTGAGGTGAAATTAGATGAGATACGTACCGATTAAATATGTAAGAGAAGGCATGATTTTAGCTAAAACATTGTATGGTGTTAATGGAGAGATTCTTTTAACTAGAGAAATGCCTATTCGTTTATCATATGTAAAAGCATTGTGTAAATTAGGGTTTCGTGGACTTTATATTAACGATGAATTATCTGAAGATATTACTGTAAATGAGATTATTAACGTTGAGTTAAAGATGAAAACAATAAAATCAGTAAAAAATTTGATGCAACCTAATATAAAAAAAAAAGAGGTACAATCATTACTTAAAATCATTGAAAAATTAATGGGAAATATAGTTGATGAAATATCATGTAATGAGGATATAATGATTAATATGATGGATTTAAAAGTATCAAGTGAGTATACCTTTTATCATTCGGTAAATGTTTGTGTACTATCAATTGTATTAGGTGCAGCTCTTAAACTAAAAAAAAGAGACTTATATTTATTAGGCACATCCGCTTTATTACATGATATGGGTAAAATATTTACTCCTAATGAAATATTAGATAAACCTGGTAAACTAACCTATGAAGAATTTGAAATAATAAAGCAACATTCAGAAAATGGTTATAAATATGTAAAAGAAAATTTAGATATAAATAATAAAGTTTATGAGGGAATATGTCAGCACCATGAAAGATACGATGGTACAGGTTATCCATTAAATATAAAAGGAGAAAAAATATCATTATTTGGACGAATAATCGCAATCGCAGATGTATATGATGCATTTATATCTGATAGACCTTATAGAAAAGGTGTGTTGCCCTCTGAAGCAATTGAATATATTATGGCATTTTGTGGTACAATGTTTGACCAGCATTTAGTCAAATTTTTTTTTAAAAAGGTAGCACCATATCCAGTAGGTACTTGCGTAAATCTGAGTAATAATCTAATAGGAATAGTTGTCAAAAATTATTCCAATTATTGTTTAAGGCCATCAGTGAAAATTATACAGATTGGTGATAAATTAGTATCGCCCTACTTAATGAACCTTAAAGAATCAAACTTTAATGTAACTATCGTGGGCATGGCAGATGCGCTATTATACCAATGATGGTATTAAATTAGTCATACGTCAATTTTTTATATTCAATTTACAATAGTAATATTATACTTACATAGAAATTATATATTTAAGTGAATAAAGTTTGCGTTAATGAACTCATTTAAGTGTATCAAAAGAATATCCTTGAGATTTTAAGTATTCAATAATTTTTGGTAGTGCTTGAACTGTTGTCTTTTTATCACGGGCATCATGCATTAATATAACCACGTGTTCTTTTCCTTTAGTATATCTTTTAATATTATTTAATAGTTTGGGTACTGTGATATTTTTGCCTTCTGCATCTCCGTTTAAATCGTTCCAGTCGATATAACGGTATCCAGAATTATTAATGGCGTCCCTAAATGGCGCCCTACTAGTACCAAAGGAACCACCTGGAAATCTTAAAATCTTGCTATTAAAACCACTGCCAAGTATGGATTTTAAAACAGCATTGCACTTGTTAACATCGTTAATAAATGCAGTTGTATTAGAATAAATTTGTTTATATTCATGGGAAAACGTATGATTTCCTATAGATTGTCCATCATTAGCTTCTAGCTTTACTAAATAAGGGTTTATAATTGCCATACTACCTACTATAAAAAAAGTTGCTTTTATATTATATCTATCTAATACTTTTAAGATTCCAGGAGTAGTTTTAGGTGAAGGTCCGTCATCAAATGTAAGATAGGCTCTTTTTTGACCATCAAAGCTATAAACGTTTTTGGTTGAAGAATTTACAGACGGTTCTTTAAGATCTAATTTACTCTCTCTTAAATTCATTGGAGCACTTGTAGATGATTTAGCAAGTGCGCCTTTTATAATACTTGTAGATATGGTATTTTTGCTATAGAATTTGTCATCAATAAAAAATACTAAGCATAAAAAGATCATTAATATTATTAATGATAAAGTTGTTTTTATTATTATTTTTCTTTCATTTTTTAGTTTTAACATAAATAGCCACCCCATTCATTTTTACTATAAATTGTAAAACATTGAACCTAAAATTTACTAAATTACATGAATCCTTTATTATTATACATAATTTTATGAACAAATTATGCCTATATTAAAAATAATATTATCTTTTTTTTCATGTAAAATGTAATATTTTATTTTATATTTCATAATATATTTATAATATATTTTTATAGGGGGTGGTAGTTAAGTATGGTATTAAAAATTAAGATTATTAAAATCGTAGTAAATATATTTGCTACGATAATTTTGTTCCTGTTTGTTTATAATATATCCATTCCTGCACATAATTCAAATAGCACAAGTACAGTCCCAAATAGTATACTGAAAAATTCATCATTTTATTTAAGTAATAAAGATGTAACTTATAACAGTAAAAATGATTCAACTATCAACAAAGTTAAATCAAATGATGCAAGCAATTCTAATGTTTTAAAACAAGAGATCCTTAGCAGAGCAAAGGCAATGACTGAGGTAGAATGGGTTCCTAAACATAATTTGATTGATAAGAAGTCTTCCTATATTTTCATTAAAGGGAAAACATATCACGGAGTGCCATATAGTATGGATTTATATCAGGTATCATCCCCAAAGAATTTTTTATCTAAGATTAGTAATAGTAAGATTTTATATGGCAATGACTGTTCTGGATTAGTTAGCGCAGCATGGGGCATAACTAGGCAGACGACGTTATCTCTTTATAATGATATGAAGGATGGGAGCAAAATTGGAGGAAGAAGTGTAGTTAAAATATCGTGGGATGATCTAAGACCTGCAGATGCCTTGCTTCTAGATGATGGTAAAGGAAAGGGTCATATTATGTTATATATAAATACTGATAAAAAGAATAGTGATACTCTAAGTGTGTATGAACAAAACATATCAACTGTTATACCCTACGAGCCAATTCCAGTAGCAAGAAGAGATGAAAGATCAAAAAGTAAATTAATGAAAAAAGGATACATACCTATTAGGTTAATGTAGAATACATAATATAAGAATTAATTTGTATTTGATTATAATATTAAGCGAAGTTATGTTATATTTAGTTTATAGTAAGCCTAAGAATATTTTAGCGATATCATAACTATGGGGGTGTAATATGAATAGGGAAGAATTAATAAAAATTGCATCATGTTTTGTTGAAAACTCAGAAGATAATATTATATCAAAGAAAATCGCACTTTCGGACACTGTTGTTGGGATGAAGATATTTGACACTCCGATTTTTGCTTTTGGTGGGGCAGATGATGATTATTTTAAATTGTTGAAAGATCCATCTGCAATAGGGAAACACTTCTCTCTTCCAGAGGAATGGTTACCAAAGGCCAAGACAGTTATCTCATTTTTTCTGCCGTTTACCGATGTAGTAAAAAAGGGAAACATAAGGGATATGTCATGGCCTTCTGAAGAATGGTTGCACGGACGTATTGAAGGTCAAGCTTTTTTAAATAAGTTGTGTCAGTATTTGAAGTCAGAACTTATAAATACAGGGCATGATAGCATTGTGCCGTCCTTGGATAAAAGATTTTGGGCAAAGACTGGATTTAATCAAAATTCTCCTCATTATTCAAATGATTTAAAAGATAATTTATCATTTACAAGTAATTGGTCTGAGAGACATGTTGCCTATGCATGCGGACTGGGTACGTTTGGACTTTCTAAAGGACTTATTACAACAAAGGGTATTTCAGGAAGATTCGGTAGCCTAATCACAGAATTATATGTGCTACCTGATAAAAGAAGATACAAAGACATCTATGAATACTGTTCTATGTGTGGCGCATGTGTAAAAAATTGCCCAGTCAATGCGATTTCCATAGATAAGGGTAAGAACCATATGATATGTTCTCATTTCTTAGATGGAACAGCTGAAAAACACAAACCAAGATATGGTTGTGGAAAATGTCAGGTAGGGGTACCTTGTGAAAGCAGTATACCTAAGCAACACAATATAAAGTAACAATTATAGATGATGTCTATGGAGGTAATGAAATGAAAGTATTGGGGATTGTAGGTAGTAAAAGAAAAAGTGGTAACACCTCATATTTGGTGAAGCAGGCACTAAACACAATTGAATCTAAAGACATTGAAACTGAGATGATTTTTCTTGGGGATTATAATATCCACGGCTGCACTGGATGTGAAGGATGTAGGGACACATACAAATGCGTAATAAAGGATGACATGCAGAAAATATATCCACGTATCCTAAACTCAGATGCAATTGTTTTAGGTTCACCAACGTACTTTTATAACATAACTGCAGATATGAAGGCTTTTATTGAAAGATTATATTGTTTTCAAATATTTTCAGATAGTGATCGCTCTGTTTGGTCAAGTGTCAATGAAGTATTAGGTGGGAAATATGCTGTAGTTATAGCTATTTGTGAACAAAATGATGAAGAAGATATGGGATTTACTGCGGAAGCTATGAAAAAGCCATTTGAAGGCTTAGGATATAGAGTAGTATCTACTGTTAAAATTCTCAAATTGTATAAAAAGGAAGATGGATTGAACAATCAAAATGCATTAGAACAAGTGAAAATGGCTGGAGAAAAACTAGCAAGAACATTAGGATTAAGGAAGCAAATAGAGAAAAAGCTTAAAGGGCATATAGACTTGCTATAATGCTGTTAGTATAATAAGATAATTGTATAGTTAAAATATAATAAAGAAAGTGGAGTGATGATGTTGGAATTTAATTTTAATAAAGATATGAAATTTAATGCAGAGCTAAGGGTAAACAGCAGTAATACAGCAAATTTTTATGGATCTGGAAATCTAGATGTTTATGCTACCCCAGCAATGACAGCTCTTATGGAAAATGCAGCAATGAATTGTGTAGCAAAAGATCTGCCTGATGGTTTTACAACAGTGGGTATAGAGATTAATGTTAAGCACTTAAGGGCAACACCTATTGGAGTGAAAGTTAGAGCTGAAGCATTGCTCGAAAAGGCAGAAGGTAAAAAATTATTTTTCAAGATAGAGGCATATGACGATAGGGGTAAAATAGGTGAGGGGAATCATATAAGGTACATAGTAAATTCAGAAGAGTTTATAAAAAAAATAATACGTTAAACTATTTTTAAAAAGACACACCTTTCATTCTGGTGTGTCTTTTTAGATGAACAAATTCCAAACATTTCAAGTTAACTTCTATTTTATTTTTGCAAGAAAATTTATTAATGTGGAACACTAAGTTAAACATTATTTTTTGCTGATCTTAAAATTTGGAGGAGAGTAAATTTATGAAAAAATTCAGTCCTAAAATTCGTATTTCTATTATCATTTTATCCTTTGTATTATTAGTAGGTTTATTTATATATAAATACGATAATTTTTTTACCAATAAAGAAATGGCTATTTCTACAATAGTCTCTGTAAATTCTGATAAAACTGAAATTACAAAAGTACTTGAAAATATTTATAAAGATCGTTGCGCAATGTTTATTACTAAAGATATTACTAATCTCCCTAATTATTACGATGCTTCTCAAAAACTTGGAAAATGGAGTTTAGAACATGAAGTAAAAAGACTTGGTTATTTTAATGATTGGTCAAAACAAAGAGATATGAATTTCACAAAAGTTGAATCCACTCTTAAAATAAGAAAAATATCTAGTACCAAAAGAGGTCTTCTTTTATTAGTGGATGAATATTACAGATTTCAATATGCTTATAAAAATGATGTAACCCCAACTGCAAATATTTTTGGAGTAGGATTGACACACTGTATGGAACTTGTAAAAAAAGATGAGAAATGGGTAATTTATTCTGATTGGTATCTAGATTGCTTTGAAGATGCGTTAAAATCTTATTCAGGAGAAATAAAAGACTTTAAACTTTCTGATAATAAAGTGAATATTTATGAACTTGGAAAGTGTCCTAAAATACCAGCCCAAGTAAAAGTTATTACTAAAGGTTGTTATGATAAAGTTAATGCTGTTAAATATGCTGATAAATACTGTGGAATACCATGGGCAAGTGGAAATATAATAAAATATAATAAAAGATACACAAATTATACTGGAATTGGTGGAAATTGTACTAATTATGTATCTCAATCTATTGGAGATAAGGAAGGTGGCGGTCTATCATTTGATAGTGTTTGGCATTGTTCTTACAAAAAATATGATGGAGCTGACGGAAGCTCTGCATGGGTTAATGCTGATGCATTTAAAAATTATTTGATTTATAGTGGCAGAGGAAAGATATTAGGAAAAGGAACATTTAAGGAATTAACTTCTCCTATTCCTGGTTATCCATGTGGCGCAGTACAGAAATTGGATTTAGGCGATCTTATTTGTTATGCCAAAGGTAGTGATATAGATCATTTTGCTATAGTTACTGGTTTTGATTCTCATGGTTATCCACTTGTTAATACGCATACTATTGACAGATATCATGTGCCTTGGGACTTAGGTTGGGGAGATAAAAATATTAAATTTTACTTAATACATTTAAAATAAATATATTTTATATAAAAATCAGTATAACCAATTAATTGGTTATACTGATTTTTTCATATTTAATAATTAGGAAGGTGACTTCAGTTGCTATTTTGGATTTGAATCGGCATGCTTACTGTCAGTAACATCCTTGCGGGTGACCGCAAGGTAGCTGACAAAGACAAGGATTATAATCGTTAAGCCAAGGCTGACAGACCCAGTTCCCAGTCCAAGACCACCTCGATTATGAGACACTCCCATCCAGTCCGCAAACGAGGCGCCCAAGGGACGGGTAATTATGTAGGCTAACCAGTAAGCAAAAATCTCGTTCAGACTAAATAGCCAGTAGGCCAGAGCCGGGATAGCAATCAAGAGAGCAAACATCACACCCGAGAAGAAATAACCCAAGTGCATGGTTATAGCAGTCATGTCTCCTGTTGCGGTGCCGAGTGCGAATGTGGCAAATATAGTAGCCCAGTAAAAAGCCTCTCGATGGCGAGTGTTAATGCTGTGTATAGACAGAGTCTTCTCGTTTGTATACCAGATTGAGAAGATAATTATCAGCGCCATTACAAAGAACATTGTGCTAGCAAGGTATGGGATGCCAAACCCAACGTGCAAAACATCGGCAGCCATCGTGCCAAAAATACTTATCATGATGACATTTAACCAGTAAATCCATGTCACATATCTGCGAACTGAGAACTGCAGTAACAACGAGGCTACTAGACCAATCCCTGCCAGGGCTACCGCAATTATAGGATTTAGCTGATGGGCTAGATAGTCAGATGTAACCTCGCCCATTCCAGTAGTCAACACTTTGATAATCCAGAAGTAGATTGTAATTTCTGGAACCTTATTAAGAGTACGCTTCGCATTATGCATGGTGACAGATAAAATTTCACTCATAGTCTATTTCTTCCCCCTCGTATAAATTTGATTTAGTTATTATATAAGATGTACTCTAAAGAAATTCCTTTTTACTACTATATATTTTAACATTAAGAACAGATTAAAAAATTATTAATTTAGTTAAGGAGAAGATCTAGTAGGAGTTATAATGTTGAATGGAAGAACTATTTATGGTGGAATATCACAATATTTTTCGGATGTTTATAGAATATTAACAATATTGACACTTAAAGGCAATAATTATTTGTTAGTATTAATTAATCATTAGAGTAATATAATAAAATATATCCATAGGAGAAGTGTAACACTATGATAGTTGATACCCATTTACTGATATCGCAAATCTTATATAAGTATATTTCAAATAAAATGAATTTCAAACTAGATAGGCTAGCATTTACATATGGAAATATAAAGCCAGATTTAAATAATAAGGATATTAATTGTTCACACACACTAGATGATAGCTTAGACATTGTTAATAGATATTCAGAAGATTTGATGAGCCGAAATATGTCTATTAAGGAATTTTCGAAGCGATTAGGGGTAATTTGCCACTTTGGTTGCGATTATTTTTGTTTATATCACAGAGGTGGTAATGAAAAAAAAGGTTTATGTGAACATTTATTATATGAAGTAATTCTACATGTAAAATTGTTAGCGCTTCTTTTAAAGGGTAAGATAAAATTTAATGACTATAATATGAATGAAAATAGCCTAGAAGCTATTGTACTGAAGCTACAAAAAAAATACAATTTAGAGTCTGAGAGTTTAAAAAGAGATATAATTAACGCCATATTTGCGGCTTCGCAAATTGCAAAATTACTAGTGTATTCAAGTCAATTGTATTTTAAGCAAAATGAAATCATTATTTCAAAGAAATATCAATTAAGTCAAGTAAATGGACTAGGTCATAAGGCTATATAAAAATTTAAGGGTCAAAACTCCAATTTATAAAATATTAATAAGAAATCAGTTAACCAGTAAATTGGCTAACTGATTTTTTTAATATCATCTATTTTATATAGTATTATGTTATTTTTTTAATTCCTGTTTTCCAGTTACTATACTTTTAGTATCCATTTTGAATGAAGATTTAGCTTCATCTGTAGTAAAATATAAATTCCCCTTAATTTTAGTATCTATTAACTTAAAGTTCTTTGATGAAACATAAAGGTCACCTTTTAAAGTTCCATGTTCTATAATTGTGTTAGGACTATTTATAGTTAATTTTGGCACAGTCAAAATGTATCTAGCAGTTATCTTTTTTTCTTTATCTTGAGTGTATAGAGATATCTTGCGTTCTATAATATCCATAGCATTTTTAAATTTACCATTAACTATAAGATCTTTATCAATAGTTAAATTTTTTGTTAATGCAATAACCGAATCACCTGTGCTACTTATGGCTTTTTCAAAAGAAGTTGCTGTAGTTTCTATTGGAACTTTGGTTACTACATTTGGAACTGTGTTTACTACTTTTTTATTTATTATTTTCTAACATAGTTTAACTAATATACTTAAATTCAATTCATTTAATTTAAATTTAAATGATTTAGATGGAATTACATAGTTCTCGATTTTTACATAAATTTATAGTCGTTATAACATATAAATAATGAATTTGGATAAAATAACATTGATAGGAGATGGTAATAGTGAATGAAGGCCTAATAGTATTAGTGAGAGGAATAATCGGATTTTTTACCTTATTAATATTCACTCGTATTCTCGGCAAGCAGCAGGTGAGTCAGCTAACTTTTTTTGATTATGTAGTAGGTATAACTATAGGTTCCACAGCATCCTCTCTAACTACGGATTTGACTAGTAGAGCATGGCCTCATTGGGTAGGATTAATTACATGGAGTGTTTTATGCTATATTCTGCAATTAATTACTCTTAAATCAAAGACTGCTGAAATATTCCTAGATGGTGAACCTACCATTATTATTACAAATGGAAAGATACTAGAGGAATCTATGAAAAAATTTCGTTATACCATTGGTGATCTTCTAGCGCAGTTAAGAGATAAAGGTGTTTTTGACTTAGCTGATATAGCTTATGCAGTTCTTGAGAAAGACGGTCAATTGTCTATCTTAAAGAAGCCCGAATGTGATCCAGTTACGCCAAAGGATTTAAATATCAAGACTTCAACTGCTAGTGTTGATGTAGAGATAATCTACGACGGATCTATTGTGAAAGATAACTTAGATATAATTAATAGAAATGAAAGGTGGATAATGAATAACTTAAAGAAGAGAGGTATTAATGATGCTTCTGAAGTCTTTTTAGCCATTTACAATGCATCAAGTGGTTTACATATAGATCTTTATAAAGATCATATAAAGCAAAAGAACAAAAAAAATATAAAGGAGTAGTTAAAATCATGAAAAAAATTATATCATTTGCTATACCAATAGTTACCTTAACTGCCTTTATATTATTAATGTTAGGAGGTAATTATTTAAAAAGACCAATGAACCCTTCAGAAAATGTAGTTTCTTATGCAAAGAAATCTATAGAACATGCAAAGGTTGAAAAATGGGATATGCTACAGCAGGATGTGGTTAATATTGATTCTGCTTGGAAAAAGATTATTCCCAGAATTCAATTTAGCGTTGAAAGAGATGAATTATATAATATAAGTTTAAACATTGCTAGACTTAGAGGATCAATAGTCAGTGAAGATAAAGCAAGTACAATTATAGAATTAAATGAAATTATAGAAAATTGGGATGAACTTACAAGGTAGTTAAAAATGATTTTATATTTTGATTTATAAAATTAGAACTTTTGGTTAATATATAAATATACAAAATATTTTAATCAGGAGGTAAATTAATGATTGATAATAAAGAGAAGAAAGGTACCGTTAGTAGTTTAACTGGGTTTATAATAAGATTTGTAGTAACTTCAATTATATTATCTATAACGTCATTTTTAACACCAGGTTTTCTAATTGTAGGACTACGGTCAATTATATTAGCGGCAATAGTTATATCTCTACTAGATTATTTAGTGGAAAAACTTATGCGAGTGGATGCATCACCTTTCGGGAAGGGAATAAAAGGATTTGTAATATCGGCTATAATATTATATATAGCACAGTTCTTAGTTCCTGGAATGGGAGTATCTATAATAGGAGCGATATTTGCTTCGATAGTCATTGGAATACTAGATGCTGTACTACCTGGAAGAGCATTATAATCATTTGTATTAGTGAAAATAGGTTAAATAAGTCCAATAAATAAGTAAAATTGACATAACTAAACTTAAACTATATAAATAAAATAAACCCCATACTATACATGGTATGAGGTTTATTTTTGCTATGTAATTTTTAAGCTTTTTTATAGGAATATTCCAGGAGGCTTCAAGTCTTATGAAAACATTAATAGCATTAAGTAGAAACACCTAAGGATTCCATATAATATCTGTTTAATAAGATATTACTACTCTATTAATTTAATAAAAACTTAATATTTACGTAAGATATTTTTAATACTTACCATGTAAAATATAAATTATTAGATTTAAATTCATAATTACAAATTAATAGGAGCATTCCTGTTATGAATTAAAATGAGCTTTGAAAAAAAGAGCACCTACTGATAAAATACAGGGTATAACAGTTGCAACTTTTATCCCTAAT
>JGI24146J20443_1001613_pt1 | contig 13562 bp, 10 predicted proteins | sample BarGraIncub1131A_FD_20443 | JGI IMG/M metagenome (IMG submission 20443) | reverse complement strand
GTCCGTTCACAAAGATTCCAAGCCCAAGTCCCCAGCTCCAGTGAATGATAATGGCATCTTTGTAATTTTTAGCTGCACCAAATTGAAACTCGCCATGTGCGTGCATTCTGGCATCATTATCGATGTAAACCGGCTTATTGAACTTCTGCTTCAGATCGCGGCCGATGTTCTGGCGCTTTTTATCTTTAATTGTATAGTTGATACCCGTTCTTGAATTGATCAACCCTGGCATATCGACTCCCAACCCAAAAACTTTTTCTTCGGGAATTCCATGATCTGACATCAACTTCATTGCACCCACGTACAATTTATCTGCCAGCAGCGGATCGTCAATATGCGTGTCGATTTGAACAACCGGCGTAACAAACTTATTGTAGCAATCAAAAATTGCAATATTCGCAGAGTAACGCGCAAAATCGCAGGCGATTACATAAAAGACATCTTCTGATAATCCGTACAGGGAGGGTTTTCTTCCTCCGCTTGATTCGCCAACTCCAATGTTCTTCAAATAACCTGATGTGATCAGGTCGTTCAATAAAACGATGCACGTTGGCAAACTTATCTTAAGCAATTTGGCAAGTTCAGTAGCCGACGTGTGTCCATTGGAGTGCAGTAGGCTGAGTATCTTTTTTTTCTGCCTGATTTTATTCAGGTCGGTTGTTGAAATGTTCCGTTTCTCTGGTTTAGAAGGCTGATTCATAAATTCATCTTTAAATAAAAAGATAAGTTAATTAAGGATCTGGAAAACGCCGGTAAAGATATTTAAATATTTTATAAAGTATCTAAAAAAATTAGAGAACATTAACAAATTATCACAAAAATTTTACCTGAAGGTTTTGCGGTATTCCGAAGGGGTCATCTTCATAAGACTCTTGAAGTAAAAATTGAAATTCGCTACGTTGTTATAACCGCTTTCCAAACAAATTTGAGCAATGGGTTTCTCTGTGTTGGATAGCATTTTGGAAGCTGTGCTTATGCGGATATCTTTTACGTATTGCAAAAAAGATTTTCCTGTCCTTTTCTTAAAAAAATGGGAAAACGATCCGGGAGCCATATGCAGCAATCCTGCAACTTGGTCGAGTGTGATGGGATTATGTATATTACGAAGGACAAAATCATAAACCATTTTAATCTTGTCAAGATCTTTGTAATGACTATCCAGTAGTTCCGGTGAGAGTGAAAGTAATTCCTGTCCTTCGATTTCCGTCAAACTTTTCAGCAACTGAATCAACGCAATGAAACCATCAGTACCTTGCAGCTCTGCCAATTGCGTAATTTTTTGTTCTGCCTGCTTAACTCCATCGCCTTTAAAGGCCAATCCACTCATTGCCCGAATAAAAAGCTGTAGGATGGTTTCAAGTTCCTTTATTCGCATTAAATCATTGTTGATCAGCCTTTCAGAGATATAGAGTATCAGGCATTCAGGAGGATTGATTCTTTCTGGTCCGTTTAAAATCCGGTTATGCGGCAAATTGGGGCCAATCAAAATCAGGTCATTATTTTCAAACGAAGATATATTATTACCTACTATTCTTTTACCACAACCCAATGTCATCAGATTAAGCTCATAGTTTTTATGTGCATGAATGACCGAATATTCTTCATATCGTTGTTTTTGAACTGAAAAGGATTTTTCCTCCAGGATGTCAATTGTCTTGAATTGAAATTCCATCTGCTACTTTCGTATAACGTTACCGGGCAAATGTAACCTCTTTTCAGTACCGTTGGTTAAGGCTGAACCGGAATGTATTAAAAACAGGATAGTTGTCTTCAGAGTTTTTTCAAAATATTTAGTTCAAATCTTTATGACCATTTTCCCAAAGTAACCTGATGATAATCGATTAAAAATAGGTATTATTGAAGTTGGAAAACCATACTAATTATTATAAGTATATGAGAATTACAATACACCTTATTCTTTTGCTGGCAGTTTTGCTTTCAACTCAAAAATTTACGGTAGCAGGTTCCGGAACCGGTAACTTGCGATGCGAATACCTTGTGAACCCGATCGGTATCGATTCTCACCGGCCCCGGTTGACCTGGATAATGACCGATGAACGTCCCGAGGCTGCTCAAAGCGCTTACGAACTGATTGTTGGAACCGATTCATTGAAAGTAAGTTCCGGTGTCGGCGATAAATGGACCACAGGAAAAGTCACCTCCTCCGCGATGCACGTTGAATACAATGGTTCGCCGCTGGAGCCTTTTACGCGTTATTTCTGGCAGGTAAGGGTTTATGATGCAGCTGGAAATCCATCATCAGTTTCTGTTCCGGCAAGTTTCGAAACCGGAATGATGAAGATGGAAAACTGGAAGGGAACCTGGATCTCCGATACGCGTGATATCAGGTTAAAACCGGCACCGTATTTTCGTACTGAGTTTAGTGCAGGAAAGAAAGTTGTTTCGGCGAGGGCCTATATTGCCGTAGCCGGATTGTTCGAATTGTATGTGAATGGCGAGAAAGTTGGAAATCACCGGCTCGATCCGATGTATACACGTTTTGATCGCCGGACGCTTTACCTCACGCATGATATTACCAAAATGCTGAAAGAGGGGAAAAATGCGGTCGGCGTTTTGCTGGGAAACGGTTGGTACAATCACCAGTCGACGGCTGTTTGGTATTTCGATGAGGCTCCGTGGCGTGCACGCCCCAGTTTTTGCATGGACATCCAGATCACCTATTCCGACGGCTCTCAGGAGACCATCACATCCGGAACAGATTGGAAAACAGCTTTGAGTCCGGTCGTTTTTAACAGTATTTATACTGGTGAACATGTAGATGGAAGATTGGCACATGCAGGTTGGAATACAACCGGATTCGACGATTCGAATTGGAAAAACTCAATTCCTGTGGGCACTCCATCTGCAAATATTGTTGCCCAGGCACTTCAGCCGATCCGCGATGTAGAAGTGATTCCAGCTAAAAAGATGACGAAAATAAACGATTCACATTACATTTTTGACCTGGGAAGGAATATTGCAGGTGTTAGTCAGTTAAAAGTGAATGGCCCGGCAGGAACAATCATCCGGTTAAAACATGGAGAGCGGCTTCTTGCAAATGGAATGGTCGATCAGTCGAATATTGATGCGCATTACCGTCCGACTGATCAGCTTGATCCGTTTGGAACAGATATATATACATTGAGGGGAGAGGGGGAGGAGATCTTTAAACCCTCCTTTAATTACAAGGGTTTTCAGTATGTTGAGGTAACCAGTGACCAACCGGTAGAACTGAAGCTGGAAAGTCTGACCGGCTATTTTATGCATAGCGATGTGCCAGTTGTTGGCCATATTCAATCGTCCGATTCAATCCTGAACAAGATTTGGAAAGCGACCAATGCATCCTATTTGTCGAATTTATTCGGATACCCGACAGACTGCCCTCAACGCGAAAAGAACGGCTGGACCGGTGATGCTCACACCGCAATCGAGGTTGGACTCTACAATTTCGATGGTATCACCGTCTACGAAAAATGGATGGCTGATCATCGCGACGAGCAGCAGCCAAACGGTGTTCTTCCCGCCATCATCCCGACAAGCGGATGGGGTTACACCTGGGCAAATGGTCCCGACTGGACCAGCACGATTGCAATCATCCCATGGAATATTTACCTTTTTTACGGAGATACGAAAGTACTCAGCGATTGTTATGACAACATGCGTCGTTATGTCGACCATATTACCCAGATTAGTCCGTTGGGTTTAACCGATTGGGGTCTGGGCGACTGGATTCCTGTTAAATCAAAGGCGTCAAAAGAGCTGACATCTTCAATCTTTTATTATACGGATGCTTCCATTCTTGCCAAAACAGCCAATTTGTTGGGTAAGAAAGCTGATTTTGAAAAGTACAATACGTTGGCAGTAAAAATTAAAGATGCAATTAATTCAAAATACCTTAACAAGGAGACTGGAATCTATGCAAGTGGCTTCCAGACAGAATTGAGTGCACCGCTTCATTGGGGAATTGTACCTGAAGCGTTGAGAAGCAAAGTCGCAGAAAATCTTGCAAAACGTGTGATTGCTGATGGAAAACACATTGATGTCGGTTTACTTGGGACAAAGACGATTCTGAATGCCTTAAGTGCAAATGGTTATGCCGATCTTGCCTATGAAGTGGCTTTGCAGAAAACTTTCCCTTCGTGGGGATGGTGGATTGTAAACGGGGCAACCACGTTGTACGAGAACTGGCCGATTGATTCGAAGTCAGACATTTCTCTGAACCACATCATGTTTGGAGAGATTGGAGCTTGGTTTTATAAATCACTGGGCGGAATATATACAGACGAAAAGCAACCTGGTTTTAAAAATGTGGTACTGAAACCCGATTTTGTGAAAGGGCTCAACAGCTTCGAAGCAAGCCACCAGGGACCTTATGGAATGATTGTCTCTTCCTGGAAAAGAACAGGTAAAAAGATCGAATATAAAGTAACGATTCCTCCAAACAGCACCGGTGAATTGTCGTTGAAAGGTGATAAGATTCAGGAAGGTGGGAAGGCATTGTCAGAGAATAAATCGGTTAAAACAGTTTCGCAGGTAGGTGGTGTTAACATCATGAACCTGAAGTCCGGAAGTTATTCGTTCTCTATCAGATAGACCTTGGAGAGGGAGAGAAGGAGAGCCGTGGAGACCCAGCCCTTGAAGCGGTTGCAAACCCTTCAAGCGGGTGTAAGAGAAAGAGCGATGTGGATGTATGCCTGTAATGCTGTTTTTTTACCCTGAAAGGGTTANATGTGAATAACCCCGGGTAAGGAGGAACGACGCAACCCGGGGAAAGCGATAAANGGACAGAAAAGGCGCATCTGCAAAGCTAAATTGAAATAAATTGCTGTATGCGCCGCATAGCGAAACTTCTGCCATAANNGTATATTATATTAATGTTCAACCCACTTCGGGGTTGGGGAATTGTTTTGTTCTCAACCCCCCAGTTCCGCAAGCTACACTGGGGGTTATTNGCTTCGCTGATCTTCGATTCAAATTAAACTCCTCACGGAGTTTTNAAGCAGACCCCAAATAGAATCAAAAAAGAAAACCATCCGATTTTTTACATCAGATGGTTTTCCTTTTATATCAATATNCCTTTATCAGAGAACCGGAAGTTTCCAGGGTTCGCGGTAAGTAAGCTTTGTGAATTTATTGGCTTCTTCTTCTGTGAATTTCATATTGGTGGCGTCCCAGTGTAATAAGTTACCTGCACGGTAAGCGATGTTTCCCATTTCAGAGATAATCGCGGTTTTAGCGCCAACTTCTACCGGTGCATTTAGTTTTTCCCCTTTCCGGATTCCGTTCAGGAAGTTCTGTACATGTTCCTTTAAACCACCTATAGCAGGTTGCAACGCAACATCTGCAATGAATTTTTTACTGTCCTTGTTGCTCACTTCTGAGTTCACCATCCAGCCGTTTCTCGAGACAATCAAGGTCCCTTTGGTTCCTGTAAATGAAACGCCGTGATGCATACCATAAGGCCCTAAACGTGGAATCAAACCACATTCCCAGATCATTGTATGAGTGGGATAGTTATATAAAGCCTGCTGGATATCCGGTGTTTCGATCACTCCTTTGTTCAGAAAATTTCCACCTCCGGGAGAGACTGATTCGGGATAACCGGCATTCATTCCATAAATGGCAAAGTCGAGCAGGTGAACACCCCAGTCGGTCATTGCACCACCTGCATAATCCCAAAACCACCTGAAGTCGTAATGAAAGCGGTTTTTATTGAAAGGACGCAGCGGGGCAGGCCCCAGCCACATGTTGTAATCGACATAATCAGGTGCAATACCATCGGGTTGTGCAGGAACAGGCTCGCCCATTCCTTTGTAGATCCATGCCCTGACCAGGTTGATATCGCCAAGCTTTCCGGACTGTACATATTCCGATGCATCGAACCAGTGTTTCGAACTCCGTTGCCACATTCCAACCTGTACTTTTTGTTTGGGATATTTTGCGGCAGCTTTTACCATCATCAGGCACTCTTCTATGCTATGACCCATCGGTTTTTCAACGTAAACGTGCTTTCCGGCTTCGAGTGCCATCATCATTATTAAAGCATGCCAGTGGTCGGGTGTTCCTATGATAACAACATCGATCTCTTTTAATTCAAGTAATTTGCGGAAATCAGCGAAAACCTGTGGCCGTTTGCTTTTCAGTTTCTCAATCTCGTTTGCCCTCTCTTCAAGGATCTTTTTATCGACATCGCACATGGCAATGCAATCGACATTCTCTTCAGCCAAAAAAGCTTTTAAGTCGGTGAATCCCATGCTTCGGCAACCAATCAGCGCCACCCCGATTCTATCAGCAGGGCTACTGCAACTAACGGTCCAGGGAATCATTGATGCAGCCAGGGTAGTTCCGGCAATTGCTCCCGATTTTTTTACAAACGATCTGCGGTTAATCTCTTCCATTTTTTTGATTCTGAATAAGGTGTTTTTTGCCGGTGGCAAGCTTTCGTGTTCCTTAACGGTCAGGCAAACCTATGAAAAAATCGGTAGAAGCCGAAATTTTTGATCTGTTTATTTTAACTGCCAAATCACTGTTTCTTCACCTCACCTGACAATCATGTATTAATAAAAAAATATTTGAAATATTTATTAAATTGTAGTAACAAAATTGGTTAAAAACGTATACCAACGGTAAAATGTTATGGTGAATTGATTTAGATCCATTATTAATTAATACTTTATTTAAAAGCATGATTACATTACCTGACCAACAAACCTGTTCAACATCGGAATTCATATTCCGGTTTTTGCCATTACTGGTAATAACTCTGCATCTCAATGTCAAAGCGCTGCGACCCAATCTCCGGCCGCTGCAGCTCAATTTCAAAGCGCTGCGACCCAATCTCAGAGCTCTGCAGCTCAATTTCAAAGCGCTGCGACCCAATCTCAGGGCTCTGCAGCTCAATTTCAAAGCGCTGCGACCCAATCTCAGGGCGCTGCAGCTCTATTTCAAGGCGCTGCGACCCAATCTCAGGACGCTGCAGCTCTATTTCAAGGCGCTGCGACCCGATCTCCGGACGCTGCAGCTCTATTTCAAGGCGCTGCGACCCGATCTCCGGGCGATTCATCCCAAACTCAACGATTGTTTTTTGGTTGGCCGAACACCGTTTTCCTTTTTCTGAAAATTCCGGCACTATATATTTTCACGTCACAACAGTCTGACGTATAGTAGACTGAACCAAAATGTAAATTTAAATAATTTAAAAATATGAAAACAACTGTAAAAGTTGACATTTCAGTACATAAGGCAGAAGACCTTATTACTACAAGTGAAGATGTGTTGAAAAAACATGTCGAATTGGGTGAAAAAAGTCCGTTAAATGGACTCGATATGGAAACATTCGCGAAGAATCTGAATGATGCCAAAGCCAGGCGGGCTGAGGCGAAAAAGCTGCATGATCAGGCTGAACTTTTGAATCAGCAGGCAGGATTGAGTCTTGGCACCGACTCAACTCAGAATTCAAAAACCACTGGAACCGTTTATTCCACAATTTCAAGTGTAAGAGGTATCTTGCTGGGAATGTACAAGGGCCAGGAGAAAAAGCTTTCTGAATGGGGGTTTGATGTCGTGATCAGCGATGTTCCGCAAAGTACAAAAACAAAACCTTGATACGTAGAAAAGCCCTTCGACAGATGCCGGCTGCAGAAGGGCTTTAGAATTGACAATCTATCATCTGTTATTTAAAACGATGATTTATTTTGCTGATGAACCATTAAGGGAATAACAATTTGTCGACGTAAATATCCTGAAAACCGGGATCTGCTTCGAGACTGATGTGCCTTGTTTTTGCCAGTATTTTATCAGCAATTCCCATATCGGAAAACAGAAACATTTTCGCACCGATCAGTGCCGTATTACCCATTTTGTGAATCTTCTCAGCCGGGAGTTCAATCATTCCTGTTTCGACCACATTTTCAATGTTGATATAACTGCCAAATGCACCAGCGATGTATATTTCCTCAATATCAGTAAGGTCGATTGAAAGACTTTTGGCTAAAATTGTAAGCCCCGCTGCAATGGCAGCTTTCGCAAGCTGAAATTCGTTGATATCCCGCTGTGTCAGGATCACTTTACCGGCAATTGTTATTTGTGATTCTCCCGAATTGATTTCACCAAATATGCCAATCAGTTCCATTTTCCGGAGGATGGCAATGGCGTCAATCAATGCGCTTCCGCAGATTCCTTTGGGCGCCGTATTCCCGATCACACTCGCTTCTATCTTCCCATCAACCAGGTGCAATGACGAAATCGCACCCGTAACTGCACGCATTCCCATTGAAATATTGGCTCCTTCAAAAGCGGGGCCTGCTGCTGTTGAGGCGCAAACGACCTGGTTTTTATTCCCGATCACAATTTCACCATTGGTACCTAAATCAATCAGTGCAGTATAGTTTTCTTTTTGGTGTAAGCCGGTTGCCGCTATTCCGGCAAGGATATCGCTTCCCACAAAACTTCCGATCGATGGATAAAACTGCACATTTTCTTTGACATCGAAATCCCATCCCAGTTCTTCCGGCTTAAAAGTTTTTAGTCCCGGATTGTTGATGTGAAATGGATAGGCCGACAGTGGTGTAACATCGCAGTTGCTGAATATTAACTGCATCGCAGCGTTTCCAACCATTATTATTTTTTGAAGTCTGACGTCGTATTTTTTAAGCATCAGCATGATCATCGTTCCAATTGACGAACGGACGATGTTTGTCATTTCAGTTGAATTTCCATCCAGGCAGGCCTGAATTCTTGAAATCAGGTCGGCTCCGAATTTAACCTGCGGATTCAGCATTGTTTCCACTGCCAATACCTTTGCGGATGATAAATCTACCAGTTGAGCCACAATTGTTGTGGTACCCAGATCGACCGCAATTCCGAAACCTTCGCGGGGAGAGAATTCAAATTCGCTTTCGTCAGCGAGGATCAGGTGATTAAATTGCTCAATTTCAAGCGTGATGTCATTCGTACAAAGGCTGTAACAGGAGAGCCGCCAGTCAGACGAAAGACCCAGTTGTTCAAGTTTCTGCCCGTGAATCTCAGTAATTGCTATTTCACCATCCAGCAATCGTACCTTGCATTTTCCGCAGGTCCCTTTGCCGCCACATGGAAACTCAATGCCGAATTCATGAAGCACGTCAATCAAAGGCGTCTGATCGTTGACCTGCAATTCTTTTCCAATGGGGTGAAGCCGGATGGTATGCTTTTCCATTTTTAGTCGCTAAGATTCTTTGTCCCTTTCACTGTTTTTGGACTTAGCAAATGCATATCGAAAATCACGATCTCATTCTTTCCCTTTTTCAACCATGGAGCCGGACAATACAGTTCTTTTTGCGGACCAATATTCCAATATCTTCCAAGGTTATGACCATTTACCCAGACCAACCCTTTTTCCCATTGACTGATATCAATATAAGTATCGCCGGTTGCATTCAGTTGGAATTCTGCCTTGAAGAAGTTCCCTGGTAGAGAAGCGGCTGTAGGGGCAAATTTTAGATTTTCAACATACGATTCGTCGAACGGAAGGGTGAAAACCTGCCAGTTCATTAATGTCATTCCATTGAGCGACACACGTTCTGTAATTCCCTTTCGGTCGATCATGTATTCAGCAAAATTGATGCGTCCCATCCCTTCAACAAGAATATCAAGTTGCGGATTCGCCGAGGTTGAGGCAGGCAATTCGATGATATTTTCCGCTTTACTGCGGTCGAGTTTGCCAATGTATTTCCCATCAACGAAGATCGTTGCATAGTCATGCAGTTCAGTAATGCGTAGTTTTCCCTTTTTGTGACCAATCAGGTTGGTGCGGTAAAGGATGAAACCTGCTTTCTGACCAAACATTTCCATTGGCTTTGGCTGTGGCGATTGAATAGCGACAGACAGATTTTCCCAGACAGAAGCTGATGCAGTAAATGAGATTTCAGGTATTTCAATCACTGGCATCTGCGCAGGAACTGCCGGTAATTTGTGTTTTGCGGGTTGATACTTCGCCAATAGATTACGCAATGCAACATATTTTGGAGTTGCTTGTCCCATCTCGTTGATGGGGGCATCGTAGTCGTAACTGGTTACATCTGGCTGGTATTGGGTCGGACTGAAAGCATTGGCACCTGCCCAGTAACCGAAGTTCGTCCCACCGTGTATCACATAAAAGTTGAATGATTTTTTGTTATCCATCAGCCATTTGACATCCTTGATCAGACCTGCTGTATCGGGGCGTTGCCATTTTTCTCCCCAATGGGTAAGCCATCCCGGGTACAATTCGCTGCAAAAAGAAGGAACATTCGGATTGGCTTTGGTTGCTTCGGCAAAGTCCGATTCGTTGGCGGCAGGGTCGAGTCCAATGGCTGCATCGGGCAACGATCCGGCTTCAAGCATAAAAGGTGTTGCTCCATCCGACGTATAAAAGGGGACTTCAATGCCACTTTTCTTCCACACTTCCTGAAGCCATTTCATATAGGTCCGGTCGTTACCAAAACTGCCATATTCATTCTCAACCTGAACCATCAGGATGGGACCACCTTTGGTAACCTGTAAATCCTTTACCTGAAGTGCGAGTGTTTTGATGTAACGTTCAACCGCTTCCGTATATCGTGGATCCATGCAGCGCACCTTGATATCCGGGATTCGAAGCAAATAGGAAGGTAATCCTCCAAATTCCCATTCGGCGCAAACATAGGGTCCCGGGCGCAACATCAGAAACATTCCTTCTTCCTGAACGATGCGGATGAACGCTGCGATATTGTGGTTACCCGTTTGAAAATCGAATACCCCCGGTTCCGATTCGTGGTAATTCCAGAAAATGTAGGCTGCAATTGTGTTGCAACCCATCGCCTTGGCCATCTGGATACGGTGCCGCCAGTATTCAACCGGAATGCGTGCCGGATGCATTTCACCTGATATGATCTGGAAGGGTTTACCATCGAGCAGGAATTCGTTTTTTGCTAAGGTAAAAGAATGATTCGTATTCTGACTGTGCGAGTTGATGTTCAGAATTCCGATCAGGAAGATTGATAAAATAAGTTTTCTCATAGTATTGGTTGATGTAGCAGTATGAATCCCCGAAAATATTGAATTTCTGTCAGATTTTTAGTCAGAAAAATGATTTTACTCAAATAATTGATTCTTAGGATTTGTTATTCATAGAATCAAGAGTTGAAAAATAATTAAGATGATAATGCCGAAGGCATGATAGGATTATAGCTAATTCGGATGAAAAAGCATTAAAATGCCGAAGGCATGACATATTTATGTCACCACTTCGTGGTTTAAAGCAGCTTTCTCCAATATTTTCTAAAATCATTACAACCCTTCGGGTTTAAAATTACAACCCTTGATTCGCATTATTTCTATGATTGAGTCATACAATTAATAAGAGCAATTTTCATCGTTACCAATTGCCAATGATTTGTTGATTAATTAATGCCTTCCCACCACTCCGAAAACTTTTGTGTGCTGTCTTTGAGGTTCACCTGTTCGCCAATCATGGGGGTTATCAATGGGATGCTTAATTCTTTGCTATGTGCCGTAATTTTTATTAATGGCTCGTCCCATGGGTGGTTTCCCAATGCAAATTTCGAAGAATGAACAGTGAAAAGTCTTTTGGCATTTAAATCACGGAACGCTTTTACCAGATCATCCGGTAACAGGTGAATGTACTTCCAGTTATTGTCGTACTGCCCATTTTCCACAATCGCCAAATCAATTGGTCCAAAGGTTTTCCCGATTTCTGCAAAGTGTTTATCATAGCCGCCATCACCACCAATAAACAACTTCATTGTAGGGGTTTGAAGAACAAATGAAGTCCAAAGCGTTTGATTCCGCTTAAATCCGCGGCCTGAGAAGTGTCTTGCAGAAAGGGCATTCGCAACAAAACTGCTATCCAATGTAACCTGCTCGTTCCAGTCCATCTCTATGATTGAATTCTTGTCGAATCCCCAGTATTCAAAATCTTCTCCTACGCCAAGTCCGCAGATCACTTTTTTTATTTTTGGTTTTAATTCCATGATCGTTTCATAATCAAGATGATCCCAATGGTCATGCGAAATAAAGAGATAGTCAATTTCAGGAATATCAGCTGTTGTATATGGGTCTGTCCCTTTAAATGCTTTAACTGAAAACGAAAAGGGGGAGGCACTGCCACTTAAAACCGGGTCAACTAAAATTCTTTTTCCATCAATTTGTATGAAATAGGAGGAATGGCCGAACCAAACCAAAATATCTTTGCTCTTGTCCAGGTTTATCAGGTCAGTTTTTGCGGAAGGTATTTTATCAATCGGTGTAACTCTTTCCCTTTTGCCAAAAAAAAACTCTTTACCTATGGCAAAATAACTGACACCTTCAGTCATTACAGGCGTAATGCTTTGGTTTTGAAATGAACCATCCTTATAATTAGGCGATTTTTTAATCCGCTCCAACCGGTCGCCCGATGGCAGTTTCCCGAATTTGGATTGTTGAAGGATAACGAAGGCTGCTATTGAAAATAGAACGATTACAGATGTTGTTGCGTACATAAATCGCTTCATTTATTTACTTTGGCCAAATTCTTAATATCTTTTACCTCCAGGATGTTTTTGGAATATCCTGTCAGTGAAGAATTAATCATTGCGGCAGCCAAATCCTTTAAGCCGATGACATAATTGGGAGAAATCACTTTCATTACCCAAAGCAGCCAACCAACATACCTGTATGTTTTGTAAAAAGTTTGTGAGGGCTTCAATGGTAAAAATGGGATGATACCTGCCGGACGGAAATTATATACCTGTTTAAAAGGTAGTTTCATCAAATCGTTTTCGGTTTTGCCTTTTACACGTGCCCACATGGTTCGTCCTTTCTCACTGCTGTCTGTACTTGCTCCCGAAATGTAACAGAAAGTCATCTCGGGATTGAGGGTTGCAAGTGTCCTGGCAAAGTTCATTGTCAACGTGTAAGTTAACTTTGTATATTCGGCTTCGTTTTTCCCGAGAGATGTAACACCCAAACAGAAATAACAGGCATTGTAGCCAGTTAACCTATCGCTCAGGGATGAAATATCGGAAAGATTGCTGTGGATGATCTCAGTTAGTTTAGGATCTGAATAACCACTCGGGTGGCGGGTTATAACCAAAACCTTTTCTACATTGGCGTGATGCAGACATTCGTAAAGAACGCCTTCACCCACCATTCCGGTGGCGCCTGTCAGGATGACTTTAAGTTTATTCATTGTTACAATTAAATTTTTAATTAAAACGCTATTTCATCATTCTAACAAACATCTTGTAAGAAAGGATAATTTTTTTCTTACTTTTCTCCATCTCCAATTGATTGACTTAACAGTCCGTAAGAGTATAAATAATTTTTGAACTAGCAATTAAGCTTATAAATTGATTTGATTTATGCGAGATAATGAATTGGAAAGTAGTGGTATGCGTAAATAAAACATGTTTGACAACAGCTTTCCCCAATTGCAAAGCTTTGCGGTAATCATAAGTCACGAACGCTATTGGTACTTTGGTATTTAATCTTGAGCTTTGAGGGGTAAATCAAAATCCATAACCAAATAACGATGAGAAGTCTATTTATTGCCGTTTTCTTGTTTT
>JGI24146J20443_1001600_pt1 | contig 13629 bp, 6 predicted proteins | sample BarGraIncub1131A_FD_20443 | JGI IMG/M metagenome (IMG submission 20443) | reverse complement strand
ACATCTGTCCGCCGCCGCTTCCTGGCGGATCTTGACGCGGCTTCCTTTCCCGATTCCCCCGTCGTTCCATTTATGAAGACGATTCATGACCGTGTTGCGGTGGAAATCGCCCGTGGCTGCACCCGTGGCTGCCGTTTCTGCCAGGCCGGATATGTGTACCGCCCGTTGCGTGAGCGTTCTCCCGAAACGATTCTGGACATCATAGACAAATCGCTCAAGGCCACCGGTTATGATGAAATATCGCTCCTTTCGCTTTCAACCGGTGACTACTCCTGTGTTACCCCGTTGGTGACCGAATTGATGGCACGCTACGCCGAGGACCGGGTGGCCGTTTCGCTTCCGTCCCTGCGGGTCGGGAGCTTGTCGGATGAATTGATCGAGGAGATCAAAAAAGTACGCAAGACCGGTTTTACCCTGGCGCCAGAGGCGGGCAGCGATCGGATGCGGCGGGTCATCAACAAGGGTATCACCGAGGCTGATCTGATTGCCGGCGCCGCAGCAATCTACGCGGCTGGCTGGCGTTTGATAAAGCTCTACTTCATGATCGGTCTGCCGGGCGAAACGCTTGACGATGTTGCTCAGATTGCGACACTGGCGCGCCAGGTCAAGGATCAGGCCAAAGGGAGCGGCGTTTCCGGCGATGTCAATGTTGCCGTGAGCACCTTCGTCCCCAAAGCACACACGCCATTCCAATGGGAGCCTCAGATTTCCGTTCAGGAAACCACTGATCTCCAGTATCAGCTGCATTGCGATCTTAAAAAGCGCAAGGTTAAATTCAAATGGCAGGATGCGCCGCTCTCGTTGATGGAAGGGGTCTTTGCCCGTGGTGATCGCCGCCTGGCCCCGGTTCTGATCCGTGCCGTCGAGCTTGGTTGCCGCTTTGACGGCTGGCGCGAGCATTTTTCTCTTGAACGCTGGATGCAGGCATGTGCCGACTGCGGGATCGAACCGGAATGGTATTTGCGCCGCCGTGAACTGGACGAGGTCCTGCCGTGGGACCATCTTGATTGCGGGGTGACGCGTGAGTTTCTGCTGGCGGAACGCGAGCGGGCTACGGCAGAAGCAGCAACAAAAGATTGTCGCGACGGAAGTTGCAGCGCCTGTGGCGTCTGCGATTCCAGTACCGTGACGAACCGGGTTGCCGGGCAAGCGAGCCTTGCTTCACGCCCGAAGATCCCGTCCGATCAACCGCCTGCCGCCAGGATGCGCCTCAGGTTTTCCAAGGTCGGAGTCATGCGCTATTTGAGCCACCTGGAACTGATTACCGTCTTTACCCGCGCCGTTAGCAGGGGAGGGGTGCCGATCCTTTTTTCGCTCGGTTTTCATCCGCACCCCCGTTTTTCATTCGGAACGGCAACGTCTGTGGGGGTCGAATCACAGGCGGAATATATGGATATGTTTATCGTTTCCGGCATGGCCGCCCAGGAAGTGCAGGAACGTCTTAACGCGGTGCTGCCGGAAGGATTGAGCATTCTTGATTCAGAGGAAGTTGACGCCAAATCCCCCTCTATTTCAACCTTGATTGATGCCACCCGCTATCGGATAACGATCGTCAATGCTGACCCGGGCACGTTGCGTGAACAATGTGTGCAATTTTTGGCACATGGCTCTTTTGTTATTCAGCGTACAAAAAAGGGGCAGACCACAACGGTTGACCTGAGGGGTGAAACCGTTTCACTCGCAGCGGACGGACAGACTGTTGAGTTGGTCGCCAAAAGGGGAAAGCCGGTCGAGTTTGCCCGGGCCATAACCGGAAATGAAGCGCTTCAAGGCGATGATATTCAGGTTGAGAAACTGGAAGTCCTCTTTACTACGCCCTTATAACCATGAATAACGTGCGTCAAGAAGTCATTTTTTTGCCAGAATAGGCACAAAATTAATTTCAAACGTACTAATAACAATTACGCGCTATTTATCATTTCATATAAACGGAGAAATCACCATGGGAGCTGAGTTAGTTATTAATGCCGCTTCCCACGAAACCCGCATTGCGCTGATTGAGAACGGTACCATAGCCGAGCTTTATATCGAACGCAGCCGTGAAAAGGGAATAGTGGGCAATATTTACAAAGGACGCGTCATTCGCGTGTTACCTGGGATGCAGGCCGCTTTTGTGGATATAGGTCTGGAGAAGGCTGCTTTTCTTTACGTGGCTGATGTATTCGATGCTATCGAGGAGTATGAGTCACTGCTGTACGCCGGTAGCAAAAAGGATGATGAGCCAGCCGAACCGCAAGAGGGTAATGACCGCACCGAGTTCCGTCCGCTTCATCCGATTGAGGATCTTCTGCAGGAGGGGCAGGAGCTGCTGGTGCAGATATCCAAGGAACCGCTTGGCACCAAGGGGGCCCGTATAACGTCACATATTTCTCTGCCTGGGCGGCATCTGGTCTATATGCCGACGGTTGACCATATTGGCATTTCTCGGCGGATAGAGGACGAGGATGAGCGCGAGCGCCTGCGTGAGATCGTTGAACGCCTTAAAAAGCAGGGTTCCGGTTACATTGTCAGGACCGTTTCTGAAGGAAAGAGCGAAGAAGATTTGATTGCCGATATGCAGTACCTAACCACCCTGTGGGAGGAAATATCCAAGCGACAGGCGAAGGCCGCTATCCCGTCGTTACTGCATTCAGACCTGGATGTTGTTCAGAAAGTGGTTCGGGATATCGTTACCGAGCAGGTTGATAAAATTATTGTCGATTCACAGGTCGATTACGACCGAATTGTGCATTTCATTTCGACCTTTGCGTCAAAGATGAAATATACGATTGAGTTGTATGATGAAGAAGAACCGATCTTTGATCATTACGGGCTGGAAGTTGAAATAAGCAGAGCCTTGGGGAGAAAGGTCTGGCTCAAGTCGGGCGGCTACATCATCATCGAACAGACTGAAGCCTTGAGCGCTGTAGATGTTAATACTGGACGGTTTGTGGGCAAGCATAATCTGGAAGATACAATCCTAAAGACGAATCTAGAGGCGGTCAAGGAGATTGCGTATCAGCTTCGTTTGCGGAATATCGGCGGGATCATCATTATTGACTTTATCGACATGGAAAAAGAGGTCAATCGCGAAAAAGTTTACGGGGCGCTGGAAGAAGCTCTGAAAGCGGATAAATCGAAGACAAATATTCTGAAAATATCCGAGCTCGGACTGGTAGAGATGACCAGAAAGCGGGTACGTGAGAATATCAGCCGTATGATGTGTGAGCCATGCAGCTACTGTGAGGGGCGCGGCTATATCAAGTCAAAAATNACCGTCTGTCATGAAATATTCCGTGAATTGCGGCGGGAAATGCTGGATGTCCGCGGTACTAAAGCGACGGTGACCGTCCATCCGCAAGTTGCTGACCTGCTCTATGATGAAGAGCGACGCGGACTTGAAGAGCTGGAAAAGAAATTCAAAAAAAGGATCACGGTGCGTGCCAAACCCGGCTTCCATCAGGAACAGTTTGAAATTACCATCAACTGATCTTGATGATACATGACTAAACGCAACGAGGCGGGGATATATGTCCCCGCCTCGTTGCGTTTGTGGAGCAAAATGCGACTATGCGGCCTTCCTGTCCTGTTCGTTCTGCTCATGGTGAGCAGTGAAATATTCCATCGCCTCGCGCATGATATCCGAGACACTCTTGTGAGTGGTCTTCATCAGATTTTCCAGGTGAATGCGCTCTTCATCGCTTACCCTCATTGAAATGACATTGTAACGCGGATTTTCTCCCATTCTTCCCATTGTAGTATTCCTCTCTTTTTTTTATAGTTTACTTCGAGTGCGTATGGCGAATATGTTGTATACAACAGCTAATATCGTGCCAAATTAAAATATAAAAGATAAGTATTGTAAATACGGTGTGTTGTAATCAGATATTATCGAACTCTTTTGTCGGAGTATTTAAACATGTGCCAGAAGTGACACATTAGTGGCCAAAAGTATACACTATTTTGAAACAGATTTATGTCTGTGTCGGTGCGGTACATTGAAGGATGAGTGACTTGGTTAGCTGGAAATTTATTTTGAACGGCGGACAACTTCAATGTCATGCTTTTCGAGCAGACGGTAAAAGGTCCGCCGGGTGAGGTTGGCCAGACGGGCGGCTTTGGCAACGTTCCCATTGGTTTCTTCGAGATAGCGCGCGATGATATTCTTCTCGGTTCGAACAACCTGCAGTTCACGTTCGGCCTTGAATGAGACCCGGCGCCGATTGGCATCAATATCCGGGCATGATTCGTAGGTGTCGATAAAAATGGTAGGAAGATTTTCCAGCCGAATGAGGCCGTCTTTGGCCAGAACAGCACTGCGCTCGATGACATTCTGCATTTCGCGGATATTCCCGGGCCAGGGATAGTGCTGCATGGCTTTGACGGCTCGCTCTTCGATACCGGCAATTGTTTTGTTGAGTTTTTTTCTGGCTTTGTCGAGAAAATGCCGAGCCAACTCCGGCACAGACTCGGCCCGGTTACGCAACGGTGGAAGCTCAATGCTGAAAACATTCAGGCGGTAATAGAGATCCTCACGAAACCACCCCTCGCGCACACCTAGTTCAAGGTCCTTGTTGGTCGCTGCTATCAAGCGCACGTCAACCTTTTTAGCCGTAACGCTGCCAACCGGACGCACCTCTCCCAAATCAAGAATTCGTAGCAGTTCGGCTTGAAGTTTGGGGGTTATATCGCCGATTTCGTCCAAAAATATGGTACCACCATTGGCCGCCTCAAAAAGTCCCTTTTTGTCGGAGATAGCGCCGGTAAATGAGCCTTTCTTGTGACCGAACAATTCGCTTTCAAGGAGCGAATCTGTGAGTGTCGTGCAGTTGACCGTCATGAGCGGTTTGTCATTGCGGTGACTTTGGCGGTGGATAGCACGGGCGGTAAGCTCCTTACCTGTGCCGGTTTCTCCTCTGATGAGTACGGTCGTCGGTGTGGAAGCAACTTGATGAATCAGCTCCATTACGTCCTTGATGCCGGGGTCGCTGCCGACAATCATGTCATCTCCTGCCTGGCGGTCCAACTCCCGTTGCACCAGTTCACACTTCTGCATGAGATGCCCGCGCTCCTCCTCGATCAGCTGCATGTTGTGAGGAAGGCACATTTCAATATCGGCGAGTCCTTGGAATACCGCTACCGCATGTTCCCGGCAACTGTTGTACCCGCAGGCGCGGCAATTGAGCTCGTCCCCTTGGGTGAATTTGTTTGTAGAGTGAAGAATGCGCTTAATGTCATCCTTGCCGGGGATTGGCAGTTTCAGTGACTTGTCTGAGTAAGAACGGGAAAGATCAGGCAACTGCGCGATTGAGCGATAGTGCGCTGCCGTATCATAGGGGGGGGTGGAGCTGTTATGGCATACAATCAGCTTGCGCTTGAAAAAGTGATTGAGTTCTTTATCGCGCGCCGGGCCATCGACACAGCCACCATCGCAGAAACGAAGATCGACAAAAGCCGGTGAAATCCGGCCCGCGGCCAGGTCTCGAATGATACCGATTGTGTGCGCCTCACCTTCGGCGCTGATGGTCTCATTATCCTGGAAATCTGTCTGGATATCAAAAACCTTAAGTGGGCCACCGGTAAGAGTGAAAAGGCGGCCTGCGCCCGGGTCAACGCCGTCGAACGGCATATCAGGCAGAGTGGACGGAGTGATACGCCTGTTCTTGAGAAGTTTGTCGATTTCCTGATATGTCAGCACCACATCGATGGCACCGGACGCCTCGCCCTGGATTTCGAATTTTGCCGCGATGCAGGTGCTGACGTAGACCACCCGGGTTTCTTCGCCCAGGATGCTTTTGATGAAGCGCCCCATGGCGATCATCGGCGAAACAACCGGCATGATATTTGGGACCAGTGTCGGATAGTGGCGTTCGATTAAATCAACCACCGCCGAACAGTGTGATGAAATCAGGGGGCGATCAGCGGATTGCAGGGCGCTACGATAGCTGCCGGCTATCATGCGTGCGCCGTACGCCCCTTCATGCACCTCACAGAATCCAAGGCTTTTTAAGGCTGCTACAAGCTGGCCGGGGTGGAGTGAGTGAAAGAAAGCCGGGAACGAACAGCCGAGCACCGCCACGACCGGAGAGCCGGATGTCAACATCTCCTGTGTTCTGGCCATGCGGTCGACCACCACCTTGGCCTGCTGCGGGCAGCTCAGGCAATTACCGCAACCGATGCAGCGTTCATACATTATCTCTGCAAACCCGCCGTCCACCTTGATGGCCTTGACCGGACAGCTGCGCACACAGGAATAACACCGACGGCAACGCTCTTTGTATGTGACAATAGGTTCCATGATTCTCTGCTTTTAACGTACTGATTTTGTAATGTATACACTAAATCTAGAATATGTGCAATAAATGGCACACTTTTTTCGGCAATCCTATGAGATATTCTTGTACATATACAACCAGAGTGGTAACATGCCACGTACTCATACACCCATTACGTAAGAAAAATCGTCGCAAGACAAACTGTTGTCCGGTCAGTTATTATGCTTCTTTACTTGGCCCGCCTCGGTTTTGATACGGTAGGTTTAGGTCTTTGTTGGTTATAGGTTACTTTTTTGACTCACAGGATAGAGGCCGCCATGCAGCAGCCGGAAAATATTGAAGATGAACTCAAACGAAGCAACCGAGCTTTGAGACTGCTTTCTGCAAGCAACCAGACGCTTCTCCGTGCACATGAAGAAGCAGTGCTTCTTTATGATGTCTGCCGGATTTCGACTGAGATAGGTGGTTACTCTCTTAGTTGGGTTGGATTTAAAGAGCTGGACAACGAACAGTCCGTTCGCCCTGCCGCCCACTGCGGCTATGATGAGGGGTTCCTCTCTACAGCAAAGATGTCATGGGCTGATGGCGAGCACGGCCGCAGTGCTATGAGTGCTGCCATCCGCACCGGAACAACGCAACTCAGACTTGACATTCGGAACGACCCCCGACTCACCATCTTGCATGAGGACGCCAGAAGCAGAAATTACCAGTCTGCAATTGCCCTCCCACTTCAGGTGAACGGCGACACAATCGGTGCCATAGCGATCTATGCGCCGGAGCCGAACGCCTTCCACGGCAAGGAGGTTGCGCTTCTCGAAGAGTTGGCCAGCGATCTGTCCTTCGGAATTGAAACTATACGTCTCCGTATAGCTCACGAGCATGCCAATGCACGTATTCACCGGTTAGCCTTTTTTGACAGTTTGACCGGCCTGCCAAATCGGAATCACCTCTCCTCTCTGCTTACGGATGCCGTTGCTGCAGCCAGAGAGAGCGGCAGCCAGCTGGCTCTGCTCTTGCTCGATCTTGACTATATCCGTGAAATCAATGAATCCTACGGGCATGAAACAGGTGACAAAATCCTGTCGCAGGTCGCACATAAGTTGCGGGAATTGTCCGAAGATAACTGTGTCGTTGCTCGGTTTGGTGGTGACGACTTCATTGTTATCTGTAACCAGAACGACCAAAGCAAAGCCATCAACCTTGCGGAACATATCCTGACAGCCATCAAACAGCCATTCCTGCTTGATACTCACTCCTTCTCCATAAGTGGCAGCATCGGTATTGCATTATACCCGAGCGATGCCGACAACCCGGCGGATCTGCTGTCGCGGGCTGACCTTGCAATGTCAAAGGTGAAGGAGGCGGGTGGCGGGTACCGTTTTTACAAGAGCAAAATGAGCCACGCGCTTACCAGAGAGCTGGAGCTTCTTCAACGGCTGGAATGTGCGGTTGCAGAAGGAAATCTGCAACTTTACTATCAGCCCAAAGTGGAGTTGCGCTCCGCGATGATCATCGGTGCCGAGGCACTGCTTCGTTGGCACGACCCGGTGCTCGGATTGATAAGTCCCGCTGAGTTCATACCAATAGCGGAAGCGCGTGGCCTGATGTCTCATATAGGCGAGTGGGTTCTCAGGACGGCCTGTCAGCATATAAAGCTGTGGAAGGAGCAGGGATTAACCTGTCGTGGCAGAATTGCGGTAAACGTTTCGACGCGGCAATTTGAAGACCCATCCTTCCTTGAGCGGGTGGCAAGGGTATTGGAAGAAACCGGCGTATCACCATCCAGTATTGAGTTGGAACTTACTGAAAGTTGTCTCATGGACGATCCGGAACGGATGTTCGAGATTATGGCGGAACTCAGGTGTCTGGGCTTTAGCATCGCAATCGATGACTTCGGTACGGGGTATTCATCACTGGTTTATCTGAAACGTATCCCAATCGACACCCTGAAGATTGATCAAACTTTTGTAAAAAATATGCTTGATGACAATAACGACAAGGCAATAATCGCCACAATAGTTGCTATTGCCCAACAGATGGGGCTAACCACCGTTGCTGAGGGCGTCGAGACGGAAGAACAGCGTCAAGCGCTCCTGCTGCTTGGGTGTGTGGTGGCCCAGGGGTATTATTTCTGTCGACCGGAGTCTGTCGAAGCTTTTACTGAAAAGCGGCTGAGAACTCCCTGTCTCCTCGCGTGATCTTCTCCCTTGAAAACTGATCCATTGTGACCGCTTCGCCATCATTTGGTTGAAATTACAGTGTCAATACACCATCAGCGATAATAACCTGTTCGCTGCCGTCTGCCATAATCGCGGTCAGCGTCGGCTGATAGAACACGTAATCCTCATGGAAGGGGGCGCTGACCGTCCCTCCAAAGCCGGTGTTATCGCCCAGGGCAATGTGGATCGTGCCGAGAATTTTCTCCGCCTCCAGCACGTTGTCGGGGCGACTGGCCTTGTCGTTGGTGCCGATGCCCAGTTCGGCGATGTTGCGACAGTTGGCGTTTTCTGCAAATTTGGCCTCGAGGCTGGTGCGGTGGCGATCATTCCCCTCCATCCGTACCACCACACCATTCTCTATGGTCAGGCGCAGCGGTTCGTCCAGCTTGCGGGTCGGCCCCCACTCAATAACCATGATTCCGTGACTCCTCCCCTCCAGGGGCGCCAGGTAGGCCTCGCCGGCCGGCAGGTTCCCAAAGCTTCCCGGTGCCGTCAGCAGGCCGTCATCCCCCTCGGCATATCTCCCCAGTTTGCAGATGTTCATATTGGTGCCGTTAGGGGTCGTAACGCGGATCCATTCAGCCTTGTTGACCGCCCCGACAAGACGTGCGGTACGATCGGCCAGGGCGTGCCAGTCCACGGTCATTGATGTATGGAACATATCCGGATCGAAATGCGGCAGGCTGGCGAAGCGGGCTCCGGCGGCGCAGGCCAGGGCGCGATATCGGGTGTGGCTGGTGGAGTTGTTTGCCAGGGCAATAATGATTCCGGCAACGTCCCCCCTGTTTGCCAGCACGATTTCTTTGGCGCGGTCTAATTCGTCTGGCAATGCTTCCTTGGCGAGCAGTTTTGCCTGTAATCCCTCGGCTTTTAATGCCGCGGTGGCGCTGGCGCCGAAGGTCGCCAGCCAGAGCTCGACTGGCGGTTCGGCACCTGAGTCGGGGGTGGCTGGAAACTCAACAAAAGCGCCGCTGCCGTATTCACTTGCGGCAAATTCGGCCACCGCCCGTGCGGTCGCATTCAGTCGTATGCGTCGGTCCTGGTCAGACGCGGAGGGGGTCTCGTCAGGGCGGATTATGTCGCTGAACACCAGCACCCGTTCCCCCCGCTTTATTCCCATATTAGTTTCAAAAAGTGGGCGGAATGTTTCATCAGAATTTTGGTAGTCAGGCATACGGTTTATGTCCCCCGGATTATATAAGGATCAAAAGCATCATTCGTACACATATAGCACATCACGGATAAAAGGCAAAACCGGTTGAGAATGCGGTTGTCTCTCCATCAGTTTTTTCCTTGATTTATAAGGTGTTAGTGTGATAATGATGCATACTGTATACAATTCTCATAAACATTTTTATTCAATAATTGCGAGTACTTAATCCTGCTTTTATGGTTGGTTGGTGGAGGTTTTTGTGGCACAGGTCGTTTTTTCTACGTGGGGCGGAAATACAGTCGATAACAGGAATGTTTCCGGGGAACCGCAGGCGGTAAGCTACCGTTTGCCGGTTGCATTTGATGGTCAGCGTCCGTTGCGGGCATTTATGGGATGGGACGGCATTATCCTGTTTGACAAGGATGTCGATGTCCCGGCTATGACAGCTGAATACATGAAGCGTGTGCAGACGCTCTTCTGCTGTGGCCGGTGCACCCCTGGTAAAAAAGGTACCAAGGTATTGATGGACCTTTTCCAGAATGTACTGAACGGCTCAGCTACCGAGGCGGATCTGGATACGGTCGGTGATCTGGCCGAATTGCTGAAAAACTGCAAGTGTACCCTCTGCCAGAGTGCGACGGTGCCGGTCTTCGATGCGGTCACTCATTTCCGGGATGCGTTTGTTGCCTATCTGGGGGCCAAGCGTTCCCCGTCACCTGCCAACTACATTCACAAAATTACCGCACCCTGCATGGACAAGTGTCCTGCCCACATAAATATCCCCAAATATATTGAGGAAATCAAGAATTACCAGTACGGCGAGGCGCTCGCTACCATCCGCGAGAATATGCCGATGCCGGCTGTCTGTGGCCGGGTATGTCCGCATCCCTGCGAGACCGCCTGTCGCCGCAAAAACGTGGATGATGCGATCAATATCATGGTGCTGAAACGGAGCGCCTCGGACTATGAGTGGCAGCATAATGTAACTCCACCGATGCAGGTTAAGCCGGCCAAAAACAAGAAGGTGGCCATCGTCGGCGCTGGCCCTGCCGGGCTGGCCTGTGCTTACTACCTGGGGCTGGAAGGATATAAATCAACCATTTATGAAGCTCTGCCCGAAGGGTACGGCGGCGGCATGATCGCCGTCGGCATCCCGGCCTACCGTATGCCGCGCCACATCCTGCAACGAGATGTGGACATCATCGAATCCGTTGGGTCAGAGATCAAGTACAACATGCGGGTCGGCAAGGATATCTCTCTCCCCGAGCTGAAAACGCAGTATGACGCCGTGTTCCTGGCGCCCGGAGCGCATCGCTCCAAGCCGATGGGTGTCGAAGGCGAGGACAAGGGGTACAAGGGCTTTCTCTCCGGTGGTATCGATTTTCTGCGTGAGGCTTATTTAGGTCATCCGACCGGCATGGGCAAAAAAGTGTGCGTGGTAGGTGGCGGCAATACGGCCATCGACTGTGTTCGGGTCGCCCTGCGTGAAGGTGCCGAAGAATCTATTCTGCTGTATCGTCGCTCCCGCAAGGAGATGCCTGCTGATGTCTGGGAGGTTGACGGTGCCGACGAAGAAGGTGTCAAATTCGAGTTACAGGTTCTTCCTACCAAGATCATCGTGGATGCCAATGAGCAGGTAACCGGGGTTGAATGTGTTCGCATGGCTATGGGTGAGCCGGATGCCTCCGGTCGTCGTCGTCCCGAACCGGTACCGGGCAGCGAATTCATCGTCGAGTGCGACACGGTCATCCCGGCTATCGGCCAGGATCCGGATCTGGGTTTCATCCCGCCAGATATGGGCATCGATATCACCAAGTGGAATACGGTCGTCACCAAATATCTGCCGCTGAAGGATGCCGCCGGCAAAGACCTGAAGGACGGCATGGGCAACATGCTCTCCCGTTCGCTGATCACCGACTGTGACGGCGTATTTGCCGGTGGTGATGCTGAAATAGGGCCACTGACTGTGGTCGCCTGTATCGGCAATGCGCACCGTGCCGCCCTGGTTATCCAACGCTGGCTGGAAGAGGGCAAAGCCTATCTTTCGGAGCAGGATATATTCGATGACCTGCTAAGCTACCTGGGAGTCTACGATAAGAACGAAACAGTTGCCTGGCTCGACTCCGGTGACCGTGCCAGCCAGAAAGAGGTGCATGGTCGTGAGCGTGCCGCCAAGGGCAACTATCGCGAGGTCGAGCTCGGCTTCAGCGACACTACCGCACAGATTGAGGCGGACAGATGTCTGAGATGCTACCGCATGGCGATGGTGGCCCTGTAGTTTTTATTGATACGCATTTAAGAACTTATTGGAGATATAAGGCATGGCACATACAGAGTCCAGCGACAAAAAGAGTACGGCAACAGTCACAATCAACGGCCAACAAGTAACGGTACCTGTTGGTGCCACCATTCTGGAGGCGGCTGCGGAATTAGGCATCAAGATCCCCACTCTTTGCTGGCTGAAGAAGGTCTCCACTACCGGCGCCTGCCGCGTCTGTATCGTTGACGTGGAAGGGGTTGAACGACCCATGACCGCCTGCAATACTCCGGTCAAGGACGGAATTGTCGTTATTACCAGCACGCCGAAACTGGAAGCGACCCGCAAGAAGACCATGGAACTGATGCTGGTTAATCACCCGCTGGACTGTCCGGTCTGCGATGCCGCTGGAGAGTGCAATCTGCAGGACACCTGCTATGAATTGCAGGTGGACAAAACCAAATATAGCGCCGAGCTGGAGCGCCTGCCGATCCGTTATGACTGGAAACTGCTGGAAAGCGACCCTAACCGCTGCATCCTCTGTGAAAAATGCGTCAAGGTCTGCCGCGAAGTTGTCGGGCGTGAGGCGATCGAAATTGTCGATCGCGGTGATTGCACCATCATCGACACCATTAGCGGCGAGCCGCTTGATTGTGATTTCTGCGGCAACTGCATCGGTGCCTGTCCGACCGGCACCCTGATCAGCAAACCGTTCAAATTTCGGGGCCGTCCCTGGGCGTTTGACGTTACGGAAAGCGTCTGCGCCTTCTGCTCCTCCGGCTGTCAGATCCAATACCATGCCAAAGATGGCCGAGTTGAGCGGGTTACTAGTTCAGATGAAGGGTACAACAAGGGTAATCTCTGCATCAATGGTCGTTTTGGCTATGCCGCTTTCAACGCTCAAGATCGTTTGACTTCACCGATGATGAAGGACGCTTCAGGTACGTTGAAAAAGGATTCCTGGGACCGGGTACTCGGGGCTGTTGCCACTCGGCTCAAGGATATAGCCACTGTTTCCGGTGGGAGCGCTATTGCCGGTATCGGCTCACCGCGCGTCACCAATGAGGAAAGCTATCTCTTCCAGAAGTTCCTGCGCGGTGCACTCGGTAGCAATAATATCGACTCTGAGGCCCGCCTCGGGTATCTCCCTGCACAGGTGATCCAGTGGGAAATGCTCGGTTACAGCGGTGGCACCTTCGGTATGGACGCCATTGAAAAGGCGACCGCAATTATTGTTATCGGGGCTGATCTCAAAGCTGAGTCCGCCGGCTTTGCGTATCGTGCCATTCAGGCCGCCACTAAAAACGATGCCAAACTGGTGCTGGCAGGTAGCCGCGCCAGCTCTATGAACAAGTTTGCCAACGCGTTCCTGCAGTGTCGCCCCGGCAGTGAAGCCTGGCTGGTTGCCGGCCTCAACAAGGCGGTACTGGCAGCAGGAGTTGCTTCAACGGCGAATGTCAAAGATTTAGAAACGCTGAAATCGTCTCTCGACTCGATTTCCTTTGAACGCATCGCTGAACTTTCGGGAATTACTGAGGCTCAACTACGTGAAGCCGCCGCCATGATCTGTTCAGGTGGCCGAACCGCAGTCATCTATGGTGCCGATGTTATCCGTTCGGCAGACAGCAAAAATGCTGTTACCGGGGTTGTTGACCTGGCACTCCTGACCGGCGCTGTTACTGAGGCGGGAGCCGGTATTTATCCGCTTGACGAGAAAAACAATACGCAGGGAATGCTGGACATGGG
>JGI24146J20443_1001588_pt1 | contig 13695 bp, 8 predicted proteins | sample BarGraIncub1131A_FD_20443 | JGI IMG/M metagenome (IMG submission 20443) | reverse complement strand
ATATCAGTGAAAGATAATGGCATTGGCATTGAAAAAAATAATTTACATACGATATTTGATAGATTTAAACAGGTAGATAAATCACTATCAAGAAATGCGGAGGGTACGGGCATTGGCTTAAGTTTAGTTAAGTCTATTGTAGAATTACATGGTGGTAGTATATATGCTGAGAGTGAATTTGGAAAAGGAAGTAAGTTTACAGTGACGCTTCCAGCAAAAAAAGTAATTAATGAAAATAAACTCTATGATGGCAAAGTGAAAAGTGGAGATGAGATTATACGAGTGGAACTCTCAGATGTTTACTCGTAATTTTTTATAATCTCCTCAATTGTTAAGGGAATCTTAAAAGGGATATATTGTTATAGTTTAATTATTGGGATAAATGGGGGATTATGAGCATGAGAAAAGTATCTTATAAAAAGTTCAAGTTATTAATTATCTTTGCTATTTTTTTATTAAGTACTGGCATTGTTGGATGTCGCTTCACAAAAAATATGTTATCAAATAATGATTCAGAGGAGAAGTCTATAAGTGTACAAGTTACTGAAAGTACAGTTATTAAATTTCCAGATAAAAATTTAGAGAAAATAATAAGAGAGAAAATACAATGCCCAACAGGGGATATTTTAAAAGATGATGTTGATAAAATAACAGAAATTGGAGACTCTGAGGGGAAACATATTACGAATCTTTCAGGGATAGAAAATTTGACCAATTTGACACTATTAAATTTAAGTAATAATCACATTAGTAATATAGAACCTTTAAAAGAATTAACTATGTTGACCAATTTAAATTTAGCTTCTAATCAAATGAGTAACATAGAACCACTAAAGGGATTGACTAAACTAACTAGCTTGAATTTAAATACTAATAAAATAAGTAACATAGAAGCTCTAAAAGGATTAACTAATTTAACAGATTTAAATTTAGATACAAATGAAACTAATGACATAGAACCTTTGAAAGGATTAACCAGGCTGACGTATTTAAATTTAGACTCTAATAATATTAGGAATATAGAACCTTTAAAAGGATTGGCTAAATTGGCTGATTTGAATTTAGATACTAATCAAATCAAAAATTATTCTTTAGCTAGTGATTATAGTAAAAACCCTAAAAAAACTGATGTAGTAAGTGTAGTAACTGAACCTAAAACAAAAAAAGGGTCAAGTGTTTGCAATCAAGTGGTTGAGAATTCAGCTGTTACATTCCCAAATAGCAATATAGAAAAAATACTTAAAGTAGAAAAACAAGACCTTCCTTCTGATATTATAAAAGAGGATGAGGGTAAGATAACAAGCCCAAAAAATCTTCAAGACAAACCTGTTGCAAACATAGCAGGGACAGATAATTCTACTACTTTGAGTCCAGGTGCTAATGAAACCTGTAATGTAGAACCTTTAAAATGAAATTTTATAAGCTACAAAGGCTACCATTTCTTGGATAGCCTTTTTTAGATTCAAATGTGTTGTTATTGCTTAAATCTTAAACTTCTGTACCAATTCATTAAGCTTTTGTGCAAGCTCTGCTTGAACTTGTGAGGTTTGAGATACTTGTTCCATAGCTTTTGAAGTTTCATCAATTTTAATTTGAATGTCTCCTGTATGTTCTGCGGAAAGATGTGAATTTTGTGCTAGATTTTGGGCGGCTGAACTAACTTCATTTATCGTAGCTTCCACTTCTTCTGACATAGATGCAATTTCCTCTGACATGGAGCTTATAAATTCCCCATCTTCACCATATTGTCTTCCAGACGATGCATATTCTTCTAAGACAGGTCTAATATCTTCTATAATGAACTTAAGTATATCATTGCTATTTTCAGATAAATGTTTAAATGCATCTTGAACTTTTACTATAGTACCTTGAATTGTTGTTACAGTTTCTGAGGATTGTTCTGCAAGCTTTCGTACCTCATCAGCGACTACTGCAAATCCTTTTCCATGCTCCCCTGCTCTTGCTGCTTCAATAGCTGCGTTTAATGCAAGTAAATTAGTTTGTGATGCAATGGCTGCTATTCCATCTGCCATAACTTTTATTTCATCTACAACTTTTCCATCTTTTATAGCTTTTAATATATTTTTTTCCTTTTCTTGATAAATACTATTACTTTCTTCCATTGCCTTATTGGCCGCTAACCTAACTTGCTTAGCTTTTTCCTTAATTTGCGTGGAATTACTGCTACCCTCCATAGCTTTTGAAGATAGTTCCTCCATACTTGAATGAACCTCTTCAACGGATGCAGTTATTTCCTCGGATGTAGCACTTGATTCTTGAACAGCTTTATTTATGCCCACTGTAGAATGGTCTATAATCTCTATTTTGGATGTTATTTCCTCAACTGCTGCCGAGAGTTCCTCTGAGGATGCACTCATATCAGAAGCATTGAACAATATTTCTTTTACTAACTCTTTAATATTTTCCTGAGAAGTATTTAACGCATTGCCTGCTTGTCCAAATTCATCTTTTCTTGTAATAGTAATCGGAGTTGAAAAATCATAATGAGATAATCTCTCTGCTAAGCTTTTTATTTTATTTAATGGGTACATTATATTTTTAGCTAATATGTAAGCCATGAAGATTATAATCAAAAATGCTATAACTGTATATAGTATAATTGTATTATTAGCATTATTAAATTCATTTATATTATTTAAATTTGCCTGCTGTGCGGATTTTTCATTTATTTCAATACACTCTCTTAATTCATTAAGCATAGAAGCTTTTAGTACAATCATCTCTGAATTATTAAGCTCAACGGCTTTCGCATAATTATTAGCTTTCACGAGTTCAATAACTTTAGTTCTTACTTCTCTATACTTTACTGAATTATTCTTAAAATCACCATAAGTTTTATCCTCTTCTTTTGATATGAGGATACCCTCATATTCTTTTTCATATTTATCTATTTCATCAGATAAATCAGCTGTAGTTTGTAGTTGTTCATCTAATTTTGATCTATCTCTTTCAAAAACAATTCTAAGCATATTAGCCGTACCATCATTTGAAATTGCTTTAATTTCTTCTAAGTCTTTAATGGATGTTAAATAGTTACTATAAATAGACTTAGAACCCTCATTTATTTTTGCGGAACTTAATATGCCATTTCCACCTATTAAAATTATAAAAATACATATTACTGAAAATACTGAAACAAGTTTTTTCTTTACACTTAAATCTACAAAAAAATTCATTATAATCATCCCCTTCTTATTTAATAATACAATTCTTAATTATGTGTAAAATTTGGTTAGTTGTAAAAAAATTCTCTATTTTTATAAACCCTATATTTATATATATACTACACTAATTTACGACATATTCATATAATAAATTAGTTTATTTTTACATTTTTTTATGCTGAAATAATTTACATTTAGACAAATAATTCTTAATTAAAGTTATTAAGTAAGTTTTTAATAAATTAAACCCCAATTTGTACATTAATCCACAATACATAAATATTAGAAGTTAATTGAAAAATAATAGCAAAACAGTAAATAAAATAGTATAATTGCTTATGGGTATTTTATATTTAAGGGGAGATATAATATGAAAAAATTTTTAATTACTTTATCTATACTTTTAATTATAGTAGCAACTTTTGGGATTGAAGTAGGGGCAAGTCGCGCAAGCAAAAACGAGAAAAAACTTGCTGCAGCAGCAGATCAGCGCAGAGCGACAAGTCTAGCTGAGGACGGTTTAAATGTTTATGGGAGTCTTTCGCTTAAAAAGGACGTAAATGCGTTAGTAATAGGGGATAGTATAGGACAAGGTAACGGTGCATCTAATGAAAATTCAAAGTGGTTTAATCTAGTAGCAAAAGATGTTAAACAGAAATATAAATCTACTATGACAACGGATTTAATTACAGGGGGAAGTACTACAGGAATACGTGGATGGGTTGAATTAAACAATGCTAATGATATAAAAAAATATGACATAGCATTTATGTGTTTTGGGCAAAACGATCAATGGAGTATAACACCAAAACAATTTGGAATTTTTTACGAGGGTATTATAGTTAATCTTAAAAAGACTAATCCCAATATAGAAATAATCCCAATTATAGAAAGTTCTTTTAGAGAATATAATGATTATTCAAGTGTAATAAAGGATTTATCAAAGCATTATAATCTTCAATATGCAGATACTATCATGGCATTTGTAGGTTCTTCCGATACATATGAGAATTTAACGAAAGATGCAGAAATTCCTAACGACAAGGGATATAGTTATTATGCAAAGAGCATTGAAAAAGTTATTAATGTTAATTTTGCAGCTAAGAAAAAAACAAATGTTAATTATACTATCTTATATAAAGACACTAATAAATTAAACAATTTTGTTTTTGATAATTCTCCTGAAATAAATAATGGATTTAATTTAAATGATAGTTTAATTTCTAATAAAGTTTCAGACACTGTAACTTTTAATACAACTAGTAGTTTGGCCATTATACATTACTTGCGTCAAGCAAGTGGCGGAAAATTTAAAGTATATTTAGATGATAAGTTTGTAAAAGAAATAGATACCAATTCAACATTTAAAGTTAGTTATTCTAATTTAATATCTGATACTTTAACAGGGAAACACAAAATTAAAATTGTGGTATCTTCTGTAAACAAAGGTGGAACAGTGAATATTTTAGGATTAGCTACTAATTAATTGTTTTAAATAAAGTGACTACTGAAATATATTTGTTTTAGTAGTTTTTTGTTTTAAAAAATTTATCTTAAGAAGTCATCAGTTTGAACGATTATCATAATATATAAAAAAATACATAGTTAAGCTTTATCAATGCAAATTACGCGACAGGGGGGTTATAGGGGTGAAAAATAAATTTAGAATATTTACGGTGACATTGTTTGCTTGCATTTTTATTTTAGGAACCAGCGTTTATGCATTTACAAGTTCAGATTATATTGATAATCAGAATATTAATGTAGGACTTGAGAGTATGGAGGCTGCGCAATTAAACATAACTTTAAATGGGGATTATACTTCAAATGGAGTTGTGTATAAAAGTGGTACAAGTTATCTTATAAAAGCAAGTGGGTCTCAAGTTAATTTTAATGGAATATTACTAGATACTATAAGTCTTACTCCAAGTAGTCCAACGAATACTATTAAGATTTCTTCTAGTTGTGTTAGAGAGTATAGGGGAATATTGAATTTTAAGATTACAACAAGTCTTGGAATTTTAAAGGTAATTCCTATTAATACTGTATATATAGAAGATTACTTAAAAGGTGTTGTAGGCAAGGAAATGTCTGATTATTTTCCTATTGAAGCGCTTAAAGCACAAGCAGTAGCTGCTAGAAATTATGCTTTGGCGAATATAAGTAAGCATAATTCTAGGGGATATAGTCTTTGCGATACTACTGATTGCCAGGTTTATGGGGGTTATGATGCCACGATCACAAATGTTATAGCAGCTGTAGATGCTACTAAAGGTAAGGTTTTGCTAAGTGGAACTAGCATTGTTACTGGATTTTACTCTGCAAGTGATGGGGGATATACAGAGGACTCTCAAAATGTATGGGGTGGGGTATTTAGCTATCTTAAAACTAAAAAGGATGATTTTGATGGTTATGATATAAATTATATTTGGAACAAAACATTTACAAGTAAAGCTATAAATGATCTATTAAAACTAAATCCAAAAGTACAACCAACCGATGCATTTGTAAAAATAGACCTAAGCAGCATTACTGAATTTGATAGTGGTAGAATTAAAAATATTAGCTTAATATTTAAAAATTCAAATGGGGATGAACATACTTTACCTTTTGGTAAAGAGGATGCAAGAACGTTTTTAGGTTTAAAAAGTGCTCTATATAGTGTGTGCTATGATCCGATTACTGATATATATACTTTTAATGGCAAAGGTAACGGACATGGGGTAGGGATGAGTCAAATTGGGGCAAAAAATAGAGCTGCTGCAGGACAAAGTTTTGATACTATTCTTAAGTTTTATTACGATGGTACAACGTTATTAAATGTTGTAGATAATTGCACAGTTACATTTGATAGCCAAGGTGGAAATGCGTTAGTCAGTAAAACTGCAAGTTATAATGACGTGATACAGGCACCCGTTTCTCCAACAAGAGCAGGTTATACATTTGGTGGTTGGTACAAAGAACCTGCATGTTTAAACGTATGGAATTTTACAACTAACAGTGTGACTGCAAATATTACGATTTATGCAAAGTGGATAATAAATAGCTACGTTGTTACATTTGATAGCCAAGGTGGGAACGCAGTCAGTAGTAAAAATGTGAATTATAACGGTGCAATAGCGATACGGGTATCACCAACAAAGACAGGTTATATATTTGGTGGTTGGTACAAAGAACCTGCATGTTTAAATGCATTGGATTTTGCAACATATAAAGTGACTGCAAGCACTACGATATATGCAAAGTGGACAGCTGTAGCACCTGTAATTGAAACACCAAAGAATTTTAAAGTAGCATCATCTTCTTATAACAGTACTTATACTACTTGGGACAAAGTGACCGGAGCGAGTGGATATGAAGTATATAGGGCAACATCTAGTGCAGGTAAGTATAGTTTAATATCAACAATTACAGCAGCAAGCTATAATTATACTGGACTTACAACTAATAATACTTATTACTATAAAGTAAGAGCATATATTAGGGTTGCTAATAATGATAGAACTTATAGCGCTTTTTCAGCTATAATAAGTGCAAGACCAATACCGTCTATGCCTAGTTCATTAAAAGCAGTATCATCTTCATATAATAGTATTAATATCAGCTGGAGCACCGTTAGTGGTGCAACTGCCTATGAGGTTTATAGAGGAGCATCAAGTGGTGGTTTATATAAGTTAATAAAAACGACTACCGCGACTAAGTACAATAATACTGGGCTTACAACAAATACTATTTATTATTATAAAGTAAGGGCATATAGGATGGTTGGTTCTGTTAAAGTTTATAGTTATTTTTTAGCTATAATAAGTTCAAAACCAATTCCAGCGTCACCTACAGGTATCAAAGCTACTAGAGCAAGTTCTAAAAGCATTAAACTCACTTGGGGGAGTACCGCCGGGGCAAATGGTTATGAAGTATATAGAGCTACATCAAGTAGTGGGGCATATAGCTTATTAACAGGTACTTCATATTTATATTATACAAATTCAAGTTTGATAACAGGCAGAACTTATTACTATAAAGCAAGGTCATACAGGACAGTGGGAAAAACAAAAATATATAGTAATTGGACTGGAATAGTATATGCGAAACCATAGTGAAGATGTAAGTTTTTTAGCATAATTTATACATGAAAAGTGGATTCCTTGGAATCCACTTTTTTAATTAGAAAAAAGGGTTGTCTCAAAATATATTGTTCAATATTATATTATCCATTCCACCTTTTCCCTTTATCATAAGTAATTCCAAATTGATCTAGAACTTTCATAACATGATGGTTTATTATATCTTCTATGCTTTTGGGATTATTATAAAATGCAGGCATTGGAGGTATCATTTTTACCCCTATTCGTGATAGCTTTAACATATTCTCTAAATGTATGGGGCTGAGGGGAGTTTCTCTTGGACATAATATTAACTTTCTTCCCTCTTTTATCATTACACCCGCCGACCTTGAAATCAGGTTGTCATCGTAACCATTTGCAATTGAACTAAGGGTTTTCATGCTACAAGGTAAAATTACCATCCCGTCTGTTATAAATGATCCACTGGAGGTTTTCCCTCCTAAATTACTATTGTCATATAAAAAGGTTGGAAGACTTTCTAAATAATCTATAGAATAATTAGTTTCAGTTACTAAATTTTTTTTAGCCCAATCACTTATAATTAGATGTGTATTTACATCTTTATTATTTTTTAAAAATTCTAGTAATGTTACAGCATAAATTATTCCCGTCGCGCCTGTAACTCCAATTATAAATTCCATTATTTCATCTCCTAGTTTTATGCTACATTATCTGTATAAAGTAAAATTTTTAATAATTGAGTACCATTCTGATATATATAATAATAATAATAAAACTATTGCAGAAATTTTACAATGGTTTTACATAATTATGTTGAATAAACGTGTACTGCCTAATTTTAATTATTTATAATTAAAATTGCTTTTTTTATTAAAAGACTAATTTTTACGTTGCTTTGGACGAATATAGGATAAAGGGGGTTACAAAAGTAATTTCATACATAATTAAACAATAAAATAATTTGAATATAAACACTTACATAAGAATTCTTGGTTTTTATAGGGCTCTTCATAACTTATTGAAAAGGGGACATATTATAAATGAAAAAACATTCTAAGTTATTCACAGGTATATGTATTGTAATAGCTTGTATCTTACCAAATTACAGTGTACAAGCAATAATAAGTAGTTCAACTTCAAGTGATGTCAAGGTATCCAATGTAACAAGTTCTACCGCTTCAATACTAACTCCTAGAGTAGGTATAAATGCAGATTTTAATGACTATGCAAATTTAACTGGAAAAAAAGAAATAGCACTGCGCGGATGGGCATTAAATGAATCCAAGGTAAAACAAGTTGATATTTATTTAGATGGTAAATTTAAATCAAGAATTTATACTAACCTGTTAAGAGAGGATATTAAGGTAGCCTATCCCAATTACCCGAATTCCCTTAATTCAGGGTTTGCCTATAAATTAGGCATAGATAAAATTGTAGTCGGAACTCATTTAATTGAGGTATTGGCTAGAGGGTATGATAACTCTAGTGCAGTAACAAACATCCACTTTAAGATTTTAAACCTAGAACCTAAAGTTTTACTAAATGATATTCCAAGTCTTACAAAAGATAAAAAATTAGTTATAGGCGGATATGCTTTAAACAAGTCTGGCATGAGTCAAGTTAAGGTTTATATTGATGGAATATACAAGGGAAATGCTACATATGGACTAAGTACACCAGATGTAAATTCAACTTATTCCGGTTATCCCAGTGGAGACAAAAGTGGATTTAGCTTTACTAGTTCAATAACTGATTTATCCATTGGAAAGCATACTGTTAAAATTATAGCAGTAGGAAAGGATGCAGGTAATATATCTATTGAAAAGAGTTTTACTGTGCTAAAGCTAACTCCTATAGTAGGTATAAATGCAGATTTTAGTGATTATGCAAATTTAGATGGAAAAAAAGAAATAGCATTACGCGGATGGGCGTTAAATGATTCCAAGGTAAAACAAGTTGATGTTTATTTAGATGGTAAATTTAAATCGAGGATCTATACAAATGTGTTAAGGGAGGATGTTAAAGTAGCTTATCCCAATTACCCAAATTCCCCTAATTCAGGGTTTGCATATAAATTAGGCATAGTTAATATCCCAGCTGGAACTCATTTAATTGAGGTGTTAGCTAGAGGGTATGATAACTCTAGTGCATTAACAAACATCCACTTTAAGACTGGAAATTTAGAACCTAGAGTTTCTTTAAATGATATACCAAGTCTTGCAAAAGATAAAAAATTGGTTATAGGGGGTTATGCTTTAAACAAGTCTGGCATGAGTCAAGTTAAGGTTTATATTGATGGGATATATAAGGGCGATGCTACTTATGGACTAAGTACAATAGATGTAAATTCAACTTATTCTGGTTATCCCAGTGGAGACAAAAGTGGATTTAGCTTTACTAGTTCAATAACTGATTTATCCACTGGAAAGCATACAATTAAAATTACTGCGGTAGGAAATGATGCAAGTGATATATCTATTGAAAAGAGTTTTGATGTGCTAGAGCTAAGTCCTCTAGTAGGTATAAATGCAGATTTTAGTGATTATGCAGATTTAACTGGGAAAAAAGTAATAGCACTATGCGGATGGGCACTAAATGATTCTATGGTAAAACAAGTTGATGTTTATTTAGATGGTAAATTTAAATCTAGAATTTATACAAATGTGTTAAGAGAGGATGTTAAAGCGACTTATCCCAATTACCCAGATTCCCTTAATTCAGGTTTTGTTTATAACCTAGATATAGATAACATCGGACCGGGAACTCATTTAATTGAGGCATTAGCTAGAGGGTATGATAACTCTAGTGCATTAACAAACATCCACTTTAAGACACAGGCACAGACACAAAAAACAATTGTAATTGATGCAGGTCATAATTATGGTGGAGATGATGGAGCCTATAAAACTATATTAGGAGTTACCTATGTTGAAAGAAATTTAAATATGCAGTTGGCCCTTAAAGTAAAATATGATTTAGTACAGTATGGATTTAATGTAATAATGACAAGAAACGAAAATGATGTATCTTTGGATGATACAGCTACTAGTTTGAAAAAAAGAGTTGATATTGCAAATAATGCTAAGGCCGATTTATTTCTTAGTATTCATCATGATGCCTCACTGAGCTCTGGAGTTAGTGGTATAAGTGCACATTATAGCACTTATAGACCTAATTTAGATAAAAGTGGAATAGTAGTAATAAATGATATATCTTATGATACAACTCCAACTCAGGCAGCTGTGGAAAGCGCTAGTTTAGCTCAGCAATTAGTAAATTCTCTAGCTACTTTAGGTTACGTAAATAGAGGAATAAGTGATCATAATTTGTATGTTACAAAAAATACAAACATGCCTTCTATTTTGGTTGAATGTGGATTTATAACTAACCAAGCAGAAGCAGCAAAGAGTGCAAATGATTCACAGCAAGATTTATTTGCAAGTAAGATGGCTTTAGCTGTAAATAATTTTTTTAAATAGAGTATGAAAGTGTTCTATACTAAAATGCAAATAAGAGATTGTGAATAAGAAATGTTAGAAGGCCAGGAAGGAGACTACTGAAATACATTTAAGTGTATTTCAGTAGTCTTTTCACTGCTTATTTAATAATATATATTTTAATATCTATTATTAAAAAAATGTTTTAAAAAATACATGAAAATAACATAGATAAGCGCTTTTGATTAATATAAAAAAGTTTAGGAAAAATATAAAGAGAATATAGAAAGAATATAAATGTAATATACAAAGAACAAATATTGGTGATTAAGTATAATATATAGATATAATTAGATAATAATTTTCATATTATCAGTAAAGTAACTGAATTTTGTGATATTATATAGAGTATGAAAAGTTTTTATTTTAAGAGGAGGAATTTTTAATGGATTCAGACCCCGACCCCGCGCCTAATAATTTAATGATGCAATTTATGCTTATTGGTATTTTAACTTTGATAAATGCATTTTTCGCATCGGCAGAAATGGCACTAGTGTCAATTAACAAAAGTAAAATTAAACAACTTGCATGTGAGGGAAATAAAAAAGCTTCGCTACTTGCAAAATTTATTGAAGAGCCAACAAAAATTTTATTAACTATTCGAATTGGAATTATGCTTACTGGATTTTTTGCAAGTGCATCTGTTGCTAATGGACTATCTGATAATTTTAATGGGTATTTAAGCAATTTAAATGTACCTTATAGTCATCAAATTGCTTTAGCTTGTATAACAATTGGGTTAGTTTATATAATGCTTGTGTTTGGCGAATTATTTCCAAAGCGTATAGCAATGCAAAAGCCAGAAGATATTGCAATGTTTTCTGTAGTACCTATGCTATTCGTAGTTAAAGTGGTGACTCCTTTTTCAATGTTACTTACAGCATCTACTAATGCTTTAGTTAAGATTACTGGACTTAATAATGTTGAACTTGAGGAAAAACTATCAAAAGATGAAATAAAATCGATTATAGATGTTGGACAAGAACATGGCATTATAAACGAAACTGCAAGAAAGATGATAAATAATATTATGGAGTTTGATGATAAATCAGCCAAAGAAGTTATGACCCCAAGAACTGAAGTGTTTTTGATTGACATAAATGAACCAGTTATGCAGTTTTTAGACAAGTTACTCGAGGGAAAATATTCGAGAGTACCAGTATATGATGGGGATGTTGATAATATTATAGGAATACTTCACATGAAAGATTTTATAATCGACGCTCGAACAAATGGTTTTGAAAATGTGAATATTAGAGATATATTACATTCACCGTATTTTGTTTATCAAAGCAAAAATATTGATGAATTGTTTAGAGAATTAAAAAGATCTAAAAATCATATGGCTGTACTTATAGACGAATATGGAGGTTTTTCAGGTGTAGTTACTATTAAAGACCTTATAGAAGAAGTTATGGGAAATATTGAAGATGAATATGATGATGACGAACCTGATATAAGAAAGGTTGATAATAATACTTATATAGTAAGTGGATTACTATCTTTAGACGATTTAAATGATAATCTAGATTTAAATTTAATTTCAAAAAATTACAATACAATAGGTGGATTTTTGATTAGTCTTATGGGATGTATTCCAAAGATAAATGAAAATAAAACTATTGAGTATGGTGATGTAATATTTAAAATAGAAGAAGTTAAACAAAGAAGAATAGAAAGAATAAAGATATGCATATAAGAAATGCTCTACTTTAAAAAAGTAGAGCATTTCTTATATGGGCTTAAATAGATAAATTTGGTATTATATATATTAAAAAATATGTTATGATATAAAATAGAAATAAGTGGGGAATAATACTAAACTAAAAGATATACGCTGACTTGAAAGGAGCTATAAAATTTGATCACTTTTATAAATATTCTTATTGTACTTTTACTTGTATTTATGAATGCTTTTTTCGTTGCAACGGAATTTGCAATGGTAAAGGTTAGAAAATCTAGGATAGAAACATTAGTACATGAAGGTTCACAAAATGTAAAATACACTTTAAAGGTTGTTAAAAATTTGAATTCATATTTATCTGCGTGCCAGCTAGGAATAACTCTAGCATCGCTTGGACTTGGATGGGTAGGAGAACCTGCTGTTGCAGATATGTTAGCTCCACTCTTTAGGTTATTTAATTTGCAAGAAGGTGCTATACATTCAATTTCATTCATCGTGGGGTTTTCAATTATAACGGGTTTTCATATTGTATTTGGAGAGCTTGTTCCTAAATCCCTGGCAATAATAAGTACAGAGAAGATAGCAATGTACACAGCGTTACCTCTTATAATGTTTTATAACATAACTTATCCCATAATGTGGGCATTCAATCATAGTACTAGTTTAATATTGAAAATTTTAGGGGTGTCACTAATAGAGGACCACGAAATTGCTCATACTGATGAAGAAATAAAGTTATTAGTTGAAGAAAGTTATAATCATGGGTTAATAGATAAAACGGAATTAACTTTTATAGATAATATATTTGATTTTTCTGAGAAAACTGTAAAGGAGATAATGGTACCTCGAACTGATATGGATTGTATTTATATGGAGGATTCTTTTGAGGATGTTATTACATTTACAATAGATCAGCAGCATACCAGGTATCCAGTGTGCAAAGATAATAAGGATAATGTTATTGGTTTTATACACATTAAGGATTTATATAAGCAGAAAGTTCAAGGTAATAGTCAAAGTATAAAAGATATTTTTCGCGAAATCAAATTTGTTCCCGAGTCGCTTTCTATAAGTGAATTATTAAAAGTATTCAAGGTAGAAAAAATGCAAATGGCTATAATTATTGATGAGTATGGCGGAACATTTGGACTTGTAACTGTTCAGGATATTTTAGAAGAAATCGTTGGCGAAATTCAAGATGAGTTTGATGAGGAAGGTAATGAAATTATTAAAACAGAAGATGG
>JGI24146J20443_1001586_pt1 | contig 13704 bp, 11 predicted proteins | sample BarGraIncub1131A_FD_20443 | JGI IMG/M metagenome (IMG submission 20443) | reverse complement strand
GGAGAAATGTTTAAATGGCTGACAAGACTATTGTATGTAAAGATTGTTCACAAGAATTCGTATTCACTGAGGGTGAACAAGAATTTTATAAAGAAAAGGGATTCGAAAATGAACCACAAAGATGTCCTGATTGTAGAAGAGCTAAAAAACAACAGAACAACAGAGGATTTCAAAGATAGTATTATCTAGAAAAATCACCTATAGGAATTTATTCCTATAGGTTTTATTTTTGTGGAAAATTATTGTATCATTTATAGAAAAGTATGTTATATTAAATATGTGAAATATAAAATTATGAGAAAATTATGTGAAAGGGGTGATTTGGATTTGAAAAATATGAAATTTAGTAAAGCAGATTTGAATAAAATAACAATGCATAATGTTAATAAAATCGACATAGAAAATAAGATAAGGGCTAATTTACAACATATTTATGGTGGGATATATAAAGGGGATATAATTAACGGAAAGAAACATGGTGAAGGTACCTTTTTTTATACTGATGGAAGTAAATATATAGGGCAATGGAATAATGACCAAATGAGTGGGCAAGGTACATTTGATTTTTCAGGTGGAGAAAAGTATATAGGAGAATGGAAGAATGATGAAAAACATGGATATGGAATATATACTTGGCCTGACGGTGAAGCCTATATAGGAGGGTGGGAAAATGGTGAGAAATGTGGACAAGGCATTTGCACATGGCCAAATGGTGATACATATGTAGGTGGTTTAAAGGATGGACTAAGGCAGGGCAATGGCATCCATACATGGGTGCAAGGAGATAAATATATAGGTCAATGGCAAAATGATGAAAGCGAAGGGCAAGGGATGTATATTTATCCTGATGGCAAAATTGAAATGGGAGTTTTTAAGAAAAGCAAATTATTAAAATAAAAAATATATAACAAGAAATGTTATTATTTATTGGATAATAATACTTAATGGAACCTTTTTATAATGAATACAATATAATATACCAACAAAAGAAGTATTAAACTGATAAACTTTAGAAAAATGACTTTAAATACAGCTATTTGCCTTTAGAGAGGGGGGAAATACGTATGGGTTGTTGGTGGATATTATTATTATTACTATTCGATGATAATAATGGTTGTTGCAATAATCGCTGCAATGATAACGATGGTTGTTGTTGCAATACTTTTATTATAAATTGTAAAAAGAAACATCACAAAAAAAACCATAATGTATGTTGTTAATATAATGATTGCATATTATAAAGTAGGTATTTAAAATTATGGGACTTTAGCTGTTTAAGCTAAAGTCTCTCATTTATTGCACGAGAATATAATGTATAAGAATGCAAAAAGGGAATGGTTAAGAAATATGAAGGAATGGTATGGAAAGACAATGATAAAGGTAGTGGAGATGTTAAATTCAGACATTAGTTTGGGATTAACTGAGAATAAAATTAAATACATGAGGGAAACTTATGGTGAAAATATTATTTTAAAGCCTAAAGTAGAAAGCCTCTCAACTTTAATTATTATTGAACTAAAACAATTATGGGTTATTGTAACACTGTTTTATATAGCTATGCTCTTTTATAATAAGTTACAAATTATAGGGTTTATAGTAAGTGTAATACTTCTAATTAGTGTAATACTTCTAATTAATGGAGACCATAAAGAACTGGAAAATTTAGTTGTGATTGACAATTTAAATTCGAATTTTTCAAATGGAATTCGTTGTGGGAAGATATGCAAAATAAAATGTGAAGAAATAGTAGTAGGAGATATTGTTTTTTTGAAAAAAGGTAGCTATATTTCAGCAGACATTAGAATATTAGAATGCGAAGATCTTAAGGTTCGCGAATTCGCTGTAACGGGTGAAAAATATGAAGTTGAAAAATACTCCATGAAGATAGAGGGGGAAGTCATAAAGCTTTCTGAAATTAGTAATATAGTTTTTAAATCCTCTATTATTACTGAAGGCTCTGGTTTGGGCATTGTTATTGCTACTGGCATGAATACACAAATCGGGAAAATTATAAAAGTGTTACTTGATTATAAAAATGATAATAGAATTTTCAGTAAAAATTTGATACAAATTGCTAATAAAGTAGCGTTAATTACTATAATGACAAGTATAATTACTTTATTTTGTACAATATACAAAAAAATTGGTATTCATGAGATTATAAATGTACTTGTATATATTTCTATGACCTTTAATTTGCCGATCTTTATTATAATATTATTTTTGTTTTTTAAAATTATATTAGCTGAATTTAAGAAGAAAAATGCATATATAAATAATAATTCAACTATATACGTTTTATCAAATATATCCACAATATTTACGAATAAAATTGGTGTTATTTCAGAAAACAAACTTATTCTTAGGGAAGTTTATTGTGATAGTACACTTATTTATGTTCGATATCATGGTCTTGAAATTGAAGGCACTGTAGAAAGAATAATTAGTATAGCGCTAATGTGTAATGATGCGAAACTTAGCAATGGGGGTAAGCTATATAAGGGAAATTCTAATTCTATTGAAAGTTTAGCAGAATACTCGATACTTAAATTTTGCAATGAACAATTCTTCCAAAATAGTGAATTAAAAAGTACGCAAGAGAGGGTTTTCAAAATACCGTATAATTCTGAGAAGAAAATTAAAACTGTTGTAAATAATATTGAGGGAAGATATAGAGCTAATGTAACCGGTATTCTTGATAGTTTGCTTGACAAATGTACTCATATTTTAATTAATGGTGTAGAAAAAGAAATTAAAGATATTGATATTAAAAATATTATAAAAGTTCATATAGATATGTCTAATAAGGCTTATAATGTTATCGGTTATGGATACAGAAATTTTAATTATGAACCTAGCAAGGATGAAAATATTGAAAGTAATTTAGTTTTTGTTGGTTTAATGGGCTTTGAAAATCCAATAAAAGAAAGCTCATACAAGGCTATGGAAATTTGTAAGGATATTAATGTTAGGCCTATTATAGATGAAGGAGATAATAAGTTAGCGTCATTTGTTTTTGGAAAACACATAGGGCTTACACATAATAAAGAAGAAGTTCTATCAGGAGCAGAAATAGATTATATGAGTAAAGAGGAGTTTGAAGAGAATATTGAGAGCTTCAGTATTTTTTCGAAAATCACTTCTAAGCATAAGAGTAAAATCGTTAATGCTTTAAATCATAAGGGATGTTCTGTTGCTTCAATGGGGGATACACTAACTGATTTGGAATACTTATATAATTCTAATATTTCTATTTCTGTAGGAGATGAATGTAGTGATGTAGTAAAAAAACTTTCGAGTTTATTTTTACAAGAAAATGATTTCGGTGAAATGATAGATTTAGTTAAGCAGAGTAAAAAAATTATTAATTATTTAAGTGAATTTGTTTTATTTATAATTGCGGTAGGTATAAGTGAAATCAGTATAATACTAGTGAGCTTAATGAATACTGGTAATATGCCGTTTACTCTTATGGGTATCTTGTATTTGAATTTTATAACTATACCTTGTTGTGGAATATCAATTTTATTGCAAAATAGAAATATAAATCATAACTTAAAAACCATTAACTATAAATATATAAAAAGCGTTTCTATAAAAAATTCAATTGTCATAATAATCATACATATTCTAATATTTGCGTTTGTAGTTAAATTTACAATTGCTGGAATCCAAGATATCAACTTAGTTACTTTCATTTTATACCAAAGTATATTTAGCGTAACAATCCTATATGAGAAACACATTTTAAAAAATAAAATTTCTTATATTTTCATTGTTCTGAATTTATTGTTTCTAAGTATATTTATATTATACTTAGGCACTTTCAAATAAAAAAGGATACTCTGATTAATTTAAATATTTATTGGATAAAATAAAATTATGGGGGTATTAAAATACTTGAGAGTACATTTAAATTAGTGCTTAAATTTAGTACAAACATAAAATAGGGAACAAATTAGTATGTTCTTTTTAATAAATGAATTTTCAAGTAGATAGTTTATTATGACGAGACCTTTAGTATATTATGCAATAACGATATTTATGGGATGTTTTACTTGTTTGATTTTAATGAATAATCCTATTTTGGGTGCAGTTATAGCTGCATCTTTTTTAGCTACCATGTTTTTTACTATTGATAAAAAGTTTTTGTATATAGTAGCTTGTTTTTTTATAATTGGAGTTATAAATTATTATTCTTATTTTAGTGCTAATTTACCAAATGCACAAATTGTAAAAGTTAGAATTTCACAAAAAAGTACATATTATTGCACTGCGAAATATGGTAATAAGAAAATTGTTTTGGAGGGCAATACTTCTGAATTAACTCAAGGGAGAAATGTTTTTATAAATGGCAATTTTAAAAAATTACCAGAGTATGATAGAGGCATAGTTGGGACATATACAGTCAAAAGCTATAAAATTTGTAATGAAGATCTAATATCAAAGATCGAAGTTTTTAGAAGTAGCTTAAATGAAAAATTTTTAAGAGTGCTGGGGAAAGAAAAAGCTGCATTGGTTATGGGTGTATGTTTTGGAGATAGTGGATACATAGAAAAAGCTCAAAAAGAGGATTTTAAAAAACTAGGTATTAGCCATGTAATAAGTGTATCGGGATTACATATGTCAATAGTATATAAAGTTTTAGAAATCATTATTGGTTATAAGGTTGCTATATTATTTTCATTTGGATATGTTATATTTACAGGAGGGCAAGCATCTACAATAAGAGCGTTTATAATGATTTTCATTTTGAAAATAGCGAGTAAAGTTTATAAAAAATATGATAGTCTATCATCTCTTAGCTTAGCTGCAATTATATTATTAATAATTAGACCATTTTCCATTCTTGATATGGGATTTATGCTCTCATTTCTTTGTGTTCTAGGAATTATAGTATATAATAAAAAAATAAAAAAGGTGATATATAAATTACCAGAAAAAATAAATGAATCTTTTAGCCTAAGTTTAAGTTCTCAAATATTTTCAATGCCATATGCGGTTGTTGCTTTGAAAACTTTTAGTATAGGATTTCTTTTTAGTAATTTTTTGTTATTACCGTTTTATACAATAGTTGTGATACTAGGGAATATAGGACTCGTGGTCAGCAGTTTTTATCAATTGTTTAATTTAATAAATTATGGATTATTTACTATTTTAACAATTATAGAATTTATTCAAAAAATGCTTGCCAATCTATTGCCAGGAATGATTTATTTTTCATACATAGAGAGTTTAGTTGTATTTGGATTATATATGTGTTATCTTGGAATTAAAAAAGGATATAGACAATTTAAGTATGTTCCGATTTGTATAATTTTTGTTATAGCATTTCAAAATTATAAGGTTTTTCCAGAAATTAGCTATATAAGTGTAAATAAAATTACTATAGTTTTATTACAATATAAGAGAACTACAATTGCATTGACCACAGGTAGCATTAATGTTGAGGATATAAAAGTGCCTGTAAAAATAGATAGAGTTTTTCTAGCTGACAAAGGGACTTCGACTATGACGCTAAGTGACAAATATGCTATTAGGTTAATACTTCGGGGTAATAAATTAGAAGCACAGGTGTGTTTTTTACAAAAGGAAAAAGAAAATATAGAGGTTTATAATAATAAAGAAGAAAGTACATCATATGATGATATTGTAAAATTAAAAAATGATGAGACATATGTGCCTTCAGGTACAATTATAAATAAGTATATAATTATAGGAAACAGAATTTTAAAATTCTCACGGGGGTTGGAGGAAATATTTTGATTAACTATGCAGAGCTTGAGAAAAAAATAAAAAAACATGAACTAGACAATTGTTATATATTTTGTGGGCCGGATGAAAAATTAATAGTTGATTATGTTAAATTCATAACTGATAATGTAGTAAGTAAAAATTTTATAGATTTAAATTATTCGAAATTTGATGGTAGTAAAACTGATTTTGAGACAATAAGTGATGCTTGTGAAACTATGCCATTCATGAGTGACAAAAAGGTAGTTGTTGTATATAGAGCATCATTTTTGGATGATAGTTCAAGTAATAAAAATTCAGGTGACTTAAAAAGCAAGAATTTTGTTTTGCTAAATGAATATTTAAATAATCCCGCGCCTGATTGTATTTTGATTATATATTATACGTTTCTGAGTGACCGAGAGAAACCAAGCAGTAAAATTAAAAAAATAGATAAAAAAGCATGTGTTATAAAAGTTGATAAATTAAGGGGAGAATCTCTTCAAAAAAAGTGCAGGAGTGTATTCGAAAATGTAGGAGCAAAAATCGGGAAATCGGAACTTACTCTATTTTGCGGCCAGGTAGATAATAATATGGATATCGTGTTAAATGAAATAGAAAAATTGGTTGCTTTTGCAGTGGGAAGAGATATCACGAAAGAAGATATTTTGGCTATGATGCCTCAAAAAAGTGAGAATGATATTTTTAATTTAGTAGATTATTTGTCTCAGAAAAATATTAAAAGGGCTTTAGACATTTTAAATGAACTCATATATAAAGGCGAGAAGATTCCACTTATTTTATATATGATAGGACGACAATTCAATCTTTTATTTAATATTAAATTAGGAATTGATAGTGGGAAAACAAAAGAAATTTTGGCGAATGAATTAAGGCTTCACCCTTATATTTGTGAAAAAATGATTTCGCAGAGTATGAAATTTACAATAAATGCGCTGAAAAGAAACATTGAACTCTGTGTTGATACCGAAAAAATACTAAAAAGTACTTCTACTGATGACAAGATAAATATAGAGGTTTTTATGATAAAAACTGTTATGTAGTATAAATTAATACAAAAAATAAAAACCGGTGTAAATCACCGGTTATTTATTATGCAGTTAAACTTAAAGAACTTAATTTCGCTGCAAGTCTTGATTTTCTTCTTGCTGCTTTGTTAATGTGAATTATTCCTTTTGTTACAGCCATATCTAAAGCTTTAACCACGCTTGCATATGTAACAGTAGCCTCTTCAACATTGCCAGTAACGACAGCTGTTTCAAATTTCTTCACCTTAGTTTTTAAAGCAGTTTTAATCATTGTATTTCTAATAGTTTTAACCTGTGTAACTTTAATTCTTTTTTTTGCTGATTTAATATTTGCCATTCATTTTCACCCACCTTTGTAGTTAATAACGTGTCAGCAGTTTTGGGGAAAACTGCATACGAGTCTTTTTAATTATTCAACTGATATTATAGCATTAAAATTTAAGCACTTCAAGTAATATTTACTCTATATACTAAATTTAATATAAGATACATTTTAAATAAGTGAATAACCTAAAATAAATTTTTTTACAAGAATAGTAAACGTCTAATAGGAAAAGCTAATATTAAAACTTAGTCGAGGTGAAAATATGATAAGTGTAAGAACGGATTTAGCTGTAGAGGCTAAAGAAATATACAAAGCAGAGAATAATGGTGAGATGCCAGGTGTTGATGTAGAAGAGTATAACAAGGGTGATATTAAAATTACTAATGTAAAAATAGTAAGCGATATTGGACAGAAAATGATGGGAAAACCAAAAGGTACATATATAACAATTGATATCCCTGAATTTGTTCACTATGACGGCGAGGCTATGGATAGGGTAAGTATTGTAATGGGAGAGGTACTATCGCCACTAATAAAATTAGATGATAGCATGACGGCATTAGTAGTTGGACTTGGTAATTGGAACGTTACTCCTGATGCTGTAGGACCTAAAGTTGTTTCAAAAATAATGGTAACTAGGCATTTAAAACAATTGGTACCGGATTCTATTGATGAGGGTATAAGACCAGTATGTGCCATATCCCCTGGAGTACTAGGAATAACTGGAATGGAGACTGGCGAAATTATCAGAGGCATAGTGGAAAAAATCAAGCCTAATTTAGTTATTTGCATTGATGCATTAGCTTCTAGGAAAATGGATAGGGTAAATAGAACTATACAAATAGGAACTTCCGGAATTTCACCAGGAGCTGGAATTGGAAATAGGAGGATGGAAATAAGTGAAAAAACATTAGGTGTGCCAGTAATTGCTATTGGAATCCCAACAGTTGTGGATGCTGCAACTCTCGCAAATGATACTATTGATCTAGTACTTGATGAAATGGTTAAATCAGCAAATAAAGGAGGAGAATTTTACAATATGCTAAGGTCAATCGATAAGTCAGAAAAGCAAAAGATGATAGCTGAAATATTAAACCCATATGTTGGAAATCTTGTAGTTACTCCAAAGGAAATTGATATGGTTATAAGTTCCGTTTCCAAAATTATTGCTAATGGAATAAATATAGCGCTTCAGCCAGCTTTAGATTTAGATGATATAAATAAGTATTTGAACTAGTAATAACTTTGTAACTTTCCTCATATGTATTGTATAAGGCAGCTGAAAAAACCTTATAAACTAGTTGTTTTTTGGTTGCTCATGCAGGGGGGATGAAAATGAGTTACAAAGGTATAAATTTTAAAACTAAGTTTAAAAATATGCCAAGTGGAAAAACTAATTTCTTAGAGTATGCTATTAAAAGAAACAGTAATGTGAGAATGTTTTTTAGTATTATCACATTACTTATTATTTTTTTAATAGGTGTTATTTTGCCTATTAGTGCTAAGGCGGACAGTGAGGGAAATTATACAAATTACTTTTATGTTAGTATTATTAATAACGCATTATCTGTAATTAAGTCCTCAAATACACAGCAACAAGATACTAACAGTGAAGATAGCTCGGATTTATCAGCTTTATCATTCTTAGGAGTAGATATTGCAAATCCTATATCAATAGTAGTAAAAGAAATTGCGTATTTGGATAAAAATGAAAGTGATGATATAAGTAATTCAAAACCATTTAGTCTTAACCCCTTTAACTTAGACGATAAGCAGGTAAGCAGGTCAGATGCTAAAGCCTCTAATGTAGTAGCAAACTTATACAATCCTGCTTTGAAAAAAACTTTAAACAATGCAAAACCTCGAGTTCTGATATACCACTCTCATACTTCAGAAGCATATCGCACATCAGAAAGTGATAAATCAATGACTGATGCTAGTTTGGACCAAACAAGAAATGTATGTGCTGTAGGTGATGTAATAGAGTCAGAATTAGAGAAAAAATATGGAATTTCAGTTATACACGATAAGAATGTAAATGATACTGGAGATTATAATAACGCCTACAAAAAATCGGGAGTTACTTTAGATAAGTATTTAAAAGTATATGAAAAATTTGACTTAATTATAGATTTACATAGAGACAGTATAGTGAATAGTAACGCAGTAACCACTAAAATAAATGGAGAAAAGGTTGCCCAATTTATGTTTGTAGTAACGGACAAAAACCCTAGATATGCTCAGCAAAAGAAATTAATAAACTCAATGATGCAGATATCAAATAAATTATATCCAGACCTTATAAGAAGTAATCCAATTTATTATTATCACTGGGGGATGGGTTTTTATAACCAAAATAGGAGTGATAATGCAATGCTAATTGAAGTGGGCACATATACTAATACTGTTCAAGAAGTAAAAAACACTGGCAAATATTTATCTAGAATTATTGCAGAGCAATTAAATGGTAAAAAATGAATACTTTATTCTAAAAAGTGCATCCTTACTAAGGAGAAGATAATAATTAGTAATTATCTTCTTTTTAAAATAAATGTAAGGGGGCACCTTTTATGCGTAAAAGAGGCAGAATTAAATATTTTCTTATAATTTGCATTTGTTGTTCTATATTCATCTATGGATTTATTGAAGTAAATATTAATAAATCTGAACTCGTGAGGAAAAAGTCAAGATTTACAATGAACTTAAAATTAAACCCTGTCGATTTTAGAATAGAGACTAAGAGCTGTGTTTTTTATGTAAATTCTAAAGTTATTTATGACATGAAGGAAAAATGCGTTAATGCTTATAACGATATTTTTACTAAATAATATAAAAATAATTTTTTGGGTAAAATAAAGTATTACCTAAAATCATAATGCATTGACAAAACTAGATATATATATGATATAATTTAATTTGATTTATAAAAAATGATACAATTAGGATAAAGCATATTTTGGATAAACTAAAAAATGATTTAGTTCTTTAGAATAATGGGGGTAAAATTAATGCAGAGCAATAGACAAAAATACATAAGAAACTTTTCAATAGTTGCACATATTGATCACGGCAAGTCTACTCTTGCAGACAGATTATTAGAAAAGACAGGCACTTTGACTAAAAGGGAAATGGAAGAACAAGTACTTGATAATATGGATTTAGAAAGAGAAAGAGGCATTACTATAAAATCTCAACCAGCAAGGTTAGTTTATAAAAGAGCGAATGGAGAAGAATATATCTTCAACCTTATTGACACCCCAGGGCATGTAGATTTTAACTATGAGGTTTCAAGAAGTTTAGCAGCTTGTGAAGGGGCGGTACTTGTAGTTGATGCATCGCAAGGTATTCAAGCTCAAACTCTAGCAAATTGCTACCTTGCACTTGATAACGACCTTGACATTGCACCAGTTATTAATAAGATAGATCTCCCTAGTGCAAGGCCCAGCGAGGTAATTCAGGAAATTGAGGATGTAATAGGCATTGAAGCTCAGGACGCTCCCCTAATTTCGGCTAAAACTGGACTTAATATAGAAGATGTTCTAGAAACTGTAGTAAAAAAGATATCACCACCAAATGGTGATGAAGAAGCTCCACTCAAAGCTTTAATTTTTGACTCTTCCTATGATAGCTATAAAGGCGTTGTTTGTTACGTAAGAGTTAAAGACGGCAAGGTTAAAGCGGGAACAAAGATTAAACTAATGAATACTAATAAGATATATGAGGTAGTAGAAGTTGGAGTTTTTGTTCCTAATTACCTTCCAGTACCTGAGCTAAGTGCTGGGGATGTTGGATATATTACTGCGTCAATAAAAAATGTTAGGGATGCACGGGTTGGGGATACAGTAACGGAGGCTGATAGACCAGCACTGGAGCCACTCAAGGGATATAAACCAGCTATACCTATGGTGTTTAGTGGGATTTATCCTATAGATGGTGCTAGATATGGAGAATTAAAAGAAGCACTAGAAAGACTTCAGTTAAATGATGCAGCGTTAGGGTTTGAACCAGAAACATCTATTGCTTTGGGGTTTGGATTTAGATGTGGATTCTTAGGTCTTCTTCATATGGAAATAATACAAGAACGAGTTGAAAGAGAATTTAATTTAGATATTATTACCACAGCTCCATCAGTTATATATAAAGTAATGAAAACGAATGGTGAATTAATAGAAATAACAAATCCTACAAACCTTCCAGAGCCTACAGAAATTAGTTATATGGAAGAACCAATAGTTAAAGCGTCTATAATAACACCATCAGAATATTTGGGATCAGTTATGGAGTTATGTCAACAAAAAAGAGGTATATACATTGATATGAACTATATAGAAACCACAAGAGTGGTAGTAAATTATGACTTGCCACTTAATGAAATAGTGTATGACTTTTTTGATGCCTTAAAATCAAGAACAAAGGGTTATGCATCCTTTGACTATGAATTAAAGGGATATGTCACTGCAAATCTTGTAAAATTAGATATTCTGCTTAAAGGAGAAAAGGTTGATGCTTTATCCATGATTGTTCCCGAGGAGACAGCTTCCCATAGAGGGAGAGTTATGTGTGAAAAACTAAAAGAACATATACCAAGACAAATGTTTGAAATTCCAATACAAGCATCTATAAATGCAAAGATAATTGCAAGAGAAACTGTAAAGGCTCTTAGAAAAGATGTTTTAGCTAAATGTTATGGTGGAGATATTTCAAGAAAGAAAAAATTGTTATCGAAACAAAAAGAAGGTAAAAAGAGAATGAGACAAGTTGGAAGCGTAGAAGTTCCACAAGAAGCATTTATGGCTATACTTAAGGTAGACTAATTAAAACAATTGAGAATGGAGAATGGAGAATGGAGAGTTTAGGCATAATTTAAATTTCGTTTTTTTCGTCAGATAAAAATTCCTTCATTCTCAATTTTCAACTCTCAATTTTTAATTCATACAAGTGGAAAGAGGGCTTAAACTATGAAAAATGTGGCTTTATACATACACATTCCCTTTTGTAAGCAGAAGTGTTTATATTGTGACTTTCCGTCTTTTGCGGGTAAAGAGGATTGTATGCTTGATTATGCTGCAGCCTTAGCTAAAGAAATAAATAGTATAAAAGAAAAAAAAATAAAAACCATATTTATAGGTGGGGGAACTCCCACCTATTTTTCTTTAGAAGGCTGGGAAGTAATAAAAAAAAGTATTGATAGATTAGATAAATGCGAGGAATTAGAGTTTACAGTTGAAGGAAATCCAGGAACCTTTACAAGGGAAAAGTTAAGCTTTTTAAAAGAAATGGGAGTAAATAGACTTAGTATTGGACTTCAAGCCTTTCAAGATTCGCTGCTTATTGGGCTGGGAAGGATACATACTATTGAGGATTTTAAACAAAGCTTTATTATGGCTAGAGATATAGGGTTTGATAACATAAATGTAGATTTAATGTTTGGATTGCCGTCTCAAACTCTTAAGCAGTGGATAGAGACATTAGAAAATGTAATTGAGCTTAAGCCAGAACATTTGTCTTGCTATAGTCTAATTGTTGAAGAAGGAACAGAGTTTTATAAAAGATTTGAAAAGGGAACATTAGATCTTCCAGGTGAAGAGCTTGAGAGAACTATGTACGCAAAGACAATAGAATTTTTAAGGGGAAAAGGATATATACAATATGAGATTTCCAATTTTGCAATAAATAATAAGCAATGTAGACACAATTTAGTTTATTGGGAAATGAAAGAATATATTGGGTGTGGAGCTGCATCTCATTCATATTATGATGGTTTTAGGTATAGAAATGAAGAAAATATAGAAAAATATATTGAAAAAATAAATACACAAGGGATAGGATCAGAATGTCTAGCAATAGTAGAGAAAATAAAAAATTCCTTTAATGATGATATGGAAGAATTTATGTTCATGGGTCTTAGAAAAAATGTAGGCATAAGCAAAAGTGAATTTAAGCAAAGATTCCATAAAGATATAGATAGTGTTTATAGGGAAGTAATAAATAAATATACAAGTACTGGATTCATGAAGGAAAGTGAAGATAATATTTCTTTAACATATGAAGGTATAGAGGTATCTAATGTAATTATGGCAGAATTTCTACTATAACTCATAGTAATATAAACAAGGAAACTAAAATATTACAAGCTAAGAGAAAAAAGAGTTTTACTTTTGATATGGCTTATTAGAAAATCAAAGGAAAACGTAGCATGAGAGTTCTATTATGGTATAAAAGCTATGAAATGTCTAAATTGAAAAATGAAGGTTATTGACAAATACAATAGTAAATGATATTTTAAATATATACCCGTTAGCACTCAACGGTGGTGAGTGCTAATAAAAGAGGTGATATTATGGAAATGGATGAAAGAAAAATTAAAATACTTCAGGCTATAATTACAGATTATATAAACAATGGTGAGCCTGTTGGATCCAGAACCATAGCTAAAAAGTATGATTTAGGTATTAGTTCAGCTACTATAAGAAATGAAATGTCAGACCTTGAAGAGATGGGGTATATAGAACAACTGCATACTTCATCTGGTAGAAAACCATCAGATAAGGGTTATAGATTATATGTTGATAGACTTATGGAACTTACAAAACTATC
>JGI24146J20443_1001577_pt1 | contig 13738 bp, 10 predicted proteins | sample BarGraIncub1131A_FD_20443 | JGI IMG/M metagenome (IMG submission 20443) | reverse complement strand
CAGGGAACATTTGCCGCGTCGATAGACCGTGGGTTTGACCCCGACATGGCGCTCTACCGGGCGATGGCGGCGGGTGCGCTTACGGTAACACGGCCGGGTGCTCAGCAATCGATGCCGGATGAAGTGGAAGTCGCGGCGTTTCTTGAGTCAAGGCTGCGCAAGGAAGACCACCTCCCGAAGCAGCAGATCTGAAGGACAAAGGAGAAGAGTCGACATGAAGAGAATACTGTGTGTGGTGCTGGCGCTCATGATCATGAGCCTGTCATTTTCGGGGTGCAAGCCGACAGCGATTGGTCCTAAGACCGACAAAGTTGTCTACCTCATCAATGGAGCTCTTGGCGACAATGCGTTCTACGATTCTGGTCAGAAAGGTATCGACAACATCAAGAGCCAGTATGGAGTCGAGACCAGAACGATCGAGTGCAACTTCGATGCAGGCAAGTACGAGCCCGGGTTGGAGGCTGCTACACAATATAGTGACGTCGTGTTCGTCATTTCCTATGCATTCGAGGACAACCTGAAAGCGATGGCCGACAAGTACCCGGACAAGATCTTCATCAACATTGACACGATTGTGCAGAACAGCAAGAGTACGATAACGTCCATCAAGTACATCGAGGAAGAGAGTGCGTTCCTTGCGGGCGTCTGTGCTGGTCTTACGACCACAGACATGAGCATCAAGAATATCAATGCCGACAAGGTCGTCGGCGTGGTTGCCGCCGCGGATGACCCGGTCGTGATGGCTTTTGTAAAGGCCTATGAGGATGGCGTCCACTACATCGACAAGACGATCAAGGTCGAGCGCGTCGTGCTCGCCGGCATTTGGGACGACCCGGCCAAAGGCAAGCAGGCCGCTCTCAGTCTCTATGACAAGAAGTGCGATGTCGTGTTCCAGGTTGCCGCTGCCACGGGTCTGGGTGTACTCCAGGCAGCCAAGGAGCGTGGCCTGTACGCAATCGGCGTCGACACGAATCAGAACGATATCGAGCCCGGTTACGTCATCGCGTCGGACATCAAGGACGTCGGCAAGACCATCGAAGACGTCTACAAGACAATCAAGGACGGTACCTATAAGCCGGGTCAAGTTGTGAAGTACGGGCTGAAGACTGGTACTGTCGATCTGATAACCAAGGCGACGGTGTCTGTCCTTCCGCAGAGCATTCTCGATCGTATCAGCGCAGTCCGTCAGCAGATCATCGACGGTACGCTCGCAGTTACCAAGTACCAGTAGGACGGGCTGTTTGTGGCACGTGATGTCCTGATCGACCTCCAACACATCACCAAGGTGTTCCCCCCGGACACCGTTGCGCTCTCTGACGTGTCGGTCTCGTTTGAATCCGGCGAGATCCATGCGCTGGTCGGAGAGAACGGAGCCGGGAAGAGCACGCTCATGAAGGTGTTCTATGGCCTCGAGCGCCGAGACGCAGGGGACATTTTCTTCAGGGGTACCAAGGTCGAATTCAGGACGCCACGTGAAGCGATTGCTGCCGGGATAGGTATGGTGCACCAGGAGATCCTGCTCATTCCGGAGTACACGGTATGGCAGAACATCGTCCTGGGCGCCGAGCCCGTCCGCGCTTTCGGGACCATCGATGTTCATAAGGCGCGTGAAGCAGTGCACCAGAAGATCGAGGAGTTTCAGTTTAACTTGGACCCTGACACACTGGTAGGAGATATCTCGGTAGCTGCACGCCAAAAGGTCGAGATCCTCAAACTGCTCTATCGGAATGTCTCCGTGCTTGTTCTGGACGAGCCGACGGCGGTTTTGACTCCTCAGGAAATCCCCCAGCTGTTTGCCGAATTGGCGCGTCTCAGGGACAAAGGACACACGATCATCTTCATATCTCACCGGCTGGACGAGGTTTTGACCTTGAGCGATCGCGTGACCGTCATGCGGCGCGGCAAGATCGTCGGTACGTCCGCTGCGTCCGAACTCACGAAAGAGGATCTGGCCCGGCAGATGGTGGGCAGAGAGGTCCTGTTCACATCGCGGCGCCAGCCTCAGGAACCAGGAGAGATCGTCTTCCGTGCGCGAGGGCTGAATAGCAGCGACACCGAGCATCGCGCAAGACTGCATGACGCGACCGTCGAAGTGCGTGCCGGCGAGATCGTGGGAGTGGCCGGCGTCGAGGGGAACGGCCAGTTCGAGCTGGTGAACGCAATCATGGGTCTGGCCCCAATGACATCTGGGACACTTGAGGTGAAGGGGAAGGACATTACACATGCCGACATCCTGACCAGACGGACACTGATTGCGTTCGTTCCCCAGGACAGGGGAAAGATGGGCGCGAGTGTGGCGGCGTCCATTTTGGAGGATGCGATTATGACACACCACATCCTTGACCCACGGTTTCGCACGTGGAGGGGGCTTGGACTCAACTACCGGCATGCAGCCGAGTTTATTGATCAGATTCGAGACCAGTTTACTGTCAGCATGGGGCATTCATCGGATCCGTTCCATTCGCTGTCGGGTGGCAACCAGCAGAAGGTAATTCTTGGTCGTGAGCTATTGCTGGAAACGCCGTTTGTCCTCATGGACCAACCGACGCGAGGCTTGGACGTCGGTTCCATCGAATATGTCCATCAGCTGCTCCTGGACCTGCGAAGCAAGAAACGGGCTGTCTTGCTGATATCGGCCGACCTCGACGAACTATTCATGGTGGCCGACCGCATTGTCGTCATGTGCCAGGGCGAAGTGGTCGCGGACCTTGCCACGGACGCGACGAGTCGTGAGGAGATCGGGTACTACATGCTCGGGGGAAAGGAAGCTGCACATGCGGAAACAGGCTCTTAGCGGGATTCTTGGCGTCCTGGCGGCGTTCGCCATTGGAGCGCTGGTGCTGGCGCTTCAGGGGTTCAATCCGGTTGCGACCTACGGTGCACTGCTCCAGTACTCGTTGTTCAGTGGGTCGGGATTTACTGCTACGCTGACGCGAGCCGTTCCTCTTATTCTGACAGGACTCTCGGCATCGATCGCGTTTGCCTCCGGACCCGTGAACCTTGGACAGCCGGGTCAGCTCGTCATGGGAGCTCTGGGTGCGACACTGGTGGGATTGTTCGTCCATCTGCCTTCGGTATTTCTTGTCCCGCTGTGTATCCTGGCATCTCTTCTCGGTGGGGCGCTATGGTCGGGGCTTGCAGCACTGCTCAAACGTGCTTTCGCCATGGATGAGTTCATTGTCACGCTCATGCTCAACTTCATCGCTGACTACTTCGCGTTGTGGGTCATCACGTACCCCCTGTTTGACCCCTCGGCTTCGAGTCCCATGACCAAGCCCATCAGCACCGCTGCATGGCTGCCGGATATGGGAGGGGTGAACACTAGTGTCTTGTTCATGGTGCTTGCAGCAGTTGTCTGCTGGCTGATCATGAGCAGAGGCCGCAGTGGGTATGAATGGCGCATGACCGGGCAGAACTCACTGTTTGCAAGGATCGGTGGATGCAAGGTGGACGCCAACTATGTCCGTGTCATGCTGATCACCGGGGCCCTCGCGGGGCTTGCCGGAGGACTGATGATCATGGGCGGCCCCCATCGCTTTGTGAAAGGGCTGGGCGCCAACTATGCCTGGGATGGTATCATGATTGCAGTCGTAGCCAACAATGGCATCTCGGGAACCTTCCTCTACGGGTTGCTCTTCAGTGCGCTGCAGCAGGGTGCCATAGGCATGGAACTCGTTACTGCCGTACCTTCGGAGTTCATCGATGTGCTGCAGGCAGTCATTGTGCTGGTCGTGGTAGCGGGCAGGGTTTCTCTGAACATGGTGTTTGACCGGCTGGCGACCAGGCGAAAACTGAAGGAGAGTGCAGAGTGAACGTTCTGTTCGGACTAGTCTCGGCCATGGTCGTCGGAGCCACACCGATCCTGCTGGCGGCCATTGGTGGGACATTCACCTTCTATGCCGGCATCTTCAACATCGCCATGGAAGGGATGATGCTGGTTGGTGCGTTCTGTGCAGTTCTCGGGTCGTTCTTCCTGCACAGCTGGTTCCTTGGCATTCTATGCGCGGTAGCCGGGGCGCTGGTCATGGCCGGCATCTTCGTTCTGTTTGCCGTGAGACTTCATACGGACGAGTTCCTGACAGGCATAGCGCTGAACCTGTTCGCGGTGGGCCTGACGACGTTCTTGTTGCGCGATATCTTTCACGTCAAGGGAGCCTTCACCGATGCCGGTATCCGGGCGATTCCAGCCGTGAAGCTGCCGCTGATTGACGGAATCCCCTTTCTGGGGAGGTTGCTCAGCGGGTACAATGCTATCGTCTACGTCGCTCTCCTGGCGACTGTGCTGTCCGCGTTTGTCATCTTCCGGACTCGTTTCGGGCTCCGGCTGCGCGGTGCAGGCTATAACGCTGCGTGCCTGAGTTCGAGCGGTGTCCCGGCATCGACGATACGTATCTGGTCGCTCATCGTCTGTGCAGTATGCTGCGGTCTGGCAGGCGCGTATCTCTCTCTTGGATATGTGCGCTTGTTTGCCGAAAACATGTCGGCTGGGCGCGGCTGGATCTCGCTGGCGGCCGTCATTCTGGTGAGCGGGAATCCCTGGGGCATCGCAGTCATATCTCTGCTGTTCGGGTTCTTCGACGGTCTGACGGTATTTCTACAGGGCAGTCGGATTCCTACCCAGTTCACGGCCATGATCCCCTACGTCGCGACACTCGTTTCCCTGTACCTGTATTCCGTTCGTAAGAGGAGGCAGGCATGAGAATCAAGGCATGGCAAGCGGAACGTGACATACGACGTTCTGCCGTTCCGCTGGACCGGCGCCTGCATCCAAGCAGCTGGTCTGAGCAGACTGCAGCCGAGAAGGGGCAGGATGAGGTGATGTTCATGCTCTGGGAGAGTTCTGTGCCGGGATCGGGTGCTCCCGAGTGCCTCTATCGCGAGGCAGCCCAGTCGATGGAGAATCAGGGCTTTGACGAGAGTGTGGCGGTATCGCTTATCCCAGAAGGATCACGCCTGGCTCGCAGTGGAGATGCTCCTGCGCTGCGCGTACTCACCGCTCATTATCTCGACGCACTGTTTGCTGCACCGCAGGACCCCTTGTGCTCCTACCTCGGGTTCGAACACCCGGCCTTGTGGGACGAAGTCCTGTCTCGCCTGCCCGCGGCTGGCATGCCGGAAGACGAGCGGCCGGACGGCGTCGAGGAGAAGACGTTGACTGGATGGGTCGGCCAGCTTGCGGGTGGCGCATTTGGCACTGCCATCGAGGGATATACGGGCCAACGCATCTCAGAGGTCTATGGCGACGTCCGTTCCTATGTCACAGATCCCGAGACGATGAACGACGACGTTGTCTACGAGCTGGCGCTTCTTGACGCATTCGAGTCACATGGACGCGGTCTTACATCGCAGGATATTGCCGACGAATGGCTGCGGCAAATACCTTTTGGCTGGTCGGCAGAATGGATTGCTATCCAGAACTTGCGTGCTGGTCTCACGCCGCCCGGATCGGGAAGCTACCGGAATCCGTATTCGGACTGGATTGGTGTTCAGATGCGCGGGATGATTTGCGGCATGCTGGCGCCGGGGCGCCCACTTGAGGCAGTAAGGCTTGCTCATCTCGACGGGGTCGTGTCCCACGCGGCAAACGGCGTGTATGGTGGCATGTATGCGGCAGCGCTCACGGCCCTCGCTTATGTGCGCGATGATCCGCGTGTCGTTGCGGTCGAAGCGGCGGGGTACGTTCCTCAGGGGAGCGAATACGCCGCCGTTCTGCACGAGTGTCTGGACATGGCCACGCGGGAATCGGACGTCTCCTCGGCGCTTGCATGGGCCGAACAACGGTTTGAGCAGTACAACTGGATCCATGCTTACCCGAACATGGCGATGGACATCATCTCACTCTGGTATGGTGGTCGGGACATCACGGAATCATTCGCTCTGCTGGCGCGTGGCGGACTCGATATTGACTGCAATGCCGGTCTCGTCGGAACGGTCCTGGGTGTGATGGGTGGAGTCCCTGCCCTGTGGGCGGACCCCATCGGCGATCGACTCGAAACGTATATTCCAGGCAAAGAACGACTCTCGATCCACGCCTTGGCGGAGCGAACGGCGCGGCTGGCTCGTGGCATGCTTTAGTATCTCAGGGAGGTAGATTTCATGGCACAGTTTCACTTGAAGTTTGAGGCAGAGGACCTTGCGCCGCACGTCATGCTGGTCGGCAATCCTCAGCGAGCCGAGCAGGTGTCGAAGCTGCTCCAGGGTGCTCACTTGGTCAATGAGTACCGGTATCTGCTTGTCTTCACGGGGATGTATGAGGGCGAACGGCTGTCGGTTGCCACGACAGGAATGGGGGCTCCATCAACAGCAATCGTCGTGGAGGAGCTGTGCAACCTTGGCGCGCGCGTGCTGCTCAGGGTTGGCTCGGCTGGTGGCATTGCGTCGGACGTTGACGCCGGCGACCTTGTCGTTGCCACGGGGAGTGTCCGTGACGATGGAACGTCACCCCAATACCTTCCGCTGTCGTTCCCAGCGGTGCCGGATGCCGACCTCCTTCGCATCACCATGGAAGCAGCCCGGGACGTTGTTCCGACGTCGAAACACGGAGTCGTTATCAGCAGTGACGCATTCTACCGCAACTACGACAAGGACAAGATGAACCTGATGATGCAGTCGGGCGTCAAGGCCATCGAAATGGAAAGCGGATGTCTCTTCATCGTCGGTCAGTTCCGTGGCGTCTGCACGTCTGCCCTTTTTGCTGTTGACGGTAGCGTCACGAAGGACGCGATCAAGCCGGAGAGTGCCGAGGGCTTGTTCAAGACAGCTGAGGAGCAGAGCATTCGCATCGGTCTCTCTACGCTGGTCAGGGCATCGAAAGCGGGATTGTAGGCGCCTGACGCTTGCTCTGAGTCGTTGTGCCCAGCTATGGATCGACTACCAGCGAGCGTAGTGGTCCTCAGCCGCCCCCACGAAGTCGGTGATTGTTATCGGATCTGAACCTTCTGGCGTCACGGTACCACTGTACCGGCCCACGAGCTGATGGATATGACTTTGGAGAGGGCCGGCGTCCGTGTACGACTGACGGTCCACTATCGGGACGAACGACAGATCGACGCGCCCATCGGAACTGTTGACGTGCCAGGGTTGCATGATGTGAGCCTGATCATACGTGAAGGAGACGAGGCCCAGCTTGGTGAGATGCCCGTCGACCACCACGGCGTTCTCGTTGTCACCCCCGTCGTGGAAACCACTGCACAGGTTGAAGCCAACCGTCTGACCCTGCCGTGTCCGTCCTGAAGCTGTCGCCCACTTCCATACTGTGACACTCTCGAGGAAGCCCCGACTCCAGTCCAGTTCGCCCAGTGCTTCTGAACGATTGCACTCCCATCTCTCCTGTCCAATGCGGATAGCCCCCGTAGCAGGCATGCAGGTTACCTTGGTCGTATAGGCGAAGCGTCCGTTCCTCAGGGGGTCGACGACACTCAAGGACTCGAGTTCCTCGGGCCAGCCGAGAAGCAGGTCCGCGTGGAGGTCCTGTGGCCCGTTGAATCGGGGCCAGTCGACGGTGACGTGTTTGCCTTCCGGGGTCATCTCAAACTGGAGGTACTTGGAGGTCCCTGCGCGGGCGCTGGTCGTCCCCCGGCGGGGATGGTCGGCCAGGATGACGCTGGTTCCGAAGGGGATATTCGATGTGCGCTCCAGCAGGACGTTGCGTTCAATATCATACAGGTATGCGGTGAGGTTGGCCAGGTATCCCAGGTGAGCAATCTGCGCTGCGAAGAAGACTGTCGGCGTCACGACGTAGAANTATTCCCACCGCTTGAGGCGCCACGCATTGAAGATGTGTCGATGCACCGAGGCAACGGCTGCCATGTTCACGTCGAACAGCGGTTGTCTGGCCCACCCGAAATTGACCAGGCCGTTGCCGTTGATCATCGAAAGCGGCTCGGTGTGCTCGCCCACTATTTCCTCCTGTCTTAGTCTGAAAAGGCTAGACCGAATGGTGTAGTTTTGTGGCCTCTTCCGGCAATGAGGTTTCGGCTATTCCATCCAGGAACGGATTTTCTTCTCTGCGTCGGCCAGTCGGTCGCGTTCGCGTTCGTCGGTCGTATAGCTGGAATAGATGTGCAGTACCGGGCGGTCTCTGTCAGGCAGCACGAGGGTGTACCCGTCTTCCTCGCGTTCTTTGACCCCTTCGACGAACTCCGCAGTGTCACGATAGAGCTCGCTCATGCGGCGCATGATGGTCCCCTTGGACTCCCACGGGCACGGCAGTTCGAGGTGGCTGGGATCCCGGGCCGGTGTCTCCTGTTTTAGCGCGACGAGGTCTTCTCCTGTCTTGGCAAGCGTCTCAAGGAGAAAACCGATGGAGAGCATGCCATCGTAGAAAGGGACAGCACGGGAGAAGATAAAGCCTCCCAGGATGTCCGCGCCAGCATCGGTATTTGTCGCTTCGTGGATGATGTTGCGTGGCAGTGTCGAGCACCAGTGCACATCGACACCCTGATCCTTGACGTATCGTTCCAGCTCGATGGATGCCGTAATGGGAAGGGTAACCGAGTTCAGGACCCCGGACCGATGCCTGGAGCCGATTATGAGTGCCGTGGCACGGGTATCAGAAAGGATCTCACCGCTCCGATCCACGAGAAAGATCTTCTCGCCGGAGGCGTCCAGGATCACGCCGAACGATGTTCCCAGCGACTTGACCATGGAAGACAGCTTTCGCTTGGCGTCCCGGAACTCAGACGCCGTCCTCACTGCCCTTCGCCCGTCAGTGTAAGCGTGCAGCGAGATGATCTCGAGGCCAAACTCTCCTGCAATGGCAGGGAAGAACTGGACGGGAGTGCCATACGAGTAGTCGATGACAAACCGGATGCCGGAGGACCGGATGGCGGCTACATCCAGAGTACTCAGCAAGTAGTCACGGTACGACTCCACCACACGAGGCGGAATATCGATGGTGCCCACCTCTTCGACGTCGGCGCGCGCAAATTCCTCGCGGAAGAACAGGCGCTCGATGGCTCCTTCCTGCGTCGTGGAAAGATCGAACCCCGATCGGTCATAGAATCGTATCGTCGTAAGTCGTCGGTCGAATGGCGAGCGCATGACGTGAACGCCACCGCTGCCCGCGAAGGACTTTACGGTGAACCGTGCCAGGGGCACTGGAGCTGCCTGGAGGTCCATGACGCGTACGCCGGTGCTCATGAGGCCTCCGATGAGCGAACGTTTGAGCATGCGTGAAGACTGGTGGTCGTCACGCGCAGTAAAAACGACCGAACCCTTGCCAAGGAACGTACCATAGGCACAGCCCAGCTTGGCACACATCTCCGGAGTGACTTCGACATTGTTGACACCGACGATGCCATAAGAGCCAAACAGAGCTCTTGACCAGGCCTTGCCCCAAACGACGTTGCTCGTGACGGTGGAACCTGGTTCGACAGTCTTTCCCGGCCAGATCTCGACCTGGGACTTGAGGACAGATCCTTGACCGATGATGCAATCGTCAGCTACCGTGTTGTCGCCCTCGAGAAGGACGTCCTTGCCGACGTGGACGTTCTTGCAGACGATAGAGTTGAAGATACGGGCTCCCGACTCCACGACGACGCCGTCCCACAGGACTGAGTTGTCGATGTTTGCTCCACTCTGGACAACTGCATGGTCGCCGATGAAGGAGCTGCGCACACGTGCTTCGCCAATAGTCGTGTCCTTGCCGATAAGGACTGAACCATCAAACCCTTTGAAGCTCGAGATCTGGCTTCCTTCGCCGACCCAGACATCGTTGCCGATGCCGCCGATGCGTTCGCCCTGGGCCTCAAGGTCGACCTTTCCTTTCAGCACGTCTCCATGGGCGTGTTTGTACTCGCGGATGTTGCCGACATCGCGCCAGTAACCTGGAGCAATATACCCGAACAGCGGCTGATTGTGCGCCAGCAGCGAGGGGAAAAGGTTCTTCGAGAAGTCGACTTCCTTATCGTCAGGAATGTCATCCCAGACGGACGGCTCCAGGACATAGATCCCCGTGTTCACAGTGTCCGAGAAAACCTCTCCCCATGATGGCTTCTCAAGGAAGCGTACGATATGTCCTTCGGAGTCGGTGATGACAATGCCATACTCCAGAGGGTTCTCCACTCGCGACAAAGTAATTGTCGCAGCTGCCTTGTGTTCGCTATGATACTGAACTGCCTTGGCGAGGTCGATATCAGTGACGATGTCGGCCGCGATGACCAGGAACGTCTCCTGCAGGCTGGCTCGCGCAAGGCCAACAGCTCCGGCGGTTCCAAGGTCCTCTTGACTGATGACATACTCGATTTTTACACCGAAATCGCTGCCGTCACCGAAGTAGCTGCGTATGGCATCGGGCTGGTGATACAGGATGACAATAAGATCATCGAACCCATGCTTTTTGAGCAGTCGTATGATGTGCAGCATCATGGGACGGTTGGCGAATGGAACCATCGGTTTTGGAAGATTGACCGTCAATGGGCGTAACCGGGTACCAAAACCTCCTGCCAGAATGACTGCTTTCATGAGGACGCCTCCATGGAATGGTACAATGCGAGATATTCGCGCGCGCTAGCTTGCCATGAGAAGTCGCAGGCCATACCAATGGCCTGGATACGTCGGAACGCGTCGCCGTCGGTGTATAGCCTAATGGAACGTCTCACGGCGTCAAGGAACTCGGACGGTGTCGCGTCATCAAAACTGATGCCGTTCCCCGTCCCTGTCTTGGGATGGACGTCCTGGACCGTGTCCTTCAGCCCGCCCGTTCTTCGTACCAGTGGGATGCTTCCATAGCGGAGGGCAATCATCTGTGACAGGCCGCACGGCTCGAACCGCGAGGGCATAAGAAAGAAGTCTGATCCGGCATACATGCGGTGTGCCAGACCCTCGTCGAATTTCTGGCTGAACACGAAACGTCCGGGATAGGCGGCAGCCTTTGCCGCGAGAGCCGTCTCGATTTCGGTGTCGCCCGTGCCGAGGACCATCAGGTTTATGGGAAGCGACATCATCTGGTCAAAGGCGCCGAGCACGAGGTCGACTCCTTTCTGGGTAACCAGTCGAGACACCATAACGAACAAAGGATGGTCAGGTTCTGCCGCGAGTCCGGTTTCCTGCAATAGACTTTCCTTGTCCTGTGCCTTTCCAGCCAGCGATGAGGGACTGTACATATGAGGCAGTGCTCTATCTGCGGCAGGATCCCAATAGGAGCAGTCGATACCATTGAGGATGCCACTCAGGTGCTCATGCCGCGTAGCCAGAATGCCGTGGAGCCCGAAACTGTACTCCTCGGTCTGGATTTCGCGGGCGTATGTCGGAGAAACAGTATTGACTTCGTCGGCCCAGACGATGCCCCCCTTAAGGTAGTTCACATTGCCGAAGAACTCGAGGCCGTGGACGGTGAAGACTGAACTCGGCAGTCCAATGTCAGGCAGGATCTCGGGGGAGAAGAGTCCCTGGTAGGCGATGTTGTGGATCGTCAGTAGTGTCTTCTCCCGGCGCTTCGGATAGAGGACGCTCAGATAAACGGGCAGCAGTGCAGCTTGCCAGTCGTGCACATGGATGACGTCAGCGCCGCCAAGTGCGACGATGGTCTCGAGTGCGGCGCGCGCAAAGAAGGCGAACCGCATCCAATTGTCTGGATAGTCACCTCCGCGCGTGTTGTAGAGGCCGTCACGGTCAAAGAACTCGTTCTGAGCGATGAAGTAGGTCTGTTGGTGGCGAAGGACCGTGTACGACAGGGCCCTGTCACCCATCGCCAACGTGCCAGTCATCACCTGCTCCAGCGGAAGGTTTTTTGCCATGATGGTGCGATAGAATGGCAGAATCAGGAACGTGTCCGCCCCGAGCATGTGCAGAGTGGCAGGAAGGCTGCCTGTAACGTCTCCGAGACCGCCTGTCTTGATATAAGGCGTTCCTTCCGAGGCGACAAAGAAGACTTTCACAGCTCTACCTTACGCAGGAACTGGGCACTTTCCTCGACGACAACTTTACGCAGTTCCGGCATTACGCCTTCCAGATCTCGTTCAGGCGTATATGCTCGAACACAGGATCATCAGATCCCGCCTGACTCGTCGGGATCTGACCCGTGCCCTCGATAGCTGCAAACAGCGCACGTACCTTGCGGTGATGCTCGAGGAACCTCGTTGTGCCGTAGGTGCGGGCTTGTCCAGTGGTGATAAGGAAGGGCCAGTCCGAGCTCTCTTCCAGAAGGATCTCCCGCAGCAGCATGTCCCCCGTCTGGCCGTGGAGCTGAGGCAGAAGATCGATGAAATGGCGCTGGTCGTCGCGGATGTTGTCCCAGATCCACGAGGTCTCGGGGTTCATCCACGTGCTGTGGTCGCCTCCTGCGCCCCAGCTGGATTCGCGCAGCCGCCCGAGGGGCAGATCGCGCTCGGCCAGTACTGTTGTCGGGGCGACTACCGAAATGGATTCCTTCGCGGCCAAGTCGCGGAGCACGGCGGCAATCCATCCAGACCCCTCATACCACCAGTGCCCAAAGAGTTCAGTATCGTAGGCCGCTACCATCACACCCGGGTCGCCAGTGAGTCTCTCTCGTTGCGCCGCGAGGTCCCTGACCAGTGAAGCGAAATGCGTGGCGTGTTCTGCAGCGCGCTTGCGCGCTTCGCCCGGTCTGTAGAGCTCCTTTGCTCCCAGATCAGTTTGTTTGCTGGTAATGCGCCAGTACTGCCACCCCGAGCCTTCGCACCGCTTGTGGAACTCGCGATAGGCGCCGTTTCCAGGATAGCCGAGGTCACGGTCCCAGACCTGTTTGCTCGTTGCGGGGTTGCGCAGGAAGACTGCGATGTCTGCGCCGATGTTCCATGGGGTCCATGGAGCCTCAGTGCTCGTTGCAATGGGAATGTGCACGCCAGTGTGCTCCTGTCCAGTGCCGGCATCGAATGCGGCTGCATCCGCAATGAAGTAGCGCAGGCCCTCCTCGGCCAGAAGACGCTCGACGCCTGGGATATAGCCGCACTCCGGCAGCCAGAATCCGCTTGGCCTGCGTCCCATCCAGTGTTGATAAACCGCAATTCCAGTGCGGACCTGCAGCCGCCGGGATTCGTCGTTGCCAAACAGCGGCATGTATCCGTGTGTGGCGCATGATGTCAGAATTTCGAGGCGACCGCGTTCCTGCAGACTTGCGAAGGCACCCAGCAGATCGCCGTCCAACAGGTCGAACTGTCGAAGACGCTGATCCAGTTCTTCACGGTAGAACATGTTCAGGTCGTGAGCCTCTGGAGTATCCGGAAGACGTGAGACGTCCTGTTCCAGGGCCTTGCGTTTTATGTCGCCCCACGCTCGGAAGCTGTCGACAAATGCGGGGGACTTGAGCTGTTCCATAAGGATGGGGGTTATGCCGACAGCAATGGTCGCCGGTACGTTGTCATGGTCCAGGCCTTCCAGTTCCTCGAGGAGAGGGAGGTACGTGTCGAGGGCAATCTCATGCAACCACTCTTCGCCGAAAGGCCAGCGTCCCTTGCCAAGGACATAGGGCAGGTGCGAATGCAGAACCAGGACAAAGCGACCATTCATGTCAGCCTCCAATCTCAAGGGTCAGGTGCCGCGACGTTCTCAGGTCAAGCGCAATGGACACTGTCATTCCCTGGTAGACGGTTTCGATGCCGCTCTCCGAATTTGAGACTGTCCTTATCGGAGACAGTTCCACATGAACAGGGGAGCTGGTCCGTACCGAGAGACGATGAGCTTCGGTCCCGATGGTAAAGGAGTCCGCCACGAACGAGCGTTCTCTGTCTTCCCACCACAGAGCCAGGTTGAGTTCGCATACGTACCAGTCCTGTGG
>JGI24146J20443_1001573_pt1 | contig 13772 bp, 7 predicted proteins | sample BarGraIncub1131A_FD_20443 | JGI IMG/M metagenome (IMG submission 20443) | reverse complement strand
TACCCCGAATCTGATTCCATGGCTAATATTATAAAGTTATCGTTTAACGATCGCACTATCACTCCTCAGGATTATCATTATATGATGGGTAGGCTAGACAAAGAAACCTTGTCCTTTTAAAGGATAAACTCACTGATTTACAACAACAAACATCACTTTTCGTGGTTTATATTCAAAAAGAAGTTCCTATGCTGGAGAACCTCCTGGAATATTACAGGAAGTCAGACGATGCAAAAGAAGGAGGGGGCGAAACGGACAAAAGTTGCAACCAGTTTACCAAACACTTATTATCTAATCTATTATAGGCAAGTCAATTGAATATTCATTAAATCAATAGGTTAGAAATAGTTTTCACCATATCAGGCGATTCTAATTGTATACTAAACATGCATTTAAGAAAAAGGAACGACCCGGAGCTGGCTCATAAAACCTGTCAGCAGTAGCATTAATTGTAACTGAACTGATATAATGAGTATTAAAAATATTTGAAATGCCACCCGACAGTATCAATTTTGTTTTTTTATCTTTTCCGAAAGAAATTCCATCGTGTCCTATATCCAAATCAAAAATTGCATATGAATTGACATTCGCTGTATTTGCATCGTTGGCAGTAACCTTACCAAAGATTTGAGTTAGTACCGAAGCATAGAGTTTTACAGGTGTATAATATGTAAGCTCTGACGCTATTCTTTTTGGAGTTATTCCCGGCACTTTATTACCTGAATAATTAATTTCTTTTATTACATAGTTTTTAAAATAAGCATCAATATATGTGAAACTCAGTCTTGTTTTCAATGATGGCAGTGGATAATACAAAAGAGATATCTCGGCTCCACGATGAACTGACGAGCCTGCATTTCTATAATAGTCCTGTCCCCCGGAAACATCAGGAAGAACCTCGAATGGGATAAGTTCATCCTTTATATTAATGACATAAAAGGTTAAATCATATTGAAAGATTGAATTAGAAGAACCACGAAGGCCTGCTTCATATTCCACCGCATGAGATGGATTAAGATCGGGATTAAAACCACCAACGCCGCCGGGGCGATTGGCGAGTTCGGTTGAGGTTGGCGTTTCAAAAGAGGTAGAAATATTAGCGAAACAATTCAGGGATTTTAAAAAGCGATAAACAATTCCCAGGGCGGGACTAATACCCTTCATCATTCTACTTCCAGAATTATTTATATTCTGTGTGGAAGAAATAAAATCAGTTACCCCGAAATACGTTTGGTCATACCGGATGCTTCCGGCAATATCAATCTTTAGGGTAATCGGGACAATTGCCTGGGTGAATAAACCCGTATTAATTACACGTTCATCCTGGTTCAAAAATATATCACCTTGTAATCCACTATTATTTATATAGTTCTTCCTGTTATTAAACCGGAACCCTGCTTCTGTTCCGACACTCAAATCAACCTTTTTGCCCATTATGTCTACCTTTCTATCATAAAAAATATCTATTCCTCCCGCATTTTGAGGAAGTTCTATTATTTTACCAACAATCAGATTTCTGACAGAACGGTATGAATCATAAATATTTATCCGAAGAAGTGAAATAGTATCATGACGATGTTTCCATGAAACTGAAGCTTGAAATTGAGTACCATTTTCTCCGGCATTATTATTAACGCTTAGAGGATTAGCTAATTTTGGATTTTGTTCAACTTCCAGTTTTGTAAGAGACCCAGGGCTCAAAGCAACAAAATGTACATAACCTGCATTGATCATCAATATATCAGACGGTGAAAAGTTAGAACTCATTTTAATAATAGCCCGGTTAAAATCAGCTTTACTGTGATCCCGGTATCCATTGTAATTGAAGTTTGTGAAACTTCCTGACACTTTTGTCTTTGCAATTGTTGCTCCAATTGTACTATTCCATCGAAATAAACCGTCACAGCCATTTGTTGAAGAAAGCGAAAAATGATATGGCTCTGGGGGCAAGGGGTTTGAATAAAGTTTTAAAACACCTCCGGAAGAATTACCATAAAGTGATGAACCTGCTCCGCGCAAAAGTTCTACATATGACAAATCCTGCAGATCAATCATCTCTAAGTTAGTCTGCCCATCTGCCATGGTTGCCGGAATATCATCTACTATAATTCGAACTCCCCGAACACCGAATTGTGTACGGGCTCCAAATCCACGGTTTGTAATACGATCACCAACAGAAAGATTGTAACGAGCCTTAACTTCCAAACCTGGAAGACCTGCAACCGCTTCAGCAAGACTCAACCCCTGAATATTTTCCCTTGCTGTCATGACTGCAACACTGAACGGGACAGAACTTTCTTTTACCGGTACACGAAGCGCAGTTATAATAACAGATGAAAGTTGATAAATATGTGATATAGTATCTTTTACTTGTGCCTCAATCTTTCCCGAAAAGAGGAAAATTATTAAGGCAACAAGTAAATATACTTTATAGATTACTATTTTACCAGCCTTACTCACACCTAACTTATTCGCTAAAATTATTTTTTAGACGGAAGTGAATAAATGACTATAGATGATCTGCCAAATACAGTTTTAAACAGATAACCATTTAGTCCTGTTGCAATAGCAATATACTGTTTTCCATCGATGGAATAAGTAATGATACCTCCTCCAATAGGTCCACCCACTTTTTTATTCAACAGGATTTTACCTGTAGCAGCATCAAATACCAGCAGGTTGCCATCTAAATTACCAGTTAAGAGAAGACCGCTTGCAGTGGGAGTAAGGGCTGCAATCATCGATTTAGGTGCGTGATATTTCCATATGACTTTACCTGATTCTGCATTTACTGCCGTTACCCAGCCTGAGGATTTTTCAACCGGATCTAAATCTCCGAATCCATTAGCAGAGCCAACAAAGATTTTACCAGGTTTTGCATTAAGAAGCGAATCCGGATTACCAAGTTTAACAGTTGAAGCCCAATCTATTGATGGCACAAACAGAGCGTTCAAAGCAGGTGAATATGCCGGACCATTCCATTCTACTCCACCTTGTGTACCAGGCGCAAAACGTGTTCCATCTTTAGTGATCGGCGCATCAGCATTAAAAATTGTCGTAACGGGAACTTTATACTTTACATTGGTTAATTTACGGTCCAAACCATATAGGTACCCATCCTTACCTGCAACAGCAACCATTTTTTCCCCTGATTTGGATGTGAATAAAATCGGACTTGATGCCATATCCCAATCATGATAATCGTTTGGAACAAATTGATGGTAGCCGTTCAATTTGCCGGTAGTGGCATCTAACATAACTACAGAGCAGGTATAAAGATTATCGCCTGGGCGATAGTCTTTTACAAAATCAGGACCAGGATTTCCTGTGGGTACATATAAGAGACCTGTTTCCGTATCAAGTGAAAAAGACGACCAGACTCCTCCACCGGCCCTTAACTTATTCGGATCCGAAGGCCACGTGTCTGCTCCCGGGCCTGTAATGGGTACAATATTAAAATTCCAAAGCCTATGCCCATCCTTTTCATCAAGAGCCATAATACGTCCGATCGATCCTACATCACTTCCGGCAGTTGCAACATAAACCTTTCCACCCCAAACAAGGCAAGCCGCACAGCAATATTCTCCTAGATCCGTGTTACCTGCCACAACGTCCCAAATAACCTTACCTGTTTTGGCATCAAGAGCAAGTACATGAGCATCAAGTGTACTTCGGAAGATTTTACCATTGTCGTATGCTACTCCTCTGTTATTATCTAATAAGGCGCCTTTGCCTTTGAATTTATATAACCAAATAATTTTGCCGGTTATCGCATCAACTGCATAGGTAGTGAAACCGGTCGTAAAGTAGAGTGCTTTCCCTATCATTACAGGGCCGGTTTGAAATGGTACCGTATCAGTAATTATATATTCACCAGTCTTAACTATTGATTCGACATTTTGTGGGGTGATCTGAGTTAGCGAAGAATAACGAGTGGCATCAAAATCGCCATTGAATGTTAACCAATCTGAATTTGATTTGCTTGTTATTTGAGCAAATGATACTCCGCAACACAAAGCAAGTAACATACATGTTGCAATTAATGTATGCAAAATATTTGATCCTTCATTGAAGGGATTTCTTTTTCCAATGATTTTGATTTTCATTTTTCTGAATTTTACTTAAACAATTTAGATTGATTATCATTCGTTAAACTCTAAGATGGCTCTGGATAGACTTTTTCGACTTGAAGAGAGCATTGTTTGTGTTTCGGCCCTTAGTTTATATTAAATTCCACATTTGATTTCAGTTCTATTTCATAACCTACATCTGTTGGTAATGATTCTTTACCTATTCCAAAATCAATGCGGTTTAATTTACCTGTGATGGTAAAACCGTAAGAATATTTTTTTGTCGTCGGGTTTTGTCCTTTCCCATTGAACACTACATTAAAAGTAATTGGCTTTGTAACACCATGCATTGTGATGTTGCCGTTGAGTATATAATTGTTGCCACTTACTTTCTTGAATGAAGAGCTTTGGAATACCAGAGAGGGGAACTTTTTTGTTTCAAACCAGTTATCGCGCAAATCCGCATCACGCATTTCAACTTCTGTGTTGATGGAATTTACATCAGCCTTCATTTCAATTTGCGCATTGCTGAAATCTTCTTTACTTGAAACAAAAGTTGCATCAAATGTCTTGAAAATTCCCTCTATATGAGAAATTCCGAAATGAAGGACACTGAATGAAAGCCGTGCATGGTTCTTATCAAGGGTATAAGTGTTTTGTGCAATTGCTGCCATAGCGAAAACACTTCCTGAAATAAGTAATAGGATCTTTTTCATTTTAGTAAATTTTAATTTTAATTTTCCTTGTATTAATTTTTGTCAATTTTTAAGGATGTCATTGAAATAGTTGTCGCCCCATCAAAAAATAGAATATGCTCACTAAGCCACTCCGCATGATGCATTTCGTAAATGCCTGTTTTCTTTATGCCAGGCGAAGCTTGCCGTAACCCTGGTTTTTACTTATTTCAGAATGAACCATGTATTGGTTAACAACAGGGAGTTCGTTTACCACAAGTGAATTCAGGACTAATATCAACCTTTTACTCCCCTTCATTGTTTTCTTTTATAATTTATGTTTTCATGAAATTAAAGTATCAAAGTTGAGAAACCTCAATCTGATAGATATTACATTAATTTTGAAAAAAGTTACATGATTCACACATTCTATGCAACACATATAGCGAGATTAAAAAAAATCTAAGCCTAACTCGGACGGTGCTTTAATTAATTGCCTTCGGCAGCCCGGACTACTCCGTAACCGGCAGTTGTCATGGGTTTTGCACGCCAACTTGACAACTTTATCGTGACATGACAAATCCTGCCCACTTTAAAAATAGTTTCATTTTTTTGTAGCTCTAATAGAGGCTTTTAGCAAAACATTTCAGCCTATTCTTTATATTTTGGTGCTTTCTGGCACACCCTTTGGTTAATCTTTCTACACAAGAAGTAAACAATGCTTCATATAAAGCAGGGTATTATAAATTAAATAAAATGAGTATCTGGAATCATAAACATGTTTTATTTGAATTTCAAGTACAATACCATTTTTATTAAAGATAACCGATAGTCAATTTTCATTTTAAATGAGATAATCAGTTTTGTTAGATAAGAGTCATTAGTTAGTATTAATCAAAAAAAAATTATCCTAGTATTGAAAAGAAATTATTAGCTAAAAATTGAGTCTGCAAGGTTACATTTAATTTACCTTCCTCCATAGCCGAAACGGCAAAAACATCAAATGCTGTGGGTGAATTTAACAATTGGGATCCGATAGGATTCCCAATGAAGAAGGCAAAAAAAGGGGAAATTCCCTCTTTCATTGGAACTCCCGAGCGATAAAGAATATGAGTTCAGGTACCTGGTGGATGGATCCAACTGGGAAACTGATTGGAAAGCTGTTTCAGGAAACCCAACACCTTGGGGTGATGAGTTCAACTAGGTTATTAAAACATAACCAATAATATTTCAGTCTTAACACATGGAGTGATAACCAAAAAATCAACATTGTTCCTTCTAAACTTCAAAGAGTAGCGTTACGAACAGATGCAAACGCTTATTGATGATTTAAGTCCGGAATTTTATTTATCTTTGGATTAATAAAAATCAAGTAAATTTAACAAAACACTGAAGGCAATATGATAAAAAAGTTTGTCATATTATTCAATTTAAAAAATTGCCTTTCGATAGCATTTTTATTAATATTTATAACGGCAAAACCGCAAAATTTTATATTCAAACATATCACCATAAATGAGGGTCTCTCTTCCGGAAATGTGTGGAGCATAATACAAGATAGCAGAGGATATTTTTGGTTTGGCACTGAAGATGGACTAAATAAATATGATGCCTATAAATTTACTGTTTACCGAAATGACCCAAAGGATAGTACAAGTATATCAGGCAACTGGATACAATCTGTTGTGGAAGATAGCAATGCGTTATGGATATGTACAAGAAATGGCTTAAACAGATACTCCTATAAAAGTGATAATTTTAAACGATACTTTAATAATGGCAATGATTCAAACTCAATCAGTAATAGCTCTTTAAATAATGTAATAAAAGATAGAAAGGGGCAAATATGGGTTGGTACAAATTTGGGACTTAGCCTATATGATCGTAAAAATGATAAATTTATAAGATATGCGACCCTGCCAAAGAATACTCAACAAACAAGTAGTAACCAGGTTAGGGCGATAACTAAAGATGCTAATGATTTATTGTGGTTATGCACAATGGATGGATTATATCAGTTTGATCCATTGAAGAACCTCTTTACACGTTATTTAAACGACCTGATCATCAAAGAAAATCTTGTATCAACAATGATTCATTGCGTTTTTATTGATAAAGAGCAGAATATCTGGATTGGAACTGAATCTGACGGGCTTTTCTATTTTAATATTGCTCTTAATAAGCTATATCACTTTAAAAACAACCCGACAGATCCGTGTAGTCTTTGTTCTAACCAGGTTACCAGTATCACGGAAGATAAGGAAGGTAATGTCTGGATAACAACCAATGGAGGACTATCCTATATCCGACATGGTACAAATATGGAGCAGGGCAACAGCATTTTTATTAATCTAAGACAAGATAATAAAAACGGGTTAAGCACAAACATTTTAAATACTACCTACATAGATAAAAATAACCGGTTATGGATTGGTGGACGATTTGGTAATATTGACTTCATTGATAATCAATACAAACATTTCTTAAATTTGAAATTCACTGATATTGGAAGTAGCTTTTCAACAAATAATATGACTGCAATGGTTGAAGATGGTGACGGGAATATATGGTTCGGTACCGATGGGGGCGGCATTTATTTTTGGGATCGGAAAAACAACAAATACAAAGTATATAAAAATAACTATTTTGATAAAGAATCGCTCACTAGTAACAAAGTTATAGCGTTATGTATTGATAGTTACGATAATTTATGGATTGGTATGTGGAACGGTGGAATTGATAAGCTTGATTTGGAAAAAAATACTTTTACCCATTACCAGTACAATCCTGATGATACTAATAGTCTTGCCAGTGATAATGTTTTTTTCATAAGAGAAGACAGTCAGAAGAACATTTGGATTGGTATGTGGAACGGAGGTCTGAATTTATATGATCGTAAACACGACCATTTTACACGCTTTCCTCACGGAATTGGTGATTCTACTGTAATATCCGGACATATTGTAAGTTATATTTATGAAGATAGAAAAAATAACCTTTGGATAGGATCAGAAACAAATGGATTAAGTCTCCTGAACAGAAAAAATTATACTTTTAAAAAGTACCAACATAATCAAAATGATAATATTTCTATAAGTAGTAACAACATATATTGCATTTATGAAGATACACATAACAGGCTTTGGATTGGCACGGAGGGAGGGTTAAATTTGTTCGAAAGGGAACAGCAGACCTTTAGGAGATTCACCACTTCAGATGGTCTTCCTAACAATCAAATTTACGGAATACTCGAGGATGGAAATGGTAACCTGTGGTTAAGCACCAATAAAGGGATATCCAGACTCACCATAAAGGATAATAATAATTTAATTGTCACTTTTAAAAATTATGACAAACTTGACGGATTGCAGAATAATCAGTTCAATAGATGGTCCAGCTTAAAAACAAAACAAGGAGAATTAATTTTTGGCGGTATTAATGGAGTTAATATTTTTAATCCTGATAGTATTCGAGACAATGTTACTGTACCCACGATAGTTATTACCGAGTTCAACTTATTTAACAAACCGGTACTTATCGGAAAGCCGGGATCTCCTTTAAAAATGAATATTAGCGAAACAAAAGAACTGACACTTTCTTATAAACAGTCTGTAATTTCATTTGAATTTGCAGCGCTTGATTATACTAATCCGGAAAAAAACCACTACGCTTATAAAATGGAAGGGTTTGAAAAAGACTGGAACTATGTTGGGACCCAGCGCAAAGCAACTTATACCAATTTAGACCCGGGAAAATATGTTTTTAGGGTAATCGGGTCAAACAATGATGGAGTATGGAACGAAAAAGGAGTTTCATTGCAAATTATCATTATACCTCCCTGGTGGGACACACTGTGGTTCAAATTAATTATTATTTTTGCACTAATCTCTATGCTTGGTTCCATTTTTCTTTTACGTGTCAGGCAATTGAAAAATCAAAAGTTTCTGCTTGAAAAGCTTGTCACAGTTAAAACTACTGAATTACAGGAAAAAAACAGCATGTTAATTAAACAAAAAGAGGAACTTAATGACTCAAATATATTACTCGAGGAACGCCGGCAGAATATTGAAGAACTCAATGCCTCAAAAGATAAGTTTTTTTCCATTATTGCACATGACCTGCGAGGCCCGTTAAGCGCATTCGTTGGAGCTACTCAGATGATTACTGAAGATATTCATACCATGAACATTGAAGAGATTATTGATATTACAGTGAGTATGAAGACCTCAGCTTCTAATATCTACAGCCTGCTTGAAAATCTTCTTGAATGGTCTCGACTTATGCGGGATAAAATGGATTTCGTTCCTGAAATACTTAACGTGAAGGAAAAAATTGGAGATTGTATTGATGTCTTGTCTGAATCTGCGAGGAAAAAGAGAATTCAAGTTACATTTTCCATTCCTGATGAAATGGAGGTTTTCGCAGACAATCATATGTTTGATACTGTTATCCGGAACCTGATATCCAATGCTATAAAATTTACTCCTGTTGGAGGAAATATAAGTTTGACAGCTGATTATAACAGCGATCGTTCAATTGTGGTAAAAGTCAGCGATTCTGGAATTGGTATGACACCGGAACTGAAAAACAAACTGTTTCTGATAAGTGAAAAGACAAGCAGGCCGGGAACAGAAGGCGAAATGAGTACAGGGCTTGGGTTGTTGTTAGTAAAGGAATTTATTGAAAAACACGGAGGTAAGATATGGGTTGAGAGTGAGGTTGGAAATGGGAGCACTTTTAGTTTTACAATTAAACAGAGGTAAATATTTTATATTAATGAATAATTGTACCAGGATTTTATTTGTAGAGGATGTTCTATAGATTTAGAAACGATACCAAAGGAAAGACCAACAATTCTGTTTGCAGATGACAACGATGACTTACGGAAGAAATTTAAAGAAGGTCTTCAGAAATAAACTTGGAATCGAGCCACATGATATTGTCATAACTTCACTCGATGAACAATTTATTAATAAAGCTCTTGATCTGGTTGAAAAAAATATATCAAAAACAGATTACACTGTTGAAGAGTTGAGCCGCGATTTAGGAATGAGCAGAACCCTACTGTACAAAAAAATACTTTCAATCACTGGTAAACCTCCGCTTGAGTTTATACGTTCAATTCGTTTGAAGCGTGCGGCGCAACTTTTACTTAAAAGTCAACTGCATGTTTCAGAAATTGCGTTTGAAGTAGGGTTCAATGACCCTAAATATTTCAGGAAACACTTTAAGAATGAGTTCGGTGTGCTACCTTCAAGGTATTCTGAGAAGTTCAAATCCAAACAGTAATAAAAACCAATTGACCCCCTAAACTTATACATTTCATACTGTTTTTGAATAAAAATAGCTTTAATTTTGAGATATTCTAACCCTGACGTATAGTCTGACAAATATGTGTCAAAACTCAAATTTATGCTATGATGTTATTATTACCCTAAAAACCAAAACTATGATTAAACAAGGAGTTTTTGTAATCTTGTTACTTTTTGCAAACCTCTGTTTGATGGCCCAGATAAATATTTCTGGTGTTGTCAGAGACAAAGGAAATCAGCCGCTACCTGGTGTTTCGGTGATTGTAAAAGGTACTTCAGTAGGGATGGTTACTGACATTGATGGTAAGTATACTCTTTCTGTACCATCAGGAAGTACCACCTTACAATTTTCATTTATCGGGTTTACAACCCAGGAGGTGGCCATTAACGGCCGAATATTAATTGATGTTGTTCTTGAAGAAGAACTTTTGGCGCTTGATGAAGTTGTTGTGGTTGGTTATGGAGTGCAGCGCAAGAGTGAATTGACAGGTGCATCTGTGTCTGTATCTAGTGAGAAGTTAAAAGGCTCAATAGTTGCTAACCTCGACCAGGCTTTACAAGGCCGGGCAGCGGGGGTAACAGCAGTTTATACCTCAGGTCAGCCTGGTTCTTCTGTATCAATCCGTATCCGCGGACAAGGGAGTTTGAGAGCCGCGGCTTCAGAACCACTTTATGTGGTTGATGGTGTGCCGGTTCAGAATGTGAGCCGGAGTGGTGCTGATGTTGGTCTGGGCGATGCATTGGGCAACGGGTCCGTCGGAACTTTTTCAGGTCTGTCTGGCATCAACCCTTCTGACATTCTTTCTATGGAAATATTAAAGGATGCTTCAGCCACTGCTATTTATGGTTCACGTGGAGCCAATGGCGTTGTACTGATCACAACCAAAGCCGGCAAAACGGGAGAAGCAAAATTTACCTACGAAGGTTACTATGGTGTTCAGGAACAGGTAAAAAGACTTAGAGTGATGGATCTACGGGAATTTGCACAGTACAGTACTGACTGGGCATCAGAAACCAGTGGCCGTGATCCCCGCATTGAATATCAGGATCCATCGATACTTGGGAAAGGCACTAACTGGCAGAATGCGTTATTCAGAACAGCTCCCATGCAAAGTCACCAAATGAGCGCTATTGGCGGTTCGGAAAAAGTGCGTTACTATGTATCCGGTAGCTATTTCAAGCAGGATGGTACCGTGGTAGGCACAGATTTTAATCGNTANTCCGGCCGNGTTAACCTTGATGCTGATCTCAAATCATGGTTCAAGCTGGGAACCAAAGTAATGTTTTCCAGTACTCAGGACCATCTTGGATTGAACAACAGCACAGAAGGAATTATCAGTGTTGCTATGAGAACCACACCTGATGTACCTATCAAAAATGCAGACGGGACGTGGGCCGGTTTGTCATATGAGGGAGCCCCCAGTGTTATTAACCCTATTGCAAAAGCTCTTGATGAAACCAACATACTTAGGAAGACCAGTGTGAATGGAAATTTTTATACAGATATTACATTCTTTAAAGGACTTACACTGCGCACAGAAATTGGTGGGGACTTAAGCTATTCTAACGGTTATCGTTTTATTCCGACTTATCAGTATGGAAGTCTTGTTAATAGTACGAACACTTCTTCCAGGCAATACAATCAGAATTTCTTCTGGCAGTTGAAAAACTATCTTACTTATTCAAATCTGATTGGGAAGCATAACGTTACTGCTATGATCGGGCAGGAAGTTTCTGAAAATACATATGAATACCTGAGAGGTCAAAGTAATGGTCTTTCAAGCAATGATATACATGAACCGGGGCTTGGCGATCCAAAGAGTATGGCAATTGGTTCAGGAACAGGCAGCGGCGCAATGGCATCATACTATGCCCGTGGCAATTATTCTTACGACAGCAAATATTATTTGTCCTATACTTTCCGTTATGATGGATCATCAAACTTTGGTCCGAAAAACCGCTGGGCACCATTCCATGCTGTTTCCGGATCATGGAGGCTGACCAATGAACCATTTATGGAAGGTATTAAGGGGACAATAAACGACCTTAAAATACGTGCTGGTTGGGGACAGACCGGGAACCAGAATATTGGCGGCTACCTCTGGGGAGCAGCTATTAATAAAATGCCGACAAATCTGGGAATGGGATTCCGTCAGTCAAACATTTCCAATCCCTTTATTCAATGGGAAAAGCAGCAACAGAAAAACTTAGGTCTGGATGTCTCATTTCTTCAAAACCGGATTAATCTGGTTTTGGATTTGTACATTAAAACATCTGAAGGAATGCTGATGGCTATGCAATTGCCATCATACATGGGTACAAGAGGTAATACATCAATTCGTCTGAATCCGCCTTACGGAAACTTTGGGAAAATTGAAAACAGGGGAATAGAAATTTCTTTGAATACTCGTCNATTAGCTGGCAAATTAACATGGGATAACGATATCCAGTTTACTGTGAATAAAAATAAATTACTTGGACTGGATGGCACTCCTGCTGCTCATATTGAAGGTTACGGACAATGGACTGATCTGGTCAGCTTAACGGAAATTGGCGATCCACTTTATAACTTCTATGGGTATAAAGTAATAGGCATTTTCCAGAATAAAGAAGATATTCTTAATAGCCCCAAGCAAAAGGCATATCCGGGTGATGGTAATTTTAAGAGGAGTACATTGTGGCCCGGAGACCTGAAGTTTGCTGATATCTCAGGACCCGACGGTGCACCTGACGGAGTGATTGATGAATTTGACAGGACCAGTATTGGTTCTCCGCTTCCATTATTCAGTTTCGGGTTTAATAACGTATTCCGTTATAAGGAATTTGAGCTTACTGTCTTTATGAACGGTTCGGTAGGAAANAAGTTGATGAANTATGTAGGCAGATCATTGAGTGATATGACCAATATGTGGACTAACCAGTTGCAGACTGTCNTTAATAGGGCTAAGCTTGTACCCATTGATCCGAATAAAGCTTATCCTTTTGTCAATTCATCCGGAACAACAATCAACAATTGGTTTGATGACATTGATAATGTTCGTGTTGGCAATCCAGGTGCAACTGTACCACGTGCTGTTTCAGGCGACCCCAACGAAAACACCCGGATTTCTGACAGGTATATTGAAGATGGGTCCTACCTAAGGGTTAGAACAGTTTCTTTATCCTATTATATTCCAAAGAACCTTATCAACAAAGTTAAACTTGATAATATGAAAGTATATGTAAACATCCAGAATTTGTGGACTTTTACAAAATATACCGGATTGGATCCAGAAGTTGGTGCCAGCCAGGCCAGTGATAACGTTTTTGGTTTGGATAACGGACGGTACCCTGCTGCGCGTATTTACACATTTGGGGTGAATATTACTTTCTAACTATTGAAAAACTATGAATATGAAGAACATATCTTACTCTAAAAAAATATTAGCACTGATACTTATAATATCTGTTTTCAGTGCATGTGAAAAGTTTCTCAATCGTCCAACTGAAGATTCATATACTATCGACAGTTTCTATAAAACCGATGATCAGTGTTTCCAGGCAGCAAATGTTCTGTACAGTGCCCCCTGGTATGATTTTCAACGCGGTTGGGTGAAGATTGGTGATGTAATGGCCGGGAATATATACTATAGTACTGACGATGTTTACCAGGCTTTTATCCTGACCTCATCTAACAGCCAGTTAGCCGATGCATCAAACTCATTATGGCTGGTAAA